>Ga0181571_10003363_pt1 | contig 11982 bp, 9 predicted proteins | sample 101ome_17_FD_132440 | JGI IMG/M metagenome (GOLD analysis project Ga0181571, IMG submission 132440) | Coastal salt marsh microbial communities from the Groves Creek Marsh, Skidaway Island, Georgia - 101407AT metaG (megahit assembly) | ecosystem: Environmental > Aquatic > Marine > Intertidal zone...
CAAACTCTGTATGGGCAGAGACGCTCGCACTTGGCGACACTGAGTCGTTATTGTAGCTACCGTAGTGATTCATAATCACGTTGCCCGAAAGATTACCCATTTGTGCTCCAGCATAAGCACGAGCAATAAATGATGCAGGATTGTTGATAGTGTCGAGAACATCTAACAAAGGCGTGCCGGTAATAATGGAACGATCAAATGAAAGAATCTTGGTCGCTTTTATACCCGCATTCCATGTTCCCCAATCAGCTGCTGCATCGTAGTTGGCGCTGAACTCTAAACCGTCTGTTTGATTAGCACCTAGGTTAACTTTGCGTCCATCGACAATTGCTTCAACCGTCTCGCCGGGGAAGATGGGGCGACTAAACAGGCCTTGCGCAACAATCGCGTCAATTCTTGCTTGTTCAGGGTTGTAGGTGACGATCGGTGCAAGTTCTGGAATTTGCAGAGCCAGATAATTGTTGCCTGGCGTTGCAATCCGGTCTGAGTAGTCAACGTTATAGTAGGTCACTGAGACATCGAGACCTTCAATTGAAACGGGTGACCAGTCAGCACCAAATGAGTAGGTTGTTGCTTTTTCAGGAACAAGGTCAGGGTTTCCACCGCGAATATACAATACGTTACGCTCGTTGCCATCTGCATCTGTAAAGCCAAAAGGTGCGCTGCCCACGGGCTTCCACTGGTTAAATGGTGAGCCGGTATCCGCAAGCGTTGGAGCTCGGAACGACTTGCCATAGCTAGCACGTAGGGATAATGAATCAACGGGGCGGAAGGTTACGCCAAGCTTGGGATTGAACGTATCGCCAACATCATCGTAGTCATCGTATCGAGCAGCTATGGACACATCTAGTTCAGGGCCTTGACCCCCCATGAGCGGTACAAATACCTCGCCAAATACTGAATCCACTGTTCTGTCAGTACTTGTTTGGAATGGAGCGAGTTCTTTCCAGTTAATTTCCTGTCTAGACATACCCACCGCCATTCTCATCTCACCAGCGGGGAGTGTTGCAACAGGACCATCTGCTGAAAGGCCGTATTCGTCGATCGTATAGTCTGTGTCAACTCTGAATGTACCCAAGAATGAATTGATAACCTCGGGGTTGTTGTTGCCCGTTGAACTGAATGGGTTGAATGCGGTCGCTGGGTTGGAATCTGCAAGAGCTGCCGCCAGAACACCACCTCTAGGACCAGCGCCAAGATCACGAGTGAGAGAGCGTTCTTCATCGAAACCGCGCGCGTAGAATAAATTACCTGACCAATCTTCGGTTAGATTAAAGTTCAATCCAGCTGTGATGTGATAGGCAGCCTGTGAAGATGCATTCTTTTCATTACCTAGCTCGTTTATGAAAGAGTAAGCGACTGATACTGGCTGTCCATCGGCGCCTGGATTGACGAAGAAAGCATTGCTTTCAGGCACATTGAAGGTGGCAGACAGGGCGGAGCCGGTCACAACACCGTCTCGTTCTGCACTAAAGCCTTGTGAATAGAATTCTATATTGTCGGTCAGCGCTTGCTTGAAGGTAAAGGCAACGCTAGAGCGCTCTTGCTCAGGCAGAACGCTTGCACCTAGATAGCGGCTTTGTAGATTTTTAGTACCCGGCGTGAAATCGCTCGCTGACAAATTCTCGCCATTTCCATTAGGAATAGCGTAGCTGATACCGCCGACAGTGATATTGCCTGGGGCGGAAGTAGTCGTGCGAAAATCTGGACCGCCATAGGCCGATAGATTATCAGTGTAGAAATCTCGGTCAGAAGCAAATAGGGTGTCACGCTTATTTAATTCGCCAGCTATCATGAACGCGCCTGAATCCCAAGTTTTGCCTAGGGCTATACCAAACTGGTTTTCATCAAGGCCGTCTGCGAACCGAGTTCGACCCATGATTTCAACCCCGTCAAAATCCTTGCGAAGTAGAATATTTACCGTGCCTGCAACCGCGTCTGACCCGTAGATGCCAGAGCTACCATCTGCCAAAACCTCTAGACGCTCAATCGCCATGGTTGGAATGACTGATGGATCGAAAAACTGGCTCTGTGTACCAGCTGCTGGAAGGCGTCTGCCATCTAGAAGTGTTAGTGTTGATTCAGTGCCTAAGCCGCGTAGGTTGATACCCGTACCGAAAGTACGGTTAGCGTTTTGGTTGTTGGCAGAGGTGAACGAGGCATCAGTGGCGCCAAAGTTAAAAACCTGTGGCAGTTGTGAAAGCAATTCTGTCGTCGTTGTAGCAAGAGTCTGCTCAATATCCTCTCGATTTAATGCCGTCACTGGAGAGCCGACAACATCAATACCACGAATTCGGCTACCAGTAACAACGACCTGTTCTATGACCTTATCTGCCCCGTCATCAACATTCTGAGCCGTAGCTGGCATACTCATCGCTAATAATGAGCTTACCCCAACCAAGCTACCAATATTAATTTTTAGTTTTTTGCTCATGTTTTTATCCTCTTATCTCCCGCTATTGCAGGTATTGTGTGCAATCTATGGCAAGTCAGGTTGGACGAGAAAATAACTATGCAGTTTATCTCGAACCAATCAAGAAGGTGCTTTTTTAAAATTATGTTGTGACTGAATACTATTGAAAATGCTGAAATGAACACAAATACCGATTTATGTGAAATCTATAACATTAGGTTATATTTTTTAATGCTCGTGCTAAATACAAGATTTAAGGTGTTTTGTAAGGGGATGCTAAAGAAAAACAGAGCGGTATTGTAAGACGTAGAGAATTGTCTACGGATGAGACGATGGAAACAAGCAGTAATCTAGCCCATTACAGCTTCTAGTATCCTGCATCCTTTTATTTGAGCCCATTGGAGCTACTCTTTGGATCCATTGATCTTCTTCAAATAGCGAGAATATCGAGCGTTTAAGTCGTCGTTGAATATCAAACCAATAATGAGGATTTCTGCACATTGCCTCAATAATCTGAAGACAATATTAGCCGATTATTGCGCCTTAAATGGCGCAATAATGTTGGCCCATGTCATGGGGAGTGGCAGTGTTTAAAACTCTTCTGTATCGATTTCTGCTTGTGTCTGTGGTGGGTAGCGATCGCCATGAATATTTTCAATTGAAAATGTTTTATTTAGTCGAGAAAGACATTCATCCGGTAAATATAGCGATGAGGCAGTTAAATTATCCTCAAGGTGCTCAATTGAGCGTGTGCCAGGAAGAGCAATAATATTTTCGCGTTGAGCTAGTACCCAGGCTAAGCAGACTTGGGCCGGAGAGACATTTAGTTCAGCCGCTAGGCGGTTGACCAACTCAACAAGAGGTCGATTCGCTTGCAAGTTTTGTTCAGTAAATCTTGGCATCCCAAGGCGAATATCTGTTTCAACAAGTTCATCGCGAGATTTAACGCCGTTAGTTAAATAGCCTCTAGCGAGTGGGCTGAAAGCGACAAAGGTGATATTGAGTTCTTGGCAGGCATCGAGTATGGCAATTTCAGGATTGCGTGACCACAGCGAGTACTCCGATTGAACAGCTGTGATGGGATGAACTGCATGGGCTTTTCTGAGAGTGGCAGCGGAAACCTCTGATAGACCTATTTGTGAAATCTTTCCTTGTTCTACCAATCGTGACAGCATGCCCATGCTCTCCTCGATCGGGATGCTTTTATCCCATCGATGCAGATAATACAAATCGATGTGGTCAACTCCTAGGCGCTGTAAGGCATCGTTTAAGGTTTTTTCTAAGGTTTCTGGACGTCCATCAATCTTGCGTACGCCATTTTCTTGGAAGATACCGCACTTACTCGCAAGATGAATGTCCCGCCACCTGCCGGCAAATGCCTTGCCAACTAATGATTCATTTTTGCCAAAACCATAAAGCGCCGCGGTATCAAAATGCCTGACCCCCATGTCATATGCAGCATGTAAGAGTGCAATGGCCTCTTGTTCACTAGGGGGGTGCCCATAGGCATGGCTGAGATTCATGCAGCCCAGGCCTATTTCAGGGATTTCGCGATGACCAATACGGCGTGTTTTCATGGTGTCTCCTTAGGCGAGTTGCTGCTCAAGGTCATAAAGTACCTTATAACAAGGTAAGACCTTTGCAACGCTTGAGTTCGGTTCACGCCCCTCTTGGATTGCAGCGATAAATTCTCGATCTTGGAGTTCAATGCCGTTCATCGAAACAGCGACATTGGACACATCGATGGGTTCTTCTTTGCCATTCACTAGGTCGTCATAGCGTGCGATATAGGTGGCATTGTCACAAATGTAGCGGAAGAATGTACCCAGAGGCCCATCGTTATTGAACGACAATGATAGTGTGCAGATGGCACCGTTTTCGGCCTGCATTTGAATAGACATGTCTAACGCAATACCCAGTTCAGGATGAATAGGACCTTGGATAGCGTTGGCTTTTATAATGGGGCTGTTAGCCTGGTAGGCAAATAAATCAACGGTGTGCGCGGCATGGTGCCACAGAAGGTGATCAGTCCAGCTGCGTGGCTCACCTTTGGCATTAATGTTTTTGCGGCGGAAGAAATAGGTCTGTACATCCATTTGTTGCACGTTCAATTCGCCAGCTTGAATTTGATTGTGCACGTATTGATGTGATGGGTTAAAACGGCGCGTATGGCCGACCATGCAGACTTTGCCAGTATCTAGTTGGGTGGCCATTACCGCTTCGGCATCGGCCCACGAGTCTGCTAGTGGGATTTCCACTTGGACATGTTTACCTGCCTTCATACAGCGGATAGCTTCTGAGGCGTGTTGTTGGGTGGGTGTACATAAAATGACAGCATCAATGTCTGGTATCGCTAACACCTCATCGAGGTCGGTGGATACTGTAGCTATACCATACTGATCGGCTACGGCTTGGGTTTTTTCTCGGGTGCGACCGACGAGAGCAGTCACTTCAACGCCATCGATGTTTTTCAATCCATCAAGATGTTTAATGCCAAAGGCACCTGGACCTACAACTGCAATTTTCATAATCTTCTCCTGTTAATCTGCCCAGTACAAACGCATCGGGTTATCAACCAATAATTGTTGTTGAAGCTGCTCTGTTACAGCTATTTGGGGGATGATGTCGACTAAATGCCCATCATCAGGCATGTGGCTTTTCATATTAGGGTGGGGCCAGTCTGTACCCCACAACACTCGATCTGGAAAGGATTCGACAACCTTGCGAGCAAAAGGGATTACATCGCTGTAATTGGGTGGCCCCTCAAGAGACAATCGTTCAGGGCAGCTTACCTTTGACCAGAAATTAGTGTTTTCACGCATTAGCTTTAAAAACAAACCGAATTCGGGGCCATTAACATCTTTGCTGACATCGGGCCTGCCCATGTGGTCGACCACGACGGTGGTTGGCAGTGAGGTGAAGAAATCATAAAGCTCTGGAAGCTCTTGTGATTCGAAGTAAATAACGATGTGCCAACCTAGAGGGGCAATCTTAATGGCGATGTCTTTTAATGAGTCAAACGGAAGTGCATCGACTAGGCGTTTAACAAAATTAAATCGTACACCTCGCACGCCCGCCCGATGTAAGGTATGCAATTCACTTTCAGTGATGTCAGATTTAACCGTAGCGACGCCACGAGCTAATCCATTGGAGTGTTCGAGCGCATCGACTAATGCTCTGTTATCCGCGCCATGGCAGGTGGCTTGGACAATCACATTGCGACTGAAGCCCAAATGATCTCGCAGTGCCCAAAGTTGATCTTTGCTGGCATCGCAAGGCGTGTACTTGCGTTCTGGTGCGAATGGGAACTGATCACCGGGTCCAAATACATGGCAGTGTGCGTCTACTGCACCCTCGGGGGCTTTGTATTTCGGTTTGCTCGGGCCTTGGTACCAGTGCAGCCAATCGGCATCAGGAGTAAATATAGTCATCACAATCCCAACCCTTGCAGTGTTTTATCAAGCCGAGGATAAACTCGCCGTGCGTTACCTTCATAGACTTTGTATCGTTGTTCATCCGTTAAATTCAACGCGTCAACATAGCGTTTAGTGTCATCGAAATAGTTGCCGGTTTGGGGGTCGATACCGCGTACAGCGCCCACCATTTCTGAGCCAAATAAAATATTATCGATATCGATAACGTTAAATAGCAAATCAATACCTGGCTGGTGGTAAACGCAGGTGTCAAAGTACACGTTCTTCATGACATGTTCATTCAATGGTGGCTGGCCTAACATATCTGCCAATCCTCGGTATCTTCCCCAGTGATAGGGCACAGCTCCACCGCCGTGGGGGATGATGAAGCGAAGTTCTGGGAAGTCGCGGAACAAATCGCCCTGCAAAAATTGCATAAAAGCGGTAGTGTCGGCATTGATATAGTGGGCACCAGTAGCATGAAAGTTGTGATTGCACGAGCCGGATACGTGAATCATAGCCGGCACATCGAGCTCTACCATCTTCTCAAAGAAGGGGTACCAACTTTTATCTGTTAATGGAGCCGATGTCCAATGGCCGCCCGATGGATCGGGATTTAGGTTGCAGCCAACAAAACCGAGTTCATTCACGCAGCGCTCTAACTCGTTTATTGAGTTGCTTATCGAAACACCTGGCGATTGTGGCAATTGGCAAACGCCTATGAAGTGTTGTGGATACATGTCGACAACACGCTTAATTAGATCGTTACAGGCCTCTGTCCACTGCTGCGATACTTTTTCATCGCCGATATGGTGTGCCATGGCAGATGCGCGAGGTGAAAAGATGGTCATGTCCGCTTCTCGCTCGCGAAGCAGTTTTAGCTGGTTCTGCTCAATGCTCTCACGAATTTCATCGTCACTGATGTGAGGCCTATCGGGGAGTGGCTGGCCATTTTTAAAGGCATTAATTTGCGCCTCTCGGAAGTCTTGATGCGGTGCAGGTGCAGTGGTGTAGTGACCATGACAATCAATAATCAGCATGATGTTTCCTCATTATTCAATAATTGCAGTTGTTGGCGGATGGCCATCAACATGTCTTGTAATTCGCTTTTGTCGAGAGCGCTAACAAACTGCGCTGTCCAGTCTTGGCGCTTGGCGCAGGCACTACTCATCAGTGGCTCTAATCCAGCTTCAGAGACCGTTTTGGCAACTTCACGCATCTCTTCAGCTCGTCTTACACCGTGCTCAAGTGAGCGTGAGATCAAATAGCGTGCGTGGCTTGGCCAATCGGGATGGGGAATGAGGTTGTTAAGAGAGGAGAGTACCTCTTGTTGTACGCCGTAATAATGGGCAGAAAGCATCGATTCCGTCACCAGGGATTCCATCCCTTTGATCATAATGCTGCGGCACATTTTTGTCGCTGAAGCCTTGCCTGATTCATCAGAGCAGACTGACATGTTTGTAAAACCGAGTCCTTGGCCGATTTTTTCAAACTCGCGAGCGTAAGACCCTGCAATAATGATAGGAGACTGAATTTGCTTTGGATCAATTGGCGACATCACGGCGGCTTCAACAAATTTAACATGTTGGGTAGAGCAGACAGTGGCTACTTGTTGCTTAGTGCCAGGTGATACCGAATTAAGGTCCAAAAACCATGTGTTAGGCCTACAATGAGGCACTACGCTTAGTGCTGAAAAAAGGCATTGCTCAGCAGTTACCGCGCTAATAATAAGATCACATTGTTCTGCAAATGATTCCTCATCTACGGCGCAACTTACACGAGGCTTATCCGCAAATTGTTTTAGTCTTTGAGTGGCTTTGCTAGCAGAGTTGGCAAACTGTGTATCCCATAGAACGATCTTGGAGTTACAGGTTTGCAAAAGATTATCCGCGAGTCGACTACCTACTTCACCAAAACCTAAAATGCCAATGAATGGAATGGTCATACTGTGTGCTCCTGCTCAATATACACGTTGCCTTTCATAAGCAATCTGGCGGTACGAAGTAGTGCTGCACGATGAACCTTTAGTGTTGATGGTGTGGCTGTTTCTGAGACTTCCAATTCAACGGCAAACACTCCGGTTGGGTGTTCTACTGCAATCATATGGGTACCGTCATTGATGCTACTCCCCGTCACTTGCGCAGCGATTGAGCCGGGAATGGCAATGGCTGTCGCAACACTGACTGAGCCAAGAACGCCAATGGCCTCATGGACTCGGTGTGGTATAAATGTTCTTGTATTAATGAGAGCACCATTGATGGCATGTGAAACAAGGCTCATTTTGGGTACCGTTTTGTGCTTAACGTCGCCAAGATTCATCTTAGGTCCTGCCTCTAATCGAATGGCTTCAATTTTATGCTTTAGTTCGTCGTTAGCCTCAAGTTCAGCTGGGCTCTCGTTACCTGTTAGTCCAAAATCGGCAGCCTTTAATAAGACCACCGGCATGCCATTATCGATACATGTTACTGTTATGCCTTGAAATTCATCAGTAATATTGCCGGTTGGCAAAAGTGAACCGCAACTTGAACCAGTGATATCTAAAAAATCTGTGGTGACAGGCGCTGCCGTTCCTGGAACGCCATCAATTGAAGCCGAGCCCGAGTAGTTAACTGTATTATTGGGGGTGTGCACTCTTGCAATAGCTATGGCACCAGTATTGACCATATGAATGCGTACATCGGTATATTCTCCCGCAATATCGATTAATCCCTCCTCGAGAGCGAAGGGGCCGACGCCGGCCAAAATATTTCCGCAATTTTGGCCATCGCTAACTTCTGCTTTGTTAACGACAACTTGTAAAAACAAGTAATCAACATCAGCATCATCGCGAGAAGAAGGGCCTACAATAGCAACCTTACTGGTAAGCGGATGGCCACCGCCCATGCCGTCAATCTGCCGTTCATCAGGCGAGCCCATTGCAGCAAGTAGCATAGAGTTTCTTTGCTGCGTATCGGTAGGCAAATCTTTGGCTAAAAAATACAGTCCTTTTGAGGTACCACCTCGATATATCGAACAGGGGATAGCGATTTGCATCACAAATCCTTTTGGTCAACGTAGATGAGTCCAACTTCCTTTAAGCGGGGGCGCATGTTGTAGATATCTAACCCAAGCTCGCCTGCCGCGAGGCGTTCGCGCTTAGCCGTTTCATTGTCAACGCGTTGGTCGGCACTATCTGCAACGCTGTCAGCCTCCTCTCTACGAACAACGACGACGCCGTCGTCGTCGGCCACGATGATATCGCCAGGGTTGATGTGTTGGCCGGCACAAATGACAGGGATATTAACGTTACCCACTGTGTTCTTGACTGTGCCTTGTGCGAAAATAGCCTTAGACCAGACGGGGAATCCCATCTCCGTGAGCGTTGCAATGTCACGTACCCCCGCATCGATAATCAGCCCTCTTACTCCCCGCGCTTTAAGAGAGGTTGCCAAAAGGTCGCCAAAGTAGCCGTCTTCACAAGGACTCGTGGTGGCGACTACTAAAATATCTCCAGGTTGGCATTGCTCAACCGCAACGTGCAACATCCAATTGTCGCCGGGTGCCACAGACGCTGTTATTGCCGTTCCTGAAATGCAGGCAGGACGATAGATAGGGCGCATATAAGATGCCAGTAACCCTTTTCTTCCTTGGGCTTCATGAATTGTAGCGACTTCGGCACCCTCATAACGCGCGAGTGTTTCCGCAGAGGGGCGTGCAATATTGGTAACGCAAACTGGCATATGAATAATCTCCTGTTATTTAATAGCATTATCCATTGTTTTGAAAAAATGACTTGCGATAAAACGTGGCTTTGATATAAGTTTTTTCTATACCCTTTAGGAATTAGAGAATGCAGGTTCCATCTATACGGCAGCTATTCATTGCATTGGACATTGATAAGAGCAAGAGTTTGAGTGCTACGGCTAAGCATTTCCCTATGTCTCAATCAGCTATTTCTCAATCGGTGAAGCGGCTTGAGGAAATCGTGGGTCATGAGCTTTTTCAACGGACCAGTAGCGGTGTTTTTACTAATGAATTGGGGGGCATTTTTTTGTCTCGTTGTCAGCGTGCTGTCAATCGACTGCAATTCATTCCGTCTATACTGGATGAATCAAAAAAACATAATTCTTCGCTAATACGCAAGTTCAATAATACGGGCTTGCGATGTATGGCGGCCTCTGTAGAGGCAGGCTCCTTTAGTGTGGCCGCGACCATGCTAAGTTTGACTCAGCCCACCGTGCAACGCGCGGTCAATGAATTTGAAATGCAGTGTGATTGCCGATTTTTTAATCGTTCTTCAAATGGCGTAGAGCCTAATTGGAAGGCAAGACAGATAGCCAAGCATATCGGCGTTTATTTTCGTGAAATAGAGCAGGCGATTGAAGATGTGCACGACCGCTGTGGTTTGACCTCTGGATATTTGAGGATCGGAGCTCTGCCACTTCCTAGTTCTTCATTAGTCCCAGAGGCAGTTGTAAAGCTGCTCGACAAATATCCGGATATTCGAGTCCAAATAGTAGATGGTCCTTATCATGAGCAGCTAGCGAGCTTATTGCACGGCAAGTTGGACTTGATTGTTGGTGCACTGCGGAATCCGATACCTAGTCGTGAAGTTCAGCAGGAAACACTTTTCAATGAACCTCTCAACGTGATTGTTAGATCTGATCATCCTTTGACATGCTCTTCTGGTTTGACGTTATCTGAATTAGAAGACATTGAATGGATAGCCCCCCGTGCCTATACGCCAGCGAGGGAATTATTTGTGCAATTGTTTCAAGATCAGGGTTTGCAGGTCCCGCATAGGGTGGTGGAATGCAGTTCGACGATTGCTGTCAGAGGATTGCTTATGATGAGCGATCGTGCAGCATTATTGCCCGCCAGACAGGTGGAGTTAGATGTTAAGCAGGGGTTGTTGTGCGTACTCCCGATTGAGCTTCCTAGTACCACGAGGCCCATTGGAATTACCCGTCTTATTGGAGTAAAACCTACCAGTGCACAAGAATATTTCTGTGAGTTACTGCGCTGTAATCAGGTTTAGTAGGAAGATGACTATACCAAGTCTGTCGGTCGGGCTTGGTAAAGTCATCATTTCATGTTGGACAGTTGTACTCGGCTATTGGTTGTCTAGTACAAGCAATCCCGCTCCCGTATTGGAAATTGGAGCGTGGTAGTGTTTGTGAACCACATTGACATTGTCTTTCAGGGCGCCACGCATCACTAGCCACATGATGGTTTCGATGCCTTCTGTGCCTGCGATGCGCATGATTTCGTCATTGCTGAACTGAGTCATCCACTCGGGGTTAGTAGCAATTTGATCCATACATTCAAGATCAAAGTCGACATCGATAATACCTGCGCGCTCACCTTGAAGTTGATGGGACATGCCGCCGGTTCCCAAGATTAAAATACGCTTATCTTCACCGTAAGACTCAATCGCTTTACCTAGCGCTCGACCAAGTGCTAAGCAGCGCTTGGCACTTGGAACAGGGTGCTGTACCGTATTAACCGCGAGTGGGATGCACTCAAACGGATAGTTGTCAGAGTCGCCAAATAAGATTCGAATAGGGTTTACGAATCCGTGATCCACTTTCATTTCTTGGCAGGTACAGATATCAAACTCTTGAGCAATTAATGACTCGGCTAAATGCCAAGAAAATTGTGCATCGCCACGAAATGGTGGGATAGGAGGTAATCCCCAACCTTCGTCGGCATTGTAATAGTTGTCAGCACACCCCAGGGCAAAGGTAGGGACTTTGTCGAGAAAGAAATTTAAACCGTGATCGTTGTAAACCACGATGACAATATCTGGTGGGTTGTCCTTAATCCAAGCATGTGCTGGGCCGTAACCATCAAAAAAACGCTTCCAGTATGGTTCTTGTTGCAAGTTGTTGTTTATAGCATTGCCCACCGCGGGAATGTGTGATGTGGTAATTCCACCAATTGTTTTAGCCATTCCAGTAACCCTCACGTTGTGCCACTTTTTTATCAATGTCTCTGCCTTTTTCAAGCAGGTTGTTGATGAATTCTTCGGTAGTAATGCCTTGCATCGCTGCACCCGCATCTTGTACTGAAACCCCTCGGGGAATAGCCATTTTTGCCATGAAATAGATGTTGGCACCAGCGCTCAGCATGCCCAAGAAATCGTTAGTTAAAATCATGGTCTTTTGATCGCCAATG
>Ga0181571_10003378_pt1 | contig 11958 bp, 12 predicted proteins | sample 101ome_17_FD_132440 | JGI IMG/M metagenome (GOLD analysis project Ga0181571, IMG submission 132440) | Coastal salt marsh microbial communities from the Groves Creek Marsh, Skidaway Island, Georgia - 101407AT metaG (megahit assembly) | ecosystem: Environmental > Aquatic > Marine > Intertidal...
CTGGCCTGCATGCACGGTTCCAGCTTCAACGGCGACGGCGGACAGGCCCTGCGGGAATTCGGCGCCATGCTGGAAAAACTGAACGCGAAAAACGGACACTGAGGAAAAATGGTCGAAAAGATCAAGAAAACCGAAGAGGAATGGCGACAACAACTGACGGAAGAGGAATTCTACGTCACCCGTCAGCACGGCACCGAACGCGCTTTTACCGGCGAATACGACCAGTGCAAGGACCCCGGGATCTATACGTGCCGATGCTGCGGACATCCGCTGTTTGATGCCGATCATAAATTCGATTCCGGTACCGGCTGGCCGAGCTTCTATCAGCCGATGAACAACTATGCCGTGGAAACCAAATCAGACTGGTCGATGCTGATGAAGCGGACAGAGGTGCTGTGTGCGCGCTGCGACGCGCATCTTGGGCACGTGTTTCCCGACGGGCCGATGCCGACCGGGCAGCGCTATTGCATGAATTCCGCGTCGTTGAAACTGAAACCGAAGGACGACTGAGCTTCTGCAGGCTGCTCAGTAATCTGCGTAGGATTTTTCCTCCACGATCTGGGCGCCAAGCATAGTGTTGATTTCGCGCTTGATGCCGGCGTGTTCGTCGTTGAACCGGTATACGGACCGCGCCAGCTCCATGAATTTCTCTCCGAAATCTTCTTCCCGCTCGCAGAGGCGGATTTCGTCTTCGATTTCCCACAATTTTTCGTTCACCGCTCTCAGCCGGCCGCTGAGTTCGCGTATCTGATCGGATGTCTCGATCGCCAGTTCTCGGGCATTCGAATGGGTCATAAGTTCGTAGGTGACGTTGGCGCGTTTCCATTCGTCGTCGATGCGTTCTCGGCCTTAATCGCATCCTTAAGGCGGCCCAGCGCTTTGAGAGCATTCCCCAGGTCGCACAGGATTTCCGGGCGCTGCGGGTCCAGCTTGGCGGCCTTAATCAGCAGCTGGACGGTGCGTTCTTTCACGCCGTTCTGCCGCGCGATCAACCCCAGCTTGTGATGCGCGCCGGCATGCCGGCCGTCTTTCTTCGCGACCTTTTTGTATATCGCCTCCGCTTTGTCGGTACGGCGGGCACGAAAATACGCCAGCGCCGACTCCATCTGTTCGTCGGCATAGACGCCGCGGGAGGTTTCGCGGTTAAGCGCTGGAGCGGCTGCGGTCGACATTCGGTAGCCAGGCCATGGTTGATTCCGTGACCGGACAATAGGTGGGAAACCTTTACAAAGCCTTGCGTCAGACGGCAGCGATGGCGGTCATCTCGACGCGGATTTCGGGCGACGCCAGCGGCGCGCCGACGGTTGTGCGCGCCGGCGCGTTCGGACCGTCGACCCAATCGTCCCAGATCGCGTTCATGGCCGGAAATTCCGCCATATCCGCCATGTAGATTGTTACCGACAGGAGTTTCGACTTGTCAGAGCCCATTTCGGCCAAAGTCGCGTCCAGCCGGCCCAGAACATCCGCGGTTTGCGCCGAGATATCGCCCGAACGGTCGCGGGCGACGTGGCCCATGGTGTAGATTGTGTCGCCGTGACGCACGGCCTTGCTCATCCGGGGGCCGGGATCGATCCTGTTGATATCGGTCATTCTTTTCTTCCTTCCGCTTGCAGTATCGCAATCGACGCTAGGATAGTCGGCTGACGCCGTCTGGGCTATCCTGCCCGCCAAACGACGGAGGCGATTCATGATCCTGATTACCAGTGCAGGCGGAAAAACTGGCCGTGCCATGATCGCGGCCTTTGCCGCATCCGGAGAACCGGTTCGCGCGATGATGCGCCGATCCGATGCGGATGACGAACTGCGTGCCCTCGGCGCTGCCGAAATATTTCATGGCGATCTCGCCAATCCGGCGGACGCGGCAGCGGCGGCTCAGGGGTGCCGGGCCATTTACTATATCTGCCCGAACATGATCGAGAACGAAAAGGAAATCGGCGACAGCATTATCGCGGCGGCGAAATCCGCGAATGTCGAGCGACTGGTCTTTCATTCCGTTTTGCACACCCAGATTCAGGCTCTGAAACATCACTGGAACCGGCTGTTCGTCGAGGAAGCGATCATCGAATCGGGTGTGCCGTTCAGCATTCTGCAGGTCGGATCCTATTACCAGAACATGCTGCCCGGATGGTCGAAGATGCTTGAAACCGGCGTGCACGCGATGGCGTACGAGGTCGACGCGCCGATGAGCCTTGTCGATCTCGACGACGTATCGGAAGCCGCGATCCGCGTGCTGAACGATCCGAGATGCGCCAACGGCATCTTCGAGATCTGCGGACCCGTGATTACGCTGACCGAAAAGGCTGAGATCCTGACCCGCGTCCTGGGACAACAGATCGAAGCCCGGAAACTGTCGCCGGAACAGGCGGTAGCGCACGCAGCCCATATGGGGGTGGCGGCGTTCGGCCAGGACTGCATGCGGCGCATGTTCGCGCATTATGATATTCACGGACTGGTCGGCTCGCCGCGCATTCTGGAATGGATACTGGGCCGTCCGCCGGCGGATTTCGAGACCTTCGCCAGGCGGGTCGCCGCATCCGGCTGATGCTCGAACTCTATCATTCCAACTGGTCGATCTGCGCGCAGAAAGTCCGTCTTGTCATTGCCGAAAAAAGGCTGGACGCCGTCGAGCATCACGTCGATCTGCGCGCGCGCGAACAGCAGGCACCCGAATATCTGAAACTCAACCCCAAAGGCTATGTGCCGACGCTGGTCCATGACGGTCGCCCCGTCGTCGAATCCGCGATCATCTGCGAATATCTCGACGAGGTGTTTCCCGATCCGCCGCTCAGCCCCTCGGATCCGGTTGAACGGGCTTATATGCGCACCTGGACGCGACGGCCCGACGACGGCCTTCACCGGGCCTGTGCAACCGTCACCAACGCGATCGCGTTTCGCCTTCAATGGCTGGAGAAACCGGCTGCCGAGATCGAAGCCATGCTGGCGGCGACGCCGGATCCCGCCCGCCGGACATGGCGCCGGGAAATGATCGAAAAGGGTGTGGATTCGCAGCTGTTTGTCAATGCCGTCCGGGTGTACGAAACGCTGCTCGACGATATGGAAACGGCGCTTCAGGACCGGGACTGGCTGGCCCGCGATACATACACCCTCGCGGACGTATCGCTTACGTCCTATCTGAATCGCGTGGCGGAACTTCAGTTTCATCCGATGTGGGAAGAACGTCGCCCCGCCGTTACCGACTGGTTCGAACGGGTTCGCGCGCGGGATAATTTTAAAACCGCGTTCGGCAACTATCCCTACGAAGCCTACGTTGCGCAGATGGCGGAGCAGGGCAGCCTGCAATGGCCGCGGGTTGAAGGAATTCTGACTGCCTGAATCCGTCATGCCTTGCCAATCTGCGTGCCGGCCATATTTTCGCTTTTCCATCGCAATTATCGGAGACGGCCATGACAGCGACCAGATATCTCGCCGGCATATCGCCCGGCATGCCCGCCACCGACGGTGCCGGCGTGCAGCTGACACGCATGGTCGGCACGCCCCAGCTCGACATGGTCGATCCGTTCCTGATGCTCGACCGCATCGACAGCGACGATCCCGACAGCTATATCGCCGGCTTTCCCAACCACCCGCATCGCGGTTTCGAGACCGTGACCATCATGCTGGAAGGTCTCATGCGGCATCGGGATTCGGTCGGCAATGACGGGTTGCTGCGGCCGGGCGACGTGCAGTGGATGACGGCGGGGCGCGGGATAGTTCATTCCGAACTGCCGGAGATGATCGATGGGCGGCTGAAAGGCTTCCAGCTGTGGGTCAACCTGCCGGCCGAAAAGAAAATGATGCCCCCCGGCTATCAAGACATTCCCGCGGCGGATATCTCGACCGTTTCATTCGATGGCGGAGCCGCGCGGGTGATCGCCGGCGATTATCTTGGCGTCGCGGGCGCGGCGCAGGCGCAGATTCCGATCCGTCTTCTCGACGTCCGGCTGGATGCCGGCGCGGAATGGCGGATCGACCCGCCTGCCGGCCATGATATGTTCATGTGCGTCTATGAAGGATCGGTCGACGCCATCGATGCGGGCGGCGCTACACACACCGTGACCGCGCCCGCTGTATCTCTGTTTGGCGGCGACGGGGATGTTGTTGTGAAGGCGGGCGACGCGGGTGCGGAAATTCTTTACTGCGAGGGGCAGCCGATCCGGGAACCGGTTGCCAAATACGGGCCTTTCGTGATGAACACGCGCGATGAACTGCAGCAGGCCGTCGACGATTTCAACGCCGGAACTCTTGCGACAGCCTGATCGGCGCGCCCAATGTCACGGGATTGCCATTTATATTGGGCAGACTGACGGTTTCTCCCGCAAAGTTGCGGCATGTCTCCCGAAATCCCGTCCTTTAAAGACGCGTTTCGCGTCTGGCTGAAAATCGGCCTTCTCAGCTTCGGCGGTCCTGCCGGTCAGATTGCGCTGATGCATAGAATCCTTGTCGAAGAGAAACGCTGGATCAGCGAGACACGCTTTCTGCATGCGTTGAATTACGCGATGCTGCTGCCCGGTCCGGAGGCGCAGCAGCTTGCGACCTATGCCGGCTGGCTGCTGCACCGAACGCTCGGCGGCCTCGTCGCCGGCGTCCTGTTCGTGCTTCCCGGCGCCGTCGTCATGCTTGTATTGAGCGTTCTGTATGCCGGATTCCGTGACGTCACTTCCGTCGAGGCGATCTTCTTCGGGATAAAGGGCGCGGTGCTTGCGATCGTGATCCAGGCGGTTATCCGCCTAAGTTCCCGTGCGCTGCCCAACGCGATGCTGATGACATTCGCTGCCGTCTCGTTCTTCGCGATATTCGCCTTCGCGGTGCCGTTTCCGCTCGTTATCGCCGGAGCGGCCCTTGCTGGTTTCCTGGGATATCGTCTGCGTCCCGACCTGTTCCCGACCGGCGGCGCCCACGCGGCGGAGAACGCTTCAGCAAGCGGCACGTTTGCGATCGATGCGATGCTGGATCGCGGACTGTTGCAGCACATGCGACCTTCGGCCCGGCGAGCCGCAGTTGTCCTAATCGTCTGTCTGGTTCTCTGGCTGGGGCCGCTTGCCATCCTGCAGGCCATGGTCGGGCCCGATCATGTGTTTACCCAGCAGGGCGTGTTTTTCAGCAAGATGGCCGTTGTCACTTTCGGCGGCGCGTATGCGGTTCTTGCTTACGTCGCGCAGCAGGCGGTGGAGATATTCGGCTGGCTCGCACCGGGAGAGATGCTCGACGGACTGGGCATGGCGGAGACAACGCCCGGCCCGTTGATCATGGTGGTGCAGCATGTCGGTTTTCTGGCGGCTTTTCGAAATCCCGGTGCGCTCGACCCCATGCTGTCCGGTGCGATCGGCGCGGCGCTCACGACCTGGGTCACCTTCGTGCCCTGCTTCCTGTGGATTTTTCTCGGCGCGCCCTACATCGAATCGCTACGCAATAACCGAATGCTCAGTGCCGGATTGACCGCCATCACGGCGGCGGTCGTCGGTGTGATCCTGAACCTCGCCGTATGGTTCGGTATTCACGCCTCATTCGCGGAAGTAAACGAATTTGATTGGGGGCCGGTTCGATTGTCGCTGCCGGACTGGCCGACGTTCGAACCGGCGGTCCTGCTGATTACCGTCGCCGCGTTGATCTCCACTCTCAGATACAAGGCCGGCATGTTTGCGACGCTGGCCGCCGCCGCGGGACTCGGTGTAGCCTACTACTACCTTTTTTCGTGATCGCTCAGCTGAGCTCGACGGTTAGCGGATTGTAGGAATAGAGCCAGGCGTTCCGGTCCGCGCCCTCGTTGCGGGCCGCGAAGGATTCGCGGATCTTCTCGACGCTGTCGAGGTGAAACAGTTCGCGGTTGGCGGTGGATGTGTTCACCACGCGAGCGGTGCGTTCCACCCGGTTGCGCTGATAGAGCTGCAGGGCATCCGCGATGTCATCGCACTGGTCGAGCGCCCGCATCAGCACGGCGCCGTCCTCGATCGCCATGGCGGCACCCTGAGCGAGATACGGCAACGTCGCATGGGCGGCATCGCCCAGGATAGTGACCCGGTCGGAACTCCAGTGCGCGATCGTCGGGCGGCGGTACAACGCCCAGCGGTAGCATTCGTCCCTGTCCACCAGGTCGATAACGGTCTGAATGTCTTCGTGCCAGCCTTCGAAATCGGCCTTCAGATCTTCCCACGGAAACTTGGCGGTCCAGGATTCCTCCTCCGCAACCGGTGTTTCCACGGCGCCGACGAAATTCAGCAATTCTCCGCCGCGGATCCAGTACGATACCGAATGCTTGCCGGGTCCCATCCACACCGACATCACTTCTTCCATGAAGTTGGGCGGCAGCTTTTCCTTCGGTACCGTGATGCGCCAGGCGGAATCGCCCGTATAAATGGCTTCGACCGCCCCCGCGACCTGGTCGCGAATGACGGATTTGACGCCGTCCGCGCCGATCAGCAGGTCGCCACTGGCGCTGGTCCCGTCTTCGAAACGCAGCTCAACGCCATCTTGGGTTTCGGTGTAGCCGGTCGCCTTTTTGTTCAGATGGACGAGGCCGTCTTTCATGTTCTGAACCGCATCGGCCAGCGCTTCGTGCAGGTCTGCGCGATGGATCTGGTTGTAGGGCGCCTTGTGCAGCGCCAGATGTTCTTCCGACAGCGCGAACCGGTCGATCTCCTCGCCCGTATCGTGCAATCTGAATACATAGGCCGCCGGACGGACCGACATGGTTGATATCGCTTCGCCCACGCCGAGATGATTCATGACATGCATGGCGTTGGCGCTCAGCTGTATGCCTGCACCGACTTCGCCCAGCTGGGGCGCCTGTTCGTATATTTCGACGTCATGCCCGGCTTTAAGCAAACATCCCGCCGCCGCGAGACCGCCGAGACCGGCTCCCGCAACGAGTATTTTTCTGGAACTCAAGCTCTGTCCCCGTCGGTGACTGTAGTGGTGGATAGTAGTGATTTATTTCGGTTGGAAACGCAAATAGCACGCGATTGTAGCGACATTATAGCGCTATAGCGCTATAGCGCTTTACTCATCCGGTGATGAGGAATGTCCGCTTCCAGAAACTCTCCGCCTTCGGCACGAAACCCGAGCTTTTCGTAGAACGGGCCCGCCTGGATCTGAGCGTTGAGTACCGCGGTACCGTATCCTTCTTCTTTCGCGTCCGCCAGAGCGCGGGCCATAAGCAGGCGTCCAATACCTAAAAGCCGGTATTCGGACCTGACAGCGACTCTCTCCAGTTTTACCTCACCGTTACCGAGCGGCCGCATCCGCGCTGTCCCGATTACGCTGTTTTTCCATGTCGCGAGATAGTGGCGGCACTGATCGTCCAGTCCGTCGAATTCGATCTCGCGGCTGACCTTCTGTTCGCCGCAGAAGACGTCGATACGAATGGCGAAACAAGCTTCCAGGTCCTTGTGGGTCATTGCTTCGAAGATAACGGGATCTGCCAATGGTCGTGTCTTCCGTGTTCGGGGGCGGGAACTGCCGATAATAACAACCGAAGAGAAAAATACGGCCGCCAAATGGACCCGCGTGTTGCGGGCCGCTATGTTTCTGCCACCAAAACCCTATGAGGAACTCCGGGATGAAGATTTTCGTATATTCGGCCTCGCTTCGCGAAGAGTCGATAAACCTGAAACTGTCGAAGCTTATCGCGAAGGTAGCCGAATCTCACGGTGCCGAGGTTGATTTCGCGCGCATCAACGACTTTGACATGCCGCTGTACAATTTCGACGATCAGCAGTCCTCCGGCGTACCGGCAGGCGCGCAGGCGCTGGCCGAGCGTATCACCGCCGCCGACGGCATGATCCTGACGTCGCCGGAATACAACTGGCTGCCGCCTGCCACCATCAAGAACGCGGTGGACTGGCTGTCGCGCATGCAGCCGATGCCGCTCGACGGGAAATCGATCCTGTTGTCGTCGGCCACCCCGTCGCTGGTCGGCGGCGTGCGCGGTCTGATGAGCCTGCGCGTGTCGTTTGAGGCACTCGGTACCTGGGTATACCCGAAGATGTTTACGCTCGCGCAGGCGCCGGCGGCGTTCAACGACGACGGTACGCTGGCAAACGAAGATCTGGCCAAGATGCTCGATGCGATGGTCGCGGATTACTGTTCCGCGGCGGTCGCGCTGAATAACCGGTAAGGTGCGCGCCATTTCCGAGGCAACGACAAACGACCGCTGGATCGGCGCGCGGTATCCCCGCAAGGAGGATGCCGCGCTGCTGACCGGCAATGCGCGTTTCATCGACGACATGGAACCGATCGCGGGTATTCGTCATGCGGCGATCCTGCGGTCGGATCACGCGCATGCCCGCATCGTGTCGATCGATACGTCGAAGGCCGAAGCGCTGCCCGGGGTGCATGGCGTCGTTACCGGTGCCGATGTGGCGGACACTATCGCTCCGATCCCGAGCGCCGTCCGCGTCCCGATCAAGTTCTATCCGATCGCCATCGACAAGGTACGTTATGTCGGCGAGCCGGTGGCCGTGGTTGCCGCCGAGGACCGGTATATTGCCGAGGACGCGATCGAACTGATCGAGGTCGAATACGAGGCACTGCCCGCGACCGCCGATCCGGAGGTCGCGATGGCGGAGAACGCGCCGCTGCTGCACGATGATGTCGGGTCTAACGTGGTCCATCACCGCACGTTTCGCTATGGCGATCCGGAAGCGGCGTTCGAGCGGGCGCACCGGGTCGTGAAGCTGGACTGGCGATATCCGCGCTATGCGTCGACGCCAATGGAAACTTACGGACTGGTTGCCAATTTCGAACAACAGCCCGACCGCTACACCATCTGGTCGAATTTCCAGGGGCCGTTCATTCTGCATGCGTTGATGACCGGGGCGCTGGGCGTGCCCGGAAACCGGCTGCGGCTGATCACGTCGCCCCATTCGGGCGGCAGCTTCGGCATCAAGCAGGCGATGTTCCCGTATATGGTTCTGCTGGCCGCCTGTTCGCGCGTGCTCGGCTGCCCCGTCAAGTGGATCGAGGACCGGCTGGAACATCTGACCGGTTCCTCTACCGCTGCCGACCGGGCCGACAGCGTCGAAGCCGCATTCGCCGAAGATGGCGAACTCCTCGGTTTGAAGTTCGACAACGTCGTTAATGTCGGCGCCTTCGTGCGCGCGCCTGAACCGGCTTCGGTCTACCGAATGCATTCGGCGTCGAATGGTTGTTACCGCGTGAAAGACATTTCGGTCGAGAACCGGCTCGTCGTGACCAATACCACCCCGATCGGGCTCAACCGCGGCTATGGCGGGCCGCAGTTCTACTTCGCGCTTGAACGCGTGATGGATGCCGGCGCAAAGGAACTCGGGATCGATCCGGCGGAGATTCGCAGGCGCAATTTTATTCAGGCGGACGAATTTCCCTATAAGGCGCCCGCCGGGGCGACCTACGATTCCGGGGATTACGAGCAAGGCCTGAATCAGGCGCTGGATCTCGCCGCCTATGACGAGCTGAAGACAGCGCGTGAACAAGCGCGGGCCGACGGCAAGCTGTTCGGGATCGGCATGGCGGCGGGAATCGAACCGTCTGGCTCTAACATGGCCTATGTCACGCTGGCCCAGACACCCGAGGAACGCGCCAAGGCGGGGGGGCGGTCCGGCGGTCTCGGCACAGCAACTGTATCGGTCGATCCGTCGGGGGCGGTGACCGTAAAGACCGTCTCCACGCCGGCGGGGCAGGGGCATCAGACGGTCGCGGCGCAGGTCGTGGCCGACGCGCTGGGACTGCGCCCCGATCACGTCGACGTGGTTACGGAAGTCGATACGCTGACCAGCGCCTGGTCGCTGGCGTCGGGAAACTACGCCAACAGGTTCTCGGCGGTCGTCATCGGCACGGTGGCGGATGCCGCGGACAAGGTCGCGAAAAAAATCAAACTGATCGCAGCCGAGAACCTTGAAGTGGCGCCCGAGGATATCGAGCTTGTCGGTGGAAATGCCCAGGTCGTCGGCGTGCCCGACAAGGCGCTCCCCATCCGCAGGGTCGCGGCGCAGACCCACTGGCATCCGGCGGGCCTTCCCGATCAGATGGAGCCGGGCCTGTTCGAAACCACGATTATGAATCCCGGCATGCTCGACGCGCCGGACGATCAGGACCGGGTCGGTAGCGCCGTCACGTTCGGCTACGTCTTTGATCTCGCCGCCGTGGAAATAGACCGGGACACCGGCGAACTCGAAATCGTGAAATACGTATCGGTGCATGACGTCGGCAACATTCTGAATGAGATTGTTGTTGAGGGTCAGATTTACGGTGGCTTCGCGCACGGCCTGGGCGGCGCCCTGCTGGAGGAATTCGTCTATGACGCCGGCGCCAACCCGCAGGCTGGAACCTTTGCCGACTATCTTTGCATCACCGCGCCGGAAATACCGGAATTGACCATCGGGCATTTCAACACGCCGTCGCCCCACAACACCCTGGGGGCGAAGGGCATGGGCGATGGGTCGTCTATGTTGGCGCCAACGGCGGTCGCAAATGCGGCGGCAGATGCGCTGGGCACGTTCGATATCGAACTGCCCCTGACGCTGAACAAGAACTGGGCGGCGGCGAACGGACTGGATTATCAGCGCGCCGGCGGGACGAAGGCCAAGGTCGGAGACGGTCCGCGCGAAGCCGCCCATGTCGAAGGCGGGCTGACGGGCGATGGTTCGGTGGAACTTTCCGCGCCGCCGGTGGATGTGTGGAAGCTGTTGCTCGATCCCGATACGCTGGCCGCCGTCGTCCCGGGATGCGAGGAACTGAACCAGGTCGGCGAGGACAGCTTCACGGCCGAAGTCGTCATCGGCGTCGCCGGAATCAAGGGCGTCTACAGCGCCGAGATCGATCTGCGCGACAAGATCGAGGGGCGGAGTGTCCGTTTGGTCGGGAAGGCCTCGGGCGCACTCGGGTTCGGCCAGGGGGAGGGAAATGTGACACTGGAGCCTGTCGGAGACAACGGGACGCGGCTGACCTACAGCTACCGGGCCAATGTCGGCGGTAAGGTGGCCGCGGTGGGACAGCGTATGCTCGGCACAGTGACCAAGCTGCTGATCGGGCAGTTTTTCCGCGGGTTCGACCGGCGTTTGAAATCCGAAAGCGGCGGGGAAAAGACCGCCGGCGGCGGGTTCTTCGGCAAGTTGTTCGGAGGTCGCGACAAATGAAGCCTGTCGCATTTGAATACTGCCGTCCCGATACAATGGACGAAGCGATGGAGCTGCTGGCCGAGTTCGGCGGCGACGCCAGTGTGATCTCGGGCGGCCTGTCGCTCGGTGCAATGCTGAACATGCGGCTGGTACGCCCGGCGGCGCTGATAGATATCAACCGGCTGGACGATCTCGCCGACATCAGGATCGGCGACGCGATCGCGACGACCGGCGCGTTGGTCCGTCAGGCGGCCGCGATGAATTTCCCGGGCTTGATGTCCGGCGTGCCGTTGCTGGCGAAAGCACTGCCCTGGGCCGGTCACTACCAGACCCGGTCGCGCGGGACGCTGGGCGGATCGGTCGCTCATGCCGATCCGAGCGCTGAAATCCCGCTGACGCTGGTGACGCTCGGAGGTGCCGTGAAGCTGCAGTCCCCCGGCGGCACGCGCGAGGTCCCGGCGCGGGAGTTTTTCCTCGGTCTGTTGACCACCGACCGGCGCGCGGATGAACTGGTCACCTCGCTTGTCTGGCCGCTGCGCGGCGAAAAGACCGGTTATGCCTTTGAGGAAATTGCCCAGCGTCACGGTGATTTCGCGATCACCGCTGTCGCGGCGGAAGCGACCGTGGGGAATGACGGCAACATCGCCGATCTGTCGTTCGGGCTGGGCGGGGTGGAAGACAGACCCATCGTCGCCGATACGGCAGGTTTTATCGGCAAACCGGCGACGCAGGACACCGCAGGCGAAATCGCCAACACGGTCGCCGAAGCGGTCGATCCGATGATCGATATGCAGGCCAATGCCGATTACCGGCGTCAGCTTGTCCGCGTACTCGGTGCGCGTGTGCTGTCGGCGGCCTTCAACGA
>Ga0181571_10003381_pt1 | contig 11947 bp, 15 predicted proteins | sample 101ome_17_FD_132440 | JGI IMG/M metagenome (GOLD analysis project Ga0181571, IMG submission 132440) | Coastal salt marsh microbial communities from the Groves Creek Marsh, Skidaway Island, Georgia - 101407AT metaG (megahit assembly) | ecosystem: Environmental > Aquatic > Marine > Intertidal...
ATATTGAACGATTTGGCAATGCCTATTACCGAGGTCTGGCACGTCGATACGGCAATGGCGATGTGCGACTGCGTGTGACAGTCACCAGCGATGGAGCGCTTCAGCGGATTGACCTGCTAGACAGCTCGGGCATTGCCGAACTTGATCGCGCCGCTATCGACACCGTTGAAAAATTAGCGCCCTTTCCCCCCTTTCCTGCGGCGCTGGCGCGCGAGGCGAGGGGGCTGGCTATTGTCCGCACCTGGCAATTCCGCCGCTGACCCATCACGCAGCCATGCTCAAGTCGCCCGACACACCCACCCCGTCCTCTGCATCGCTGCGGGGCCATTTTTTGATCGCGACACCGGTGATTGGTAGCGGCTTTTTTAATCGCTCTGTCACCTATATCTGTGACCATAGCGACCAAGGCTCGATGGGCATCGTGGTAAACCAGTGCCTGGAGATAGGCCTGATCGACATGCTCACCCATCTGGATATTGAAGCGACCTCAGCGTGCCCGGACCCCCTGATTCTCGCGGGCGGGCCGGTGGCTACCGATCACGGCTTTGTGCTGCATCGCGGGGAGCCAAGGTGGGAGGGAAGTCAGCCCATCAATGATGAAGTGAGCCTGACAGGGTCGCGTGATGTGCTCTGCGCCATCGCCGCAGGAGAAGGACCACAGGAGTATCTTGTGGCGTTGGGTTACGCGGGCTGGGCACCGGGTCAGCTCGAGGCTGAAATGACAGAAAACAGCTGGTTGACCGTCCAGGCTGACCTCAACGTGCTGTTTGAGACCTCAGCCGAAGATCGGCTGGGGGCGGCCGGGCGGCAGCTCGGTATCGATATCGATCTGTTGAGTGCGGAAGCGGGACACGCCTGATGAGCACCCAGCATGAGACGGTGATCGCGATCGATTATGGCCTCCGCAATATGGGTGTAGCCGTGGGCAACACGGTTTCGCGGACCGCACAACCGCTCACCATTATCGGCGCAAGAGACGGCGTACCTGACTGGGGTGCTCTCACCAAACTGATCGAGGAATGGCAGCCCGACAGGGTCATCGTCGGTCACCCGCTCAATATGGATGGCTCAGAGAGCGACATCAGCCAAAGGGTGATGAAGTTTGCCCGTCAGATAGAGGGTCGGTGCAAGATCAGTGTGACGCTGGTCGACGAGCGACTCTCCAGTCGCGAAGCGAAAGCCGCCGCGCTGTCTGCCGGCCACCACGGGGATTTCGCCACCGCGCCGATCGACGACCAGGCAGCGGCGATTATCCTCACCACCTGGCTCAACGAGCAGTAAAAATCAGGACGTAATGCTGTCAGGTTGGCGCGCTTTCTCGCGTGCCGCTTCCACCGTGATAATGCGTTTTGCCACCAGATCTTGCAGGCATTGGTCCATCGTTTGCATACCAATCGCCTGACCGGTCTGAATAGCGGAATACATCTGCGCCACCTTATCCTCGCGGATCAGGTTACGGATTGCCGACGTGCCGCGCATGATTTCGTGGGCGGCCACCCTGCCACCGCTTTTTTTCTTGAGCAGCGTCTGGGAGATTACGGCCTGGAGGGATTCAGACAGCATCGACCGCACCATGGCTTTCTCGGCCGCCGGAAAAACGTCGATCACACGGTCAATGGTTTTGGCCGCAGATGTCGTGTGCAGGGTGCCGAAGACCAAGTGGCCTGTTTCCGCCGCCGTGAGCGCCAAGCGGATCGTCTCGAGGTCGCGCATCTCGCCCACCAGAATAATATCCGGGTCCTCGCGAAGCGCTGAGCGCAATGCTTCTGAAAAACCGAGCGTATCGCGATGCACTTCACGTTGATTCACTAGGCATCGCTTGCTCTCGTGCACAAATTCAATCGGGTCCTCAATAGTGAGGATGTGGTCGTAACGGTTATCGTTAATAAAATCGATCATCGCAGCCAGCGTGGTCGACTTGCCCGAGCCAGTGGGCCCGGTCACCAGCACCAGACCTCTCGGTATCATCGAGATGTCGCGGAATACCTGTCCCATACCGAGGGTATCCATCGACAGTACTTCCGAGGGGATCGTCCTAAAAACCGCCCCCGCGCCGCGATTCTGATTGAAGGCGTTGACACGGAAGCGCGCCACCCCGGGCACCTCGAAGGAAAAGTCCGTCTCCAGAAACTCTTCGAAATCCTTCCGCTGACGGTCGTTCATGATGTCGTAGACCAGCGCCTGCACCTCGGCATGATCCTGAGCGGGCACATTGACGCGGCGAACATCGCCGTCCACCCGGATCATGGGTGGCAGGCCTGCGGAAAGATGAAGGTCTGACGCGCCCTGCTGGACGCTGAAAGCGAGTAATTCAGTGATATCCATGTCACAGTCTCCGCGGGTGTCGGGCTAGCACATGGGGAATCAACTTCCTTATGATGCCACCATGATGCCGACTGAACTTGAGCGCAATATATCAGAAGTCGACCGCCGGATTCGCGCAGCAGAAGTCGCCGCAGGCCGCCCTGCAGGCTGTGTTTCCCTCCTCGCGGTCAGCAAAACCAAGCCTTCCGAACTGGTGCGGCAGGCATACGGGCTGGGATTGCGGGCATTTGGTGAAAATTACGCACAGGAAATGGCAGAAAAAGCCGCGGCGCTCGCCGATCTCCCTATTTCCTGGCACTTCATTGGTCCGATCCAGAGCAACAAAACCAGCGTGATCGCCGAGGTCAGTGACTGGGTACACAGTGTCGACCGGTTGAAGATCGCGCGCCGCCTAAGCGAACAGCGGCCAGATGATAAAGGGCCATTGAACGTCCTGGTGCAGGTCAAAACATCAGACGAGGACAGCAAATCCGGCGTACAGCCCGATGCCCTCCCCGAACTGGTGTCCGCCATTCACGAGCTGCCGGGGCTCACGCTCCGCGGGCTCATGACCATCCCTGCACCGGCAACCGATCAGGCCGTACAACGCGAGCCCTTTCGACAGTTGAGCGCGCTGCTGGATCGACTGTCTCGCTCCTCGCCACAGCTCGATACCCTGTCAATGGGGATGTCGGGAGATCTGGAAGCCGCCGTGAGTGAGGGCGCCAGCATCGTGCGCGTGGGCACAGATATTTTTGGGGCGCGGTATAATTAAGCTCGTTTGTGACGGACACCCGCCATCCTATGTCATCTGAAGTGGCACCTGTTATCGCTTTTCTCGGCGCGGGCAATATGGCCAGCGCCATGATCAGTGGTCTGATCGCTCAGGGGACCTCGCCAAACCAACTCCGCGCCAGTGATCCCAGCGAGGCCGCACTGGCTGGCTTGGAAGCTTTAGGCTTGACCCAGCTGGGCACCTCGCCGGACGGGTTGTTTGACGGTGCAGATTTGGTGGTGGCTGCGGTCAAGCCACAGATCATCCCGACGGCCCTAACCGCTATCAGTGATCAGCTGGGCGCCGACACTGCTCTACTCTCTATCGCGGCGGGTATTCCGATCAACTCCCTGCAAGCTCACGCTGGTGAGGACGTCGCCATCATTCGCTGTATGCCCAATACCCCGGCCATGATTGGCCTCGGTGCCAGCGCGCTCTATGCGCCCGACTCGGTCAGCCCTGCTCACCGAAACCTTGCCGAACGGGTCACCAACGCTGCGGGCAAAACCGTCTGGGTAGCCAGCGAGGACCTGCTAGACGCAGTCACGGCGGTATCGGGCAGCGGTCCGGCCTACTTTTTCGCGTTAATCGAAGCCATCGCCCAAGCGGGCACGGAATTGGGGCTTGAGGAAGACGTGGCGATGGCGCTGACTGTGCAAACCGCGCTGGGTGCCGCGTCGCTGGCCGCCCAGGCCACCGAACCCGTAGCCACATTGCGTGAGAACGTGACCAGCCCGGGTGGTACCACCGAACAAGCACTGCAATCACTGCAAACGAGCGAGTTTGATGCGGTAGTGGCGGAAGCGGTGCGGCAATGTGCCGCTCGCGCCAAAGCCTTGGGAGAGGAGTTCGGATAATGGGTGCCGGTGCAGAAATTTCGCTCTATCTGATTCGCAATCTCGGGGCCTTGTTATTGTTGGTGGTGATCTTACGCGGCGTGCTTCACGCCTCAAGGGTGAACTTCTACAACCCCCTCTCGCAACTGATCGTCAAACTGACCAACCCGATACTGGCACCGCTGCGAGGCGCCCTGCCTGCGAAGGGTCGAATTGATTGGGCAGCACTGGTACTCGCCGTGATCTTGCAATCACTGATCCTGGTGGGAATTGCGTTGGTGGCGGGGGAGCGTTGGGCACTACCCGGCGTGGCAACCCTCTTCTTGTGGGGCGTGATCGGTGTTCTCGCACTACTGGTGAATCTGTACTTTTTCGTTCTGATCGCCATGATCATTGTCAGCTGGGTAGCACCCGGCAGCCGCCACCCGGCGATCGAATTGATTTGGCAGATCTCTGAGCCCGTCATGGCGCCCTTTCGCTCACTGCTGCCCAATATGGGCGGCATCGACTTCTCCCCCATTCTGGTTTTCATCGGCATTAATGTGGTGCAAATAGGGTTGCGGCATGCTGCGTTGGCCGCTGGCTTGCCTCCCGGTCTGGTTTTTGGGCTCTGAAAATGAGCGAGACAACCTCTGCAAACAGTGTCGGCTTGGTATCGCCACAAACGGCCAAATGCACCACGTCGTTCACCTTCGCAAACGGTGGCGTCCTCAGTAGCCACGAACTGGTTTACGAGACCTATGGCGAGCTGAACAGCGCCGGCGATAATGCCGTGCTGATCTGTCACGCATTGTCTGGCTCACATCATGCAGCGGGTTTTCACTCGGAGGATGACCGCCGCCCCGGCTGGTGGGATCTGGCGATCGGCCCCGGTAAACCCATCGATACCGAACGGCTATTCGTCGTCTGCTCAAATAACCTGGGTTGTTGCGATGGATCCTCGGGACCCAACACACTCAACCCCGAGACAGGCACGCCATGGGGAGGTGGTTTTCCACAGCCTCAGGTGAAAGATTGGGTCCGCAGCCAGAAGTGGCTGGCAGAATATCTCGGTATTTCTAGGTGGGCTGCCGTCATTGGCGGGAGCCTGGGTGGCATGCAAGCCCTGCAATGGGCGATCGACTTTCCCCACTGGGTCGAAAACTGTGTCGCGCTGGCAGCAGCGCCGGGTCTCACAGCGCAGAACATTGCCTTTAACGAAATTGCGCGTCACGCCATCCTCTCCGATCCCGACTGGCACGAAGGCGACTACCTTGCAGAGGGCACGCTGCCGACCCGGGGCGTGGCACTGGCGAGAATGGTCGGTCACCTCACCTATATGTCTGCTGACGGTATGAGCGACCGCTTTGGCCGGGAACTCCGAGAGGGCAGCTTTGCACCAGGGGACAACGCTGAGTGGGTGTTTCAGGTGGAAAGCTACCTGCGCCATCAAGGCAGTCGCTTTTCCACACAGTTCGATGCCAACACCTATGTGCTGATGACGCGCGCGCTAGATCTGTTCGACTTGGCCGCGGATCACGAGGGTGACCTCATCGCCGCGCTGTCCAACGCTCAGGCAAATTTTTTGGTGGCCTCTTTCAGCTCTGACTGGCGCTTTCCGCCGCAGCGCTCGATCGAGATCCGTGACGCATTAATCGCTGCAGGAAAACCGGTCACCTATGCCAACATCGAGACCGACAACGGTCATGATGGCTTTCTGTTGCCCAACCCCCATTACGAACAGCTGCTAGGCGAGTGGATGCGCAGGGTGGGTCCATCATGAGCCGACTGGATCTCAAAACCGTGCTGTCCTGGATTACACCGGGTAGCCGCGTGCTGGATCTCGGCTGCGGTGACGGTGCCTTCCTCGCGCGCCTCAGGGATGAGCGTGACGTGCACGGTATCGGGGTAGATATCGACCCGGAAAACCTGATCGCCTCGGTCAGCAAGGGGTTGGACGTGGTTCAGGAAGACATCAATGATGGCCTGCACTGCTTTACCACCAATGGATTCGATGTCGTCGTGCTGGCGCACGCCCTGCAAGAGCTCACGCATCCGCACATTGCGCTGCAACGTATGGTCGACATTGGCGACGAAGCCATCGTGTCTTTCCCCAACTTCGGGCACTGGCTGTGCCGGGCTCATCTGGGACTCAAAGGCCGCATGCCCATGTCTCGGGCCATGCCCCTGCAGTGGTATGACACGCCCAACATTCACTTTTGCACCGTCAAGGACTTCGAGTCGCTGTGTTCAGAACTAGAGATCGACATTATCGAGCGGGCGACCATCGCCGGACCCGCACAGGCACTGCTGGGCAAATGGTTCCCCAACCTGTTCGCCAGCAGTGCGATTTATCGTATTCGCCGCGCTGGGTCCTGATTGTTGCGCTACTGCTGGCAGGTTTCGTCCTGCCCACTGCGGCCCAGCAATCGACCCGCTACGACCAATTCGAGTTACATCACAGCATCGTCTACACCACCTTCCTGTCTCCCGAAGTCGCGGCCGAGTACGGCATTACCCGCGGCCCTGACAAGGCCATCCTGACGCTGTCAGTCCGCGATGCAGACTCGGGGGAAATTGCGGGGCGCCCGATGAAGATTGAGGGCCGCACATGGGACTTGATCACGGGTGGCGACATGAAGGTCAAGGAGATTCGAGAAGGTCGAGCCACCTACTACATTGTGCCCTTTGAGTTTCTGGATCGGGAATACCGTTTTTTCGAATTCAGCTTTCAGCCCGAGGGCGCGCCCGCACCCTTTGACCACAAAATGAAAGTGCAGCTGTGGCGACAGAGCTAGGCCATGACTGACAGCACGCCGCCCCGTCTGATCATTGCCAGTCACAACCCGGGCAAAATCCGCGAATTTCAGGCGGTACTGGGTGACCGGTGGGAAGTCTCCCCACAAACCGATCTCGGCGTCAGTGAAGCAGAAGAGACCGGGAGCACCTTTGTCGAGAATGCACTCATTAAAGCGCGACATGCCTGTGTGCAAGGCCATTGTGCCGCCCTGGCCGACGATTCGGGATTGGTTGTGCCTGCGTTGGATGGGGCGCCAGGCCTGCGATCAGCGCGATACTCAGGTGGTGGCGACGAAGCCAACAACGCACTGCTGCTACAGAACATGGCGACGCTGGAAGGCGTTGATCGGGCGGCATTCTATATTGCGGTGGTCGTATTGTTGCGCCACGCAGACGATCCCACGCCACTTATCGCCGAAGGCCGGTGGTACGGCCACATCGCCTTAGCACCCAGAGGCACCGGTGGCTTTGGCTACGACCCACTGTTTGTTGCCAACGGCTACGACCAGCACGCCGCCGAGCTGCCAGCAGCAGAAAAAAATCGCGTGAGTCATCGGGCAATTGCCGTTCGCCGGTTGCTGGATCAACTCTCCGCATGATTGACCCGCTTGCGGTACCCCTCTCGCTCTATATCCATTTGCCCTGGTGCACTCGCAAATGCCCTTACTGCGACTTCAACAGCCACGAGGGTTTTTCGGCGGCTCTGCAACAACCCTACGTCGAGGCGCTACTCAGTGATTTTGACAGCCAGCATGGGTGGTGGCGCGACCGGCCTATCGCATCCATTTTTATTGGTGGCGGCACGCCCAGCCTGTTCGAGGGGCGCTGGATCAGTGCGCTACTCGAGGGGATAGCGGCCAGGGCCACACTATCCAAAGGCATAGAAGTCACACTGGAGAGTAATCCCGGCAGCGCGGAAAGCGCCCACTTTGCGGCATACCATGCCGCCGGGGTGAACCGGCTCAGTATTGGTGTGCAGAGCTTTCACGATGACGCACTCAAGGCACTTGGGCGGATTCACTCGGGTGACGAAGCGCGCCGCGCACTGGATTTGGCCAGCAATGCGGGTTTCACGCGCTGGAACATTGATCTCATGCACGGCCTGCCCGGGCAAGACAGTGAGTCGGCACAGGCTGACTTGATTGAAGCCCTCGGACGCAGCGCGGGTCACCTCTCTTGGTATCAGCTCACGATCGAGCGCAATACGCGCTTCTGGTCGACTCCGCCCGCGCTCCCTGACGACAGCGCTCTGGCCGCCATTCAGGAGACTGGCGAGGCAGTCCTCTGCGACGCCGGACTACATCAATATGAAGTGTCAGCATTCGCCATGGTGGGTGAGGAGAGCCAACACAACCTGAACTACTGGCGGTTTGGTGACTATATCGGGCTGGGTGCGGGTGCCCACGGTAAGGTCTCGCTACCCGACGGCGCCATTATTCGAGCGCAGCGAACCCGCGCACCCGCGGATTATCTTGCGCTCGCGGCATCGTCGCCCATGCCACCGCCACAGAAGACCACCCTGCAGACATCAGACCGAATCACTGAGTTCGCCATGAACACGTTGCGACTCAAATCCGGCGTGCCGCTCACGCTTTTTAGGCAAACAACTGGTGCCGACGTCGAGCAACTGGTCGCGGCGGCCGAGGTCGCGATATCGAGGGGTTGGTTGGAAGCACCGAGTCAGGGGCAGTTTGTGACAACACCGCTCGGCTATCGTTTCCTAGACAGCGTGATCGCGACCTTTCTGTGACCGCACGCCCGCAGAGTGTTGGCATCATGCCTTGGCAAAAAAATCGCCCGCCTGGGCAAGCCGGAGCCATGGCGAAATGACGGCCACTACACCTTCTTACTGCTTGCGATAAATCAGGTCCTGGACAACATGCCCCAGACGTTCACCGCGTGCTTCAAATTTGGTGGGCGGTCGGTAGTGGGGGCGCGGGACCGCTATAGCAGGCTCGCCCGCGGCGCTGACCAATAGCGGCTCCGCATCGAGCACCTCGAACATATGCTCGGCATAAGGCGCCCAGTCGGTTGCAAGGTGTAAATAGCCATCCGCCCTGAGAAGCGTCGCGAGATCATGAACCAGCTTTGGCTGGATCAGCCGGCGCTTGTGGTGTCGCTTTTTATGCCAGGGATCCGGGAAGAAAATATGGATCGCATCGAGGGTATTGGGTGAAAAGCACTGCTCCATGACCTCTACGGCATCGTCGGCATAAACGCGGAGATTGTGAATCTCGCCGCTCAGGAGCTGAGACAGCAACCGGCCGACGCCGGGTCGATGGACCTCGATACCCACAAACTGGGCGGCCGGATCGGCCTTGGCCATCTGCACCAAACTGTCGCCCATGCCAAAGCCAATTTCGATAATGCGTCGGCCTGCGAAGCCAAAAGTCTGATCCCAGTCGAGGCGTCCGCTCTCCAGCGTGAGACCAAACTGGGGAAAGCCCTCTTGCCAGCCGCGCTCCTGACCGGGTGTCGTTCGACCGGCGCGCATCACAAAGCTGCGTATCCGATGATTCAGCGGCGGCCGGGTGGATCCCACGGGGAAGACTTGGGTTGGGGTGTGGTCGGTAGGTCGTTATGCCGCCATGGCGGTGCGCAGCTTTTTCATCGCATTGGCTTCCAGCTGCCGAATGCGCTCTGCCGACACCTCATACTCAGCCGCCAGCTCGTGTAGCGTGGCCTTGTCGTCTGCCAACCAGCGCCGCTCAAGAATATCGCGGCTACGATCATCCAGCTCCGTCAGTGCGACATGGAGTCGGGCCGAGCTGTCCTGGGCAAAGTCTTCTGCCTCAACTAACTGACCCGGGTCTATCTGGCCGTCAGTCAGAAAATACTGTGGCGCCTGCCAGGCATCATCTTCGTCACTATCGGTGGGCGCATCAAACGCGACATCTCGACTCGCCAGGCGCCCTTCCATGCGCGTGACCTCTGCCTCGTCAACACCAAGATCCGCCGCAATCGCACGGGTTTCTTCCGCCGATAACCAGCCCAAAGATTTTTTCTGGCTACGCAGATTGAAAAACAGTTTTCTCTGCGCCTTGGTCGTGGCGACTTTGACAATTCGCCAGTTGCGGAGAATGTACTCGTGCATCTCGGCCTTGATCCAATGGACCGCAAACGACACCAGCCGAACGCCTTTGCTGGGGTCAAAGCGCTTCACAGCCTTCATCAGGCCAACGTTGCCCTCCTGAATCAGGTCGGCCTCTGCCAAGCCATAACCGGAGTAGCTGCGGGCGATGTGCACCACGAAACGGAGATGCGCCAGGACCAACTCCCGCGCTGAATCGACACACTCTTCATAAAACAGACGCTCTGCCAGCTCGCGCTCACGCTCGGCCGACAGCACAGCAATACCGCTCACCGCCTGAATATAGGCCGGCAAATTCGCCCCGGGCGCCATATTCAGCACAGCGCTATTGGGCAAGGCTGGTACCCGCGTTGTTTCAGTCATGTCGAGCGCCTCCACAAGGCTTCTGGAAGCGTATTTTAGCACTCTCCCCCGCAGAGTGCTAAACCCTGAAAAATACCGCTTTTCAGGGGGTTAAGGCGGTCTAATGGACTTTCATGCGGCTGAAATAGCGCGCAGAAGCGATCCAGGAAGCCAACCAGCCCAGGCCTGCACCCAGCCCAATCAGGACCAACGGATACCGCCATCCCGGGCCGTAAAGCTGACCCGGGCTGTCATAGAGCAAAAACAATGCATTGATCGGACCTGCGACCCACAGGGTCAGGGCCCACAACATAACCCCTGCCAGCAGCCCGCCGCCCGCACCAAAATACAGGCCGGTATAGAGAAACGGCCTGCGGATAAATGCGGGCGAGCCGCCAATCAGACTTACCACCAGAATCTCCTCTCGCCGCGCAGCAATCGCCAAATACACCGTGTTAGCGAGCGCAAGAATCGCGCCCAGGGCCATGGCACCACCCAAAGCGAGCCCCCAGCGCTCACCAGCGACTAGGATCTGATTCAGACGGGCCATCCACTGATTGTCCGCCAAAGCTCTGTCCACACTCGGCAGCGCGTTGAGATCCTCGATCAGCTGGCTGAGGGCGTCGCCAGCAAGTGGCGCGCGGGGAGACACTAACAGCGTATGCGGCAGTGGATTGCGATCCAGCGATGTCAGCAGACCTGACAACCCGGTCTGTTCGCCAAAGCTTGCCAGCGCCTCGTCTCGACCCACCAGTGCGACATCTTCAACGCTGGTCCACGCCGTTATTTGACGCTGCAGCGATTCCGCCTGTGCGAAGTCGAGTTGTCCGTCCAGCAGGACGGATACCTGCGCCGGACGGGCGATATCGGGCGCCAGTGGCCTCAGATTGTCCAGCGTCAACAGCAACACACTTGGCAACGCAAGGGATATGGCAACAACCAGCCAGACCATGCTCGTGGCCACTAACCGCGACACCAGTTTCTGCCAGCTACTGGTGGCTGCGGCCCGGTGCTGAGCACGCCAGGCAGCGAACCGCCCCCACTCTTCTCTGGTCTGTTCCGATGCGGCACTCATTGGGTATGGGCGCCGGCCAGGCGCCCCTCTTGGAGCGTGATAATGCGATGTCTGAGACGCGATATCAGAGGCAAATCATGGGTCGCCACCAACACCGTGACACCGACCTGATTGAAGGCCTCGAAGAGAGTCATGATCTCCGTCGATAGCTTGGGGTCGAGGTTTCCGGTTGGCTCGTCGGCAATCAGGAACTCCGGCCTTGCGACAACCGCCCTCGCGATACCGACGCGTTGCTGCTCACCCCCTGACAACACCGCAGGGTTTGCACGCTCATGAGACAGCAAACCAACCTTGTCGAGGGCAGCGCGCACCCGGCGCGCAGTGTCCTTGGGAGAGAACCCGGCCATCACCAGGGGCAATGCGACGTTGTCGTGCACGCTGCGATCAAAGAGTAGCCTGTGGTCCTGAAACACGACGCCGAAACGACGTCGATAGCGCGGCACTTTGCGCGAACGAATACTGCTGGTGGACTCGCCGTTGACGCGAATCTCACCGCTGCTGGGTCGATCCAGCAAGAGCAAGAGGCGCAACAAGGTGCTCTTACCCGCCCCCGAGTGCCCTGTGAGAAAGGCCATTTCTCCGCTCTCTAGGGTCAGATTCAGATTGCGCAGGGCGTCCTGATCGCCGAAGCGACGACTAACCCGCTCAAATTCAATCACAATTGCAAAGCCCTAGTGATCATCCAGCAGAGCATCGACAAAATCCCGGGCGCTGAAATCTCTCAGGTCATCGGCCTGCTCGCCCAC
>Ga0181571_10003386_pt1 | contig 11936 bp, 5 predicted proteins | sample 101ome_17_FD_132440 | JGI IMG/M metagenome (GOLD analysis project Ga0181571, IMG submission 132440) | Coastal salt marsh microbial communities from the Groves Creek Marsh, Skidaway Island, Georgia - 101407AT metaG (megahit assembly) | ecosystem: Environmental > Aquatic > Marine > Intertidal zone...
CGCCGCCGTTTCCCCCGCGTCCGTCGTTGGGGCACTCCCTCGCGAGGTGACCGGCCTCGCCGCACCGGTAGCACGCGAACTCGGGCGCTTTCGTGGCGCCGGCGCCCCGAGCGCACTCCCTGTCGACGTGGCCCCGACCGCCGCACTTGGCGCACGTCTTGCGATTTCTCCCGTCTCCCTCCCCGCCCGCGCCGCCGCACGCCAGCGCCGCCGCCGCCTCGTCCTGTTTGGCGCAGCACAGGTGACCGGCGCGTCCGCACACGTAGCAGTGCGTCGAGCGAAGGTCTTCGGGGGCAAAGTCGTCGCGGCAGTTTTTCAGCGCGTGACCTTCGCGCCCGCACCGCAGGCAACACAGCGCCTGCGCGTCCCGCCCCGCGCCCCTCTCCGCCGGGCAGCTCGCGCTCCTGTGCCCGGTCTTGTAGCAGTTGAAGCAGAGGCCGTGCGGGCAGTCGCGCGACAGGTGCCCGGAGAATCCGCAGAGGTGGCACGGCCTCTCCTTGGGCGGGAGCGTGCACTGCTGCTCGCGGTGGCCGGCGCCGCCGCACCGGAAGCATCGCTGCGCGGCGAGTTCGAAGTCGTCGTCGAAGTACCGCGGCGCGCGGAGGATCCGGCGCACCTCGTAGCACTCCCCTTCGCTGTCTTCGTCCTGGGATTGGCGGAGATGGGCGTGAGATGGTGAGCGGAGGGGTCGGGGGAGACGGGCCGGGGGCGGGGGCCCTCGCTGGAGAATGCGGAGGCGGGGAGATGAGATTTGGGACGTGGACGGGCGCGTACCGATAGAGGCGGTGTGGACTCCCGCACGACCGCTTGGGCTCTCGAAGCGGGTTTGAACGAAGCGTCTATGTCCCCGTCGCGTCCAACATCGGCCTCGCGATTAGACTGCTTGACCTGCCCTGCCCTGCTCTGCGCCAAGGCCTGTTTGGCCATCACCGACGCGAGCTTCGGGTCGTGGTCCTCGCTCTCGCTCTCGTCGCCGCTGAAGCCTGGGTCCGAGGACGCGAGCGACGACGAGGGCGAGGGGCTCGGAGAGCGAGCGCGCTGCCTCTTCCCCGGCATCGTCCCTGATGTGGTGCCGGAGAGAGTGATGAGCGGTCCACCGCTGGGAGACAGGACTGGTGAACCACCAAAGCGCGCCGCGCGCTAAGGGGCAAAACGTGGCAAATGTGGACGTCTGATCGCCCCGGTGCTCTTGGCGTCGCATTTGGCGTCGCGCGAGTGCCTCGCGACGGAGTTCGATACGCCCGGGAGTCAGGAGGCGTCGGACCCGTCGCTGGAAGAGGCGCCCGTACGACGGTGGGCGCTCAGGCGGACGGCGAAGACGCGAAGCGGTGCCTTCGAAATACTGATATCCCGTTCCATCCGCGCTGTCGTCTAAACTTGACGCGTTTGACAAGACCGCGGAAGTGAAGAGCGAGCATGCGGGCGTATCCGTCCGAATCCGGCGGCGGCCGGGAGGTCGCCAGGGACCGCGGCATGCGGCTCGGGTTCCGGCAACTCGGGGTGCTCCTCCATAGGCAGTGGCTCGTCAAGAGAAGGTCGGCGCTCGCCACGACGCTCGAGATCTTCATACCGGTGCTCCTTATGTCGCTCCTGGTGCTCGGCAGCGACCTCTCCGTGATTAAGACGTACCGACCGCAGATCTTCGCGGATAAGGGCATCATCAACGTCAACTCAAAGGAATGGAAGGACTTCAAGGACCTCGTCGAGCTGGAATCGCGCGAGCTCTGCGCCGCGGCGGGGCGCAACCTGACGGGACTCGTCGCCAACTCTACGAACTCATCGGCTTCAACCGACCCTCTCGATGACGATGTCCCGATCCCCACCGCGATGTTCGGGCTCATCTCGCGGCTCTCCGCCGCTGACGCCGACGCCGCGGTCATCGCGAGGGACACCCAGGACTTCCTCGTCGAACGCCTGGGGTACGTGGAGACGCTGACTTTGGAAGCTGCCATCCTCGCGTTGGCCGAGTCGCCTTCCGATCCCGACGCTTCTCTCGCCATCTTACGCGAGGTTCAGGCGCAGGTGAGGGCCGGGAACGTCATGGGCTTACCCCCTTTCTGGCGCTCCGTGGTTTTGGCGACGAACATGACCGATTGGAACAGTACCACCGGCTCGTTCACGTCTTTCGTCACCCCGCGGGCTGTCAACCTCTTGCTCAACGTGGGAGCGCCGCTTCCCGTGCCGAGTTTCGACGAGTACGTCGCGTTTGGCTACGCCGCCACGTGGCTCTTAGAGCGGTCCCCGGAGTTCAGGAACCTGTACAGGCAGAGCACGATGCTGGGTCTCGACGCGCTGGGTAACATGCTGTACCTGAGCCGGCGTAAGGTGGCGTTTGCTCCGGACACCCCCCTCGTTCGGGAGCTGGTGGACCACTTGAACAAGTCGCACGCGTTCTTCGGGCAGCACTTCGGCGGAATCTACGCCACGGAGGAGGCAGCGGTGAGAGAGCTGAACGTGGGCAGACGGGAGAATCTGTGGGGGATCGTCGCCGTGCGTGACGACGGCGACGACGGCTCGGGACGGGGTTGCGAAGCCGGCGCCGGCCCGCACTGCGTCACCTACGCCATTCGCATGCGGTTCACGATCGTCCCCGACACCTTCCTCCCGTACAACTGGTTCTCGCGGACGTCGCAGGCTTACCTGCGGTATTACACCAGCGGGTTCCTCACGCTGCAGCACGCCATCGACAACGCGCTGCTTCGAGTCGCGGGCGGGGTGGCGCCCGGGACGCATTCGACGTATTTCAACGCGAGCGATCCGGGGTATCGGAGCCGGTACGGAACGAGCAGAGGGGACTCTGGCGCGCTGTTCGAGACGCCGTTCGTGCCGTGGGCGGTGCCTTTCCCGCGGCTCGCGATTCGGATCAGCACGTTCTACCAAGCCCTGGGCCCGCTGCTCGGATTGCTGATGTGCATGTCCATGATGTACCCGCTCGGATTGCTCATCAAAGGGTTGGTCGAGGAGAAGGAGAACAAGACGCAGGAGCTGATGTCCATCATGGGTCTGCAGACGTGGACGCTCGCCACCGCGCACGCGGCGACGTACGCCGTGTTGTTCACCCTCACGTCGTTGATCGCCGCCGGCACGCTGCACCGGAAGGTGTTTCCGACGACGGATGCCGGCGTGTTGATCGTCTTTTTCCTCTCCTTCATGGCGTCTGCCGTTCCCCTCGGGTTCCTCATCGCGGCCTTCTTCAGCCGCGCGAGGCTGGCGTCCATCGTCGGCCCGTTCGCGCTTTTCGCCATGGTCATGCCCCGCTACGTGTTCTTTCAGACGTACGAGAACCAGGCGCTGGAAGCCAAGAGGGCGGCGAGCGTCTTGTCCCCAACGGCTTTCACCTTTGCCGCCGATCTACTCGCGAGCAGGGAGGGCGCGGAGCGCGGCGTGACGTGGGCGACGCTGTACGACGACCCGCTGTCGATGGGCGAGCTCATGGGTATCATGGTGGGCGACGCGGTGCTGTACACGGCGATGGCGTGGTACCTCGGGAAGGTGTTGCCCACGGCGCACGGGACGCCGCTGCCGTGGTGGTTTGTATTTTCGGCCAAGTACTGGCGCGGACCGGGCGCGGGCGCGGGACTGGAATTCGGCGACGGGGGTCGCGTGAGGGGCGGGGGGATCGCGGCCGGGTGTCTGTCCGCGGAGTTTGACCGGGGGACGCCCGTGCTCGAGGAGAGCGGCGAGGGCGCGGATGAAGGCGAGGACGGGATGGAGGCGTTGGCCCGAGCCGCCGAGGCGAAAGCCGCCAACGACGGCGTAGCGCTCGAGCCCGTCGCGTTGGACGGCGTCGCGAGGATGTCGTCGCGGACCTCCTCCGTTCGTCCGGCGGTGGTGATCCAGGGTTTGCGCAAGACGTTCAATCCGAAGGGCTCGTGCGCGGCGTTTTGGAACGGCGGCGGCGGCCCCGTGGAGGCGGTGTCGCCGCTCAGCGTCGCGCTGTACGAGGGACAGGTCACGGGCCTCCTCGGACCCAACGGAGCGGGTAAGAGCACCACGATCGCCATGCTGACCGGACTCACCCCGCCCTCCGGCGGCGACGCCATCGTGGCTGGGCACTCGCTGCTCGGGTCGCTGGCGGAGTGCCGCAGGTGCCTGGGCGTGTGCCCGCAGCAAAACGTCCTCTTCCCCGCGTTGACGTGCGCGGAACACCTCCGCATATTCGCCGTTCTGAAGGGCGTGCCCTCGCGAGACGTGGACCGCGAGGTGGCGAAGAAGCTGCGTGAGGTTGGGTTGGAGCAAAAGGCTGACGCGCGATCGGTCACGCTCTCGGGCGGGATGAAGCGCCGGCTGCAGATGGCGATGGCGCTCATAGGCCCCTCCAAAGTCGTGTTGCTAGACGAGCCCACCAGCGGCTTGGACCCGAGGTCCAGACGAGACGCGTGGAGGCTGATCCGCGCGGCGGCGAAAGGTCGGTGCGTCGTGCTCACCACGCACTTTTTGGAAGAGGCGGACCTGTTATGCGACAGGGTATGCGTCATCAGCAACGGCAAGCTTCGGTGCGCGGGTTCACCCCCGTTTCTAAAGAACACGCTCGGCGGCAAGTACGCGCTGACGCTAACCTTCGACGACGATCGCGAATCGAAGGACAGGCTCACCACGAGCGAGCACGCCGGCGCGGCGCTGCGTTTGGTCCGCCGGTACGTCGGGGACGCGACCCTGAGCCGCGCGAGGGGCGGCGAGGCTACGATGGAGCTGCCGGCGTCGGCGGCGGCGGCGTTTCCGAGCTTGTTTGCCGCGCTCGAGCGAGCCAGGCGCGGCGTCCCCGAGCCGACGCGGGAGGACCCCGACGCGTCGGTTGACGCCGAATCGCCGTCGTCCTGCTTACCGACGGATGATCCGCGGGAGGGAGAGCGAGTGCGTCTGAGGGGATACGGCGTTTCCATGACGACGCTTGAGGAAATTTTCCTTCGTCTCGCCGAGGACGACCGCAGACGCGAGGAGGAAAAGGAGGAGGGGAACGACGAAGACCGTCGCGTCACGAACGGGTCGAACGGAGCGCCGCTCGCGTCGACGATCGGTTGCATGCCCGCGCGCAGGGATAGGCGGTACAGGTCCATCGGTGAGGGCGACGGGGCGGCGCCGCCTTCCGAGGTTGAGCTCGCGGAGGTTGATCCCGCCGACGTCGACCTCGAACGCGGCAAAGACGAAAAGGATCGCGACGAATCCGACGGGGACGATCTGGTGATCGACGTGACCCCGAGACGGTGGTTGAAGCGTAAGGACGACCTGCGCGAGATGCTTCGCAAGCGATGGATCATCGCGCGCCGCGACCGCCGGGGGTGCTTCTTCCAGATAATCCTCCCGATTATCGTCAACGTCATGGTCATGTGCGTGCTCTTCCTGGAGGTCAACCCCGCGGGTCCCAACCGAGATATGACCCCGTGCATGTTCACCGAGCGCACGGGCGGGCACGCCGTGCCCGATCGGACGCGCGTGCCCGTCGCGGTTGGCGTAAACTCCAGCGTCGCCGCCGAGGCCCTCGCCGCCGCGATGAGCTCGGAGCGGGGTTGGATCAGCGGACCTCCGCCGAGCGGCGTACACCCCGTCAAGGAGGGACCGCCTCCGCGTGGGTGGAATGGCGAGCCGGGCCACGAGGCTAGCTCGTGCATCCTCGGCGAGGCGCTCCCGGCGTCCGTCAAGGACAGTCACGACATCTCCGTCTGGCTGCTCAACACCCAGGGCGAAGCTCCAAAAATCGACGGCGCGCCGAGGTACATCGCCGTCGTCGCCGGCGATCCCAAGACGCCCACGCTCAACTACACGCACTGCGTCGCCGCCGCCGGTCACGAAACCGCCTGGGCCTTCGCGGAGAACGCCACGTACGAGCTCGCGAGGGTGGCGAACGTCCCGGACGGCGACGCCCGATTTTACGCGACGGGTGCCGCGAGTTTAGTTCGCGTCTTGGAACGGTACGGAAACGAGCCCCTGCTGTTTTTGCACAACACGTCCTCGCACCACGCGGTACCCGCGGCGATGGCGGCTGCGCACAGCGCGGTGATGCGCAACATCACCGGCGTGGCGGACGCGCACGTCACCGCCGGCTCGCACCCGCTGCCGCTGACGACGGAGGAGTTGGCGAGTCTGCGGGTTTGGATGAACACCCTCGCGGCTTTCTTTCTGCTTCTGCCGTTCTCCTATCTCGCCGCGACGTACGCGGCGTTCGTGGTGAAGGAACGCGCGACGCGGGCGATGTTGCAGCAGCTCGCGAGCGGGTGCGACTACCGCGTGTACTGGCTCGGCGCCGCGATCTGGGAGTGGCTCAACCACGCGCTGGTGTGCTTCGTGACCTGGATATGGTTTTTCATCTTTGATCTCTCGTCCGTGGTTGGCACGCGCGACAAGGCGTTCTGCACGTTGGTGCTGCTGCTCGCGTACGGCGCCGCGGCGGTGCCCCTCTCGTTCATATACTCGCTCGGTTTCACCGATCACGCGCAGACCATCGTGGCTCTGAGCGTGGTTAACTTTGTCACCGGGTTTGTGCTGGTGAATCTGAATTACGTCATGCGAACGAGCGAGCACGAGGGAACCGCGCGAACCGGCGAAGGACTGGCGCACGTGTGGAGAATATTCCCGCCGTTCTTGCTGGGCGAGGGGCTCATCGCGATCAGCACGAGCGAATTCGCCATCGACCGCGGCGAGCGAAACGAGGACGAGAGCTGGCTGGACACGTTCAGCTCAACCGGGTCCAACCCGAGCCCTTTCGACTGGGAGCTCTCCGGCCGACCCGTGTTCTTACTCCTGACGCAGTCCTTCGGTTACTTCGCGCTGCTGTGCTCTCTGCACGGCACCGGCTCGTGGGCGCGACAGAAGGGAATCGGCCCGGGCGCCGCGATCGAGCGCAGAGCCGCGACTCAAGCCCTAAACCCTCGACGCCGACGGACGACAAACGGCGGTGATAACGGCGACGATTCATACGACGACGATACCGACGTCGCCGACGAGGCGGCGGCGGTGAGCGCCGGGGTCCACCAGGGCGAATACGACGTGGTCATCGACGGGCTCGTCAAGGCGTACAGGATTCGCGATCGCGGCGGCGAGGGAGGCGACGGGACGGTGACGTCGTCGTCGTCGTGCGGGCCGGGGATGGGCGTGAAGACGCTCGTCGCCGTGGACCGCCTGAGCCTTCGCATCCGTCGCGGCGAACGCTTCGGGTTGCTCGGCGTGAACGGTGCGGGGAAGAGCACGACCCTGAAGGTGCTCTGCGGCGATCACCCCCCCACCGCGGGGTCGGTGACGGTTTGCGGCGACGACGTCTCCGCCAACCTGCGAAGAGTGCAGAGGGCGCTGGGATACTGCCCCCAGTTCGACCCGCTCCTGGAGCTGATGACCGGACGCGAAACCACGCGCATGTACGCCGCGCTCAAGGGCGTCCCCTCGAGGGACGTGGACGCCGCCGCCGCCGCGGTTCTTCGCGGCGTCGGCCTCGCCAAGTTCGCCGACGCTCCGTGCGGAACCTACAGCGGCGGCAACAAGCGGAAACTCTCGCTCGCGGTGGCGCTCGTCGGCGGCCCGCGCGTGCTCCTCCTGGACGAGCCTAGCAGCGGGATGTGCCCGCTCGGAAGGCGCATGATGTGGGACACCGTGGAGCGCGCCGCGGAGGGTCTCACGGTGGTGCTGACCACCCACGCCATGGACGAGTGCGAGGCGCTCTGCGAGCGCGTGGGCATGATGGCGGGAGGAAGGTTGATGTGCCTCGGATCTTCGCAGCACCTGAAGGGACGGTTCGGCGAGGGGTACGTCGTGGACGCCAAGGTGGCGTCCGCCGCGGACGGGAGCGGGGAGGAGGGCGCGAGGAAAGCCGCGGCGGTGCGAGCGGCGCTCGAGGCGGCGGTGACGGGCGGCGCGAAAATCGCCGAGGCGCACGCGGGGCGGCTGAAGATTCGGCTCGCGGACGCGGAGGACCTCCCGGGGGCGTTCGACGCGCTGGAACGGTGCAGGGCGGATGGAGTGCTGGAGAATTACGCGGTGACGCAGTCGTCCCTCGAGGACGTGTTCGTGCGCGTGTGCAAGTGATTTTTTTGCAAAGATGATTCATTTATTTTGACAAACCACTCAATTCGCGGTACTCCTCGACGGCGGGGTGTCCTTCACTCGTCAGCCTTGGCCTCCTGGCTCAGCTCGTAGATCTCCTTGATCTTGGCGGTGTATTTGGCCAGGAACTCGCTGAGCATGTCCACGTTGCTCTGCAGCTCCTCCAGCGAGCCCTCGCCAGTTCGGCACTTGTCGAGGTCCTCATTGATGCAGTGCTCGCGCAGCTCCTCGCATTTCTGCTGCACGCCATCGGCGCCAAAGGTGGAGCTGCTTCCTTTGAGCTTGTGAAGCACCGCGCGCACGGTGTTGTAGTCAGGTTTCCCATCCTCCGCCTCCTTGACCTTCTCCTCAGAGAAGAGCTTGCTCAGCTCATTGAGCATCTCCTTCGCGTCAGCCAGGTACATCTCCACAATCTCAGCGACAAACTCCGGCTCCTCTTCATTCTGCAGCTCGAGGAGCTCCTGGAACTGCGACCTGTTCAGCAGTTTTGTTTTCTCATCGTACGCCTCCTGTTCCAGCGCGGATCTCTGCGGACGAAAGGACGGGAGGGAACGGGTCAGCGAGGGCGCATAAATGTTGTGTTGCTCGTACGCGGCAGCGAGGGCGGGTGTCGGGCCTCTGTGCGATGGAACAAACACGCGGCGCGAATCGAGGAAACACACCTCCTCCTCGAGTTCTTCCAGCGTCGTTTTAGTCTTCCCCATGCTCGATCGCCGGCAAATCCCTCTCCCTCTCGCTCGCTCCAGGCGCAACGGACGACACCCGGTTCTTAATTAAAAGATGGGCCGGCCGAGCCCGGGAACGCGGGCCTTTCCCAAGCCCTCCGCGTCCCGAGAAGATTCGGTACTTGCGTGAAGCGACGCTCGATCACTGAAGTATCCCCCCGAGGTCCTCACCTCGCTTTGCGCGCAGGCGCGGGGGCGCGATAGCCTTACAGATATTTTTTCGCTGCAACCAGGAAGTTTCTCTGAAAAGTTTTAACCCTTTTATGCGGACTGCCCGAACCACCTTTTTTTCGGTGGAAAATCCAAGATCGCGAAGGTGATTGGTGGCCAAACAGCCCTGATATCCAGCCTGGCCAGGAGAAACTTGGGACTGCAGAAACCCGCGCATAAAAAATCCCGTCAAAAAATATTCCTTTTGGCATTCTCAAAAAACTCTCCTCACGAGAAAAAGCAGACGACCGGCATTTGATGAGAGCTGGCATTGAGATCCGAAAAACTTGCTCTGCTCGTGAAAATGAGCTTGTGTATCCGACCTCGAGGCCCAAGGCCGCCAAGGGGAATCTAAATTATACCTGGCGCTTCAGGCGACGACGAGGCCACAACCTCAGAGGTCGCGACAGCGCGCCGGAATCTGGAGCGACTCGAGCGACCGCCATCTGCACGCGCGGCAGGAAGCGCGGCAGAGACGCGCGCACCAGGGACGTTCGAGCAGAGACGTTCCGAGAGGACGGGGACGGAGGAGCGGTTTGAAAAATAATGCTGAAACGGGCGCAGGGAAGCGCGAGCGGCATCGCCGGCTACGCGCAGAAGATCGAGAAGCGGAGGAACAGGATCAAGGAGTTATCCGCGGATGAAGAGAAAGAGCTCCAGGTGCGCGCGCCCTCCGCGCCCCCGTGGTCCGCCGTGCCGTCAATCACACTCGGTTTCCCGCTGAATTCGTTCCCAATTCTCGCCCCGACCCGCTGACCTCGATGCTCCCAAAACGTCGCAGGAAGCGTTTTCCCTGTTCGACACCGACCACAGCGGGACCATCGACTACAGAGAGCTCAAAGTTGCGATGCGCGCGCTCGGATTCGCCGTGAAGAAGGACGAGGTGGACGCCATCATGCGGGAATACGACAGGGACGACAGCGGGAGCATCGAGTTCCCAGAGTTTCGCGAGATCATGATGGAACGCATGGGGGACAGGAATCCCCAGGACGAGCTCGCCAAGGCGTTCAAGATCTTCGACGACGATGGCAGCGGCGTGATCACGGTCAGGAACCTGCGGCGGATAGCGAAAGAGCTCGGGGAGGATGTAAACGACGAGGAGCTCATTGCCATGATCGACGAGTTTGACCAAAACGGCGACGGCGTCATCGACGAGAAGGAGTTCCTCGCCATCATGTCTAAAGGGGCGGACGCGGGACTCGTGGAGGACTGACTGTGCATTAGCTGTAATAATCATACACCTTTCAAGACGTACAAGGCTACGTTTTTTAAATCCCCCCCCCTTTCAGCCATCAGGCACGCCTCCTTGCATTCACCGAATCCAACAAGTCAATGGCCGGCGCCACCTTCTCCTCCTTGGTCCTCCTGTCGTAGGTTCCTTTCTGCATCGCCAGCGAGTGACCCATATATATAGCCAGCGCCTCCAGCTCTCTCTCGCTCGCGTCCGTGCCCCGCAGGTGAGTGATGATCATGTCGCGGACCAGATGCGGGTTGACCCGCTTGCCCGTCAGGCGGTAGCTGGTGCTGGTCAGGATCCGGTGCACGTCCTTGTCCCGAAGCGGCGCACCCGAGCGCGTGCTGAACAGCAGACCGTGGGCGGGTTCGCACAGGTGGTGCCTGTGGTTCGCGACGAAGTCCTCGAGCGCGGGGTAAAACTTTGGGTGGATGACCATGGGAGGTCGGACTCCGTAGTCGCGACCCGTCTTGTAATCGTCGGGGCCGTGCCGAATCACCCACCGATACTCACCCTCCTTATCCGACGACCCGGATTCTCCTTCACCCGCTGACTCTTTACCGCCCTTCACCACGCGCTCCTTGAACAGCGTTCGGCCAATCTCCAGCTCCCGCACGGTGCGTTGCCTGTCCGGAACGCACGACAGGATCCCGAAGATGAGGTACCGCTGCACGCTCCACGCCACCGCGCTCGGAGATCTGCGTCGCCCGTCCTTATCCAGCGCCGCGCACTCCTCCCGCAACGCGTCAACCACGCCGAGGTACTGCGACCAGTCCAGCCACTTGAGACGCGCGTCCGCGACCGGCGACTCGCGCTCGGCCCGGCGCCCGGTTTCCTTTGAGATTTTTCGCAGCTGCTGGACCAAGCCGAGCTTCGCATAGGGCTTGTCGAGTCCGTCGCCGGACCCCACGTCGTCCTCGTCCCCGCCGTGCACGAATTTCGCCGCCGCGATGAACGCCCTGAGCGCCACGAGCTCGTAATTCGCGCTGCACTTGCGCTCGTTGACCAGCCACTGGATGTGCTCAAACGCCAGCTGAGCGCCTCGCCTGTCGGGCGTGGGGAACGCCGCCCTGAGGCTGGTGAGCTTCTCGACGGGGAAGTTGGGCTTGACGTGCGATCGCATCCACCCCAATAGGCCACGCAGGTGGTCCTCGTACTTCATCGCGGTGACCTCCTTTATGGGCTCGTCCGCGCCGCCGAGCCTGCGCACGGTGAGAAAACGCCGCAGCGCGTCGAGCTCGTCAATCAACGACGCCGGCATCTCGTCGCGGCGCAGGCGGTAGTCCGTCATGGAGGTCTTTTCGGGCCTGCGCGTCGCGCGGATTTTCGTGACGTTGCCGTGGAGCTCGACGCGCATCGGCGCGCACCTCGTGTTACGCGGCGAGTCCGTCGTCGTTCGCGTGGACGTCGCCGCCTCCGCCTCCTTCGCCAATCTCGTCTCCTCGCGCCGCGCAGCCTCCTCGGCCATCTCGCGTAGCGTCGGGAACATCGATTTGTGCGCCGGGCGCTTGGATTCAATCGGTGTCGGCTTGGTTACTGCCGCGATGGCGTCGTCGATCGCCATTCCAGCTCCGGACAGCCGCTTACGCATCGCGATGGCCAGCCTGAGCGGCACGCCAATTTCCATGGCCTCCTTCTCCGAGAACGTCGCGAGGTCGTCCGGCCGGCGGTACTTGTTGACCCTGAGCACCTCGGTCACCGCGGCGATCGTATCGACATCGTCCCCTCGACCGACG
>Ga0181571_10003389_pt1 | contig 11931 bp, 7 predicted proteins | sample 101ome_17_FD_132440 | JGI IMG/M metagenome (GOLD analysis project Ga0181571, IMG submission 132440) | Coastal salt marsh microbial communities from the Groves Creek Marsh, Skidaway Island, Georgia - 101407AT metaG (megahit assembly) | ecosystem: Environmental > Aquatic > Marine > Intertidal zone...
ACCACAACCCGAGGCTCGGATCCCGCGCGCGATCCGAACTTTCGCTTCGCCATGCCCAAGCAGGCGATAAAGGATGAGGCCATCAAGGACGCGGTGGTTGGCTCGCAGTACCTCGCGGGGACGGGCGAGTCCACCACGTTCGATCACCACCAGGTGCTGCAAGAGTCCGACGATCTGATCCGCGCGCTGTTCTTCAGCATCGTCAAGGAGACCACCGGCACGGAATTCTTCCAGTCGCTGAAGGAGGTGTACGATCTGTCCGAGAAGTTCCACGAGACGCAGGCGCAGTCCGACTTCGACGCGCTCACCACCAAGCTCGGATCGCTGACGAACGAGGAGACGATGATGCTGGCGTCCGCGTTTTCGAACGTGCTCAACCTGCACAACGTGAGCGAGCACGTGGCGAGCGCGATGGAAGAGAGGCACGCGAGGCTCGACGACATCCCCCGCGGCCCCGCCAAGACCACCAACGGCGCCATCAAGGGCCTCGTCGCCAAGGGGATCTCGAAGGAGGCCATCTACAAGGCCATCACCGAGCAGGAGGTGGACCTCGTGCTCACCGCGCACCCCACGCAGGCGCTCCGCAGGTCCATGCTCAAGAACTTCGGCACCGTTCGCCAGAAGCTCCTCGACCTCCAGCGCGCTCGCCTCTCCGGGTACGAGCGCGCGGAGCTCCTCGACTCGATGGCGTCGGCGATCCAATCCGCCTGGCGAACCGACGAGATTCGACGCACGCCCCCGAAACCCCAGGACGAGATGCGCGCGGGGCTGTCCTACTTCAACGAGACGGTGTTCGAGGGTCTGCCGAAGTTCTGCAGGCGCATCGACTCCGCGCTCATCAACCAGGGCCTGCCGAGGATCCCCATGGAGCACTCCATCATGCGATTCAGCAGTTGGATGGGCGGCGATCGCGACGGAAATCCCTTCGTCACCGCCACCTGCACCCGCGACGTCGTGTACCTGGCGCGCATCACCGCCGTGAACCTCTACTTCAAGGCGATCCAGGACCTCATCTTCTCGCTGTCCATGTGGAGGTGCACCGACGCGTTTCGAGAGCGCGCCAGGCTTCTGCACGAGAGGGAAACCGCCGAGCACGTGTACGAGATGCGCAAGCAGCGGAACTACGCGGACTTCTGGCGGTCCCTTCCCATGGAGGAACCCTACCGCGTCGTGCTCGCGGAGGTTCGCGATAAGCTCTACAACACCCGCGAGGCCCTCCAGGCTGTGATCATGGGCAAGGCGGAGGCGCTCGACCCCGCGGACGACTCGATCTTCCGCGACAAGAATCAGCTGCTGGAGCCGCTGATGGCGTGCCACCAGTCGCTCATCGAGGTGGGCGACGGCACCGTCGCGGACGGCTCGCTGCTCGATCTGATCCGCCAGGTGAACTGCTTCGGCTTGTCCCTGGTCAAGCTGGACATCCGGCAGGAGAGCGATCGGCACGCGGACGCGGTGGACGCCATCACTCGGCACATCGGCCTCGGATCGTACAACGAGTGGGACGAGGAGAAGAAGACGGAGTGGCTCGTGTCGGAGCTCAAGTCCAAGCGCCCGCTCGTGGCGCCCGACCTGGAGTGCACCGACGACGTCCGCGAGGTGCTCGACACCTTCAAGATGATCGCGCACCTCCAGGAGGTGTGCCCGGGCTCCCTCGGGACGTACGTCATCTCCATGGCCACCGTGGCGTCTGACGTGCTGGCGGTGGTTTTGCTCCAGCGCGAGATGGGGGGCAAGATGGACCAGCTCCTCCGCGTCGCGCCGCTGTTCGAGCGCCTGGACGACCTCAACGAGGGCCCGAACCAGCTGCGCAGGCTCTTCTCCATCCCGTGGTACCACGAGCTCATCGACGGCCACCAGGAGGTGATGATCGGATACTCCGACTCGGGCAAAGACGCGGGCCGCATGGCCGCGGCTTGGGCGCTGTACGAGGGGCAGGAAAACGCCACGAAGGTTGCCGACGAGTTTGGGGTGAAGCTCACGCTCTTCCACGGCCGCGGAGGGACCGTTGGAAGAGGCGGCGGGCCCTCGCACCTCGCCATCCTGTCGCAGCCGCCGGCGACCATCAACGGGCGCCTCAGGGTCACCGTTCAGGGCGAGGTCATCGAGCAAAACTTTGGCGAGCACGAGAACTGCTTCCACACGCTCGACCTCTACACCGCCGCGACTCTGGAGCACTCCCTCGCGCCGCCGCTCGCGCCCAGCGACGAGTGGCGCGGCGCCATGGCCACCATGTCGGAGGTGTCCTGCGAGCGGTATCGCGAGATTGTCTTCAAGACGCCCGAGTTTAACCCCTACTTCCTCCAGGCCACCCCGGGTCAGGAGCTCGGCGCGCTCAACATCGGCTCGCGCCCGGCGAAGCGCAAGAGCAACGCGGGCGTCACCGCGCTGCGCGCCATCCCCTGGATCTTCGCGTGGACCCAGTCGCGGTTCCATCTCCCCGTCTGGCTCGGCATCGCGGAGGGATTCCAGCGGGTGAAGGAGCAGGGGAAGCTCGAGACGCTCCGGGAGATGTACAGGACCTGGCCGTTCTTCCGGGTCACCATGGACCTCATAGAGATGGTCCTCGCCAAGGCGGACCCCACCGTCGCGCGGCTCTACGAGAAGGAGCTCGTCGAGGATCAGTACCACGCCTTTGGCGAGCAGCTCCGCAAGGCGCTTCGTAGCACCATCGACATCGTGCTCGAGGTGACCGAGCACCCCGACCTGCTGACGTCGCAGACGACCAACGGCGGCCAGGGCAGCATCAACACCCTCAAAGACAAGCTCGCCATGCGCAGCATCTACCTCACGCCGCTCAACATCATCCAGGTTGAGAACCTCAAGCGTCTGCGCGACATCGAGGATGGCAAGGTTGACACCAAGGGGTACGTGCCGGTGATGCCGTGGGCCAAGCAGATGCTCAGCCTCCACGTGTCCAAGGACTACTACCACGCCGCGGTGTCGGACACGCTGATCATCACCATGAAGGGCATCGCCGCGGGGATGCAGAACACCGGCTAAAAAAAATCGAGCCAAACGCCAGTAAGGCGGTTCGCGGCGCCGTCCTGTAATTTCTATTCTCATCTTCAAACCCCGTGCCGCGGCGCCGAGCAAAGGCCCGCGTCGTCGTCGCCCCCCCTAACTTTTTACCACTCTCGTCTCGTCTCGTCGCGTCTCGTGCCTCCCTCTCACTGGTGTCTCCTGTGCCTCGATGTCTTCTTCTTCTTGTGCGGCGCGTTGACGCCTCGAGTGTCCCTCGGGCCGAGGATGAGATCCGCGACGCCCGCGTGCGCGGCTCTCGCGGCGACGTAGTCTGGGGTGAGATACTCGTTATTCTTGGCCCTTCGGTCCGCGCGGTGCTCGAGCAGGAGCTTCACGGTGCTCTCGTGACCGCCGGCGGCGGCGAGGTGCAGCGGAGTGCATCCGTCGCGCGCGCGCGCGTTGACGTCGGCGCCGCGCGATATGAGCAAACGCGCGAGCGCGTCGTGTCCGCTCCGCGCGGCGAGGTGAAGCGGGGAGAGGCCGCCCGGGCCCCCGGTCGTTCCGTCGATACGCGCGCCCGAGGCGAGCAGCGCGAGCGCGATGGGCTCGCACTCGTCGCCGTTGACGACCGCGCGGTGGAGCGGCGCCATGCCCTCCCCGTCGCGGGGGTCCACCCTGTTCGGATCCGCGCCCTTGGCGAGCAGAGCCCTGCAGCTCGCCAGGCAAAAGCTCTCCGCCACCGCCACGTGCAGCGGGGTCGCACCCTCGAGGTCCTCGACGTCCACGTCGTTCGGGCGCGCGTCGAGGTGCGCGCGTATCGCCGCGGTGTCGCTCGCGCGCACCGCCGCGTGCAGCGGCGACGTATCCTGAGAGCAGGCGGCGGACATCCCCGGCCTCGCGGCGCGCGCGCCAAGCAGTGCTCGTGGCGGCTCCGAGACGGGCAAAAAGACGAGGATGACCCCGACTGGACGACGTGAGAGTTCAACCGCGTTTTCGAAGGCTCGCGACGTTAAAAGTGAACGCTTACTAACTCCTGTGGAGTCCCGGACCGCCCTCCGCGAGGCGCCTCAGCCGCCGCAGCTCCTCCTCGACGTCGCAGTCGTCCCTGTACCCGAACACGGCGATCACCACCACCGCGCACCCCAGCCCGATGGCGCCGTTGAGCGGCGCGTCGAACAGCGCGTTGCCCATCACCGTGGTCAGCACCAGACTCGCGCACACCGCCACCGTCTTCGTGACGCTGGAGCTGTACAGCACGGACAGCGCGACGAGGACGCCGCCGGACGCGTGGAGGCACGCGATCCCCCACACCAACGGCGTCCACCCCTCCAGTATGTTCGCGCCGCCGACGTCCAGGAAAGCCATCGGCAAATAAATCGCCACCGAGTACATCGCCAGCTGGATGTTCCGGTCCCACACGGAGAAAGTTTCGGGACCCCGCTCGCCCCCCCCGCCGCCCGCTCCGCCACCCCCCGCGAGTACGCTCCCGCGCTTGAGCATCATCTCGAAGTATATCGACCCGAACCCGCTCAGCGCCGTCTGCACCCCCGCGCACCCGATCCCCACGGCGTAATCCCACGCGATGACGTCCCCGCCCGACTTGGTCAACCCGTCGGCATCCGGCGCCGACTCCCACGATACCAGCGTCACCCCGAGGACCATGACCGTGAGCGTCCGCCACTTGCGTCCGCTGATGGGCGTGCCCAGCATGAGCACCGCGAAGAACGCGGTGGCGAGCACCTTCAGCTGAGATATCGCGGTGAAGACGCTCGCGTTGATTCGCTCCAGCGCGGGGTAGGAGATCAAGTTCACCACGAGGTACACCACGGCTGGGACAGCCATGGGTCGGGAGCCGGCGACGACCGCGCGGAGATGCGCGCGGCGACGGCGACGCCTGGTGGTGGCGTTGATGCCGCCGCCGGCGGCGTGTTTCTGTGGATCGCGCGTGGCCATGAAGAGGCAGAACGCGAGCTTCATGAGCTCGTTCACCGCGAGCACCGCGTTCTTGCTGAACTTGAGTCGGATGACCCCGACGGCGTACCGGCGCGCGAGCATGGAAGCGGTGTTCTCCACGGCGAGGATGCCGAGGAACAGCGCGGCGAGGAAGGGATTCCCGCGGTTATCGTTCGCGAATCCGCCGGACGGGGATCTCGGCGATCGGGCCGCCGCGGCCTTCCCGCCGGCGGACGTCGCGTCCTCCTCGCGCACGAGCAGGGCGTGATGGTGCGCGTCTCCGTTGCCCTCGGGGTGGTGGCGCTGGTGCAGGTGCTCGACTGCGAGAGCGCCGTTGCTGGGCGGCGACGTGGAGATGTGACGGTCCATCCCGGACTCCACCATCATCATCGCCTTCATGGCGAACCTCGGCCGCGCCGCGCCCTGCCCAGTGAACGTGAAGGGGTCCATCTTCTTTCTGTGGCTGAAAGCGGTTGAAAGGAGCCGATCGGGGCTTGAAAGGAGTTGAAAGGGGAGCGAACTTTTTTTGACCGGTGAAAACCATTCTGTACATATTTTTTAGATTCCCAGAAACCGGGTTGATCGATTTTCATCGATTGGTCCGCGTAGCTCAGAGGATAGAGCGCTTGACTTCTAATCAAGCGGCCGCGGGTTCGATCCCCGTCGTGGACAAATGCATTCTTTTTTTCAGTTTCGAGCACACGGAACGACGCCGCGCATCGTCATGATGATGGCATCAGCTACGTCCTCCTCAAGTTTGGCGTCGTCCCGAGCACTTTTGAGGCGTCGGCGGGCGACGGCGCTGCGGCATGTGATGCTTTTTTGGAAATGTCGCCGGTGTGGTGAACCCACATCTCCGAGCGTTCCGAGCGACGCCCTGCACCGCATCGCTCCCCGCCATCCGACGAGACCTCGGAAGATGTGCGATGCTAACGGTACTCGTAAAAGTTATACGATGTTCGCATTGCATGAGCGCCGCTGGGTTCACCCGCGAGCTCGAAAAGCTAATGAAAAAATCGAGCGTCTTCACTCGGAAGACGCCCTCTATGTACGTGAGCCCAGTGGTAATATATCGGCCCCTTCGCTGCTTTGCTTTCCTCCTCTCTCCCATATTTTTCATCACGCCACACCCTCCTCCGCGCGCATTTCGACGCGTCCTCTGACGCGTCGTTCTTTTCTTTCATCACACCCACCCTCTTTTTAACTCAACTTGACCGAGTCGACAGAGTTCACCGTTTACAGGGAGTAGTTGCCCATGGCGCCGGGGTCCATGGCGGGGTTCATTCCACCCATGGGCGCCGCGGCCTTCTTCTTAGGGATGTCGGTGATGACCGCCTGGGTGGTGAGCACCATACCGGCGATGGAGCACGAGTTCATGAGGCCGGACCTGGTCACCTTCTTGGGGTCGATGACGCCCGCCTCCATCATGTTGACAAACTCGCCAGTCATGGCGTTGTAGCCCATCTCCCACTCGCTGTTCAGAACCTTCTCGACGATGACGTCGCCCTCGACGCCGGCGTTGTTGGCGATCAGGCGGCAGGGCGAGACGAGAGCCTTTTGGACAATCTCCGCGCCGAGCTTCTCCTCGGGATCGGTGAGCTGGTCCTTGAAATCGTCAACCATGAGGGAGAGGTGAGCCAGCGCCGCGCCGCCACCCGGCACGATGCCCTCCTCGATGGCGGCGAAGGTGGCGTTCTTGGCATCCTCGATGCGAAGCTTGCGGTCCTCGAGCTCCGTCTCGGTGGCGGCGCCAACCTTGATGACCGCGACGCCGCCGGCGAGCTTCGCGATGCGCTCGGAGAGCTTCTGGGTGTCGTAGATGGAATCCGAATCGGCGAGTTCCTTCTTGAGCTGCGCGACGCGAATGTCAATCTCCTCGCGGGACGCAGAGTCAGCGATGAGGGTGGTGGTGTTGTTGCTGATGGTCACCTTGCGGGCGTAGCCGAGGGTCTCCATGGTGGCGGACGCGGCGCCCATGCCGAGGTCCTTCGCGAGGAAGGTGGAGCCGGTGACGATGGCGATGTCCTGGAGGAGAGCCTTGCGGCGATCGCCGAAACCGGGCGCCTTGATCGCGGCGACGTTGAGGACGCCGCGGATCTTGTTGACGACGAGGGTGGCGAGCGCCTCGCCGGCGACGTCCTCGGCGATGATGAGGAGGGGATCGCCGCCGGACTGGGAAACCTGCTCGAGGATGGGGACGAGATCCTTGATGGACTCGATCTTCTCGTCGGTGACGAGGACGCGCGCGCCGTCAAACTCGACGGTGAGCTTCTCCTGGTTGGTGACAAACTGGGGGGAGATGTAGCCGCGGTCAATCTCCATGCCCTCCTCGACCTCGACGATGGTCTCGAGACCGCTGCCGTTCTCGATGGAGAGCACGCCGTCGGCGCCAACCTTCTCGATCGCCTCGGCAATCATCTGGCCAATCTCGTCGTTGTTCCCCGCGGAGATGGACGCAACCGCCTTGATGTCGGCGCTGCCGTTGATGGGCTTGGCCATCTCCTCGAGCTTGTCGGTGAGGTACCTGCGGGTCTTGTCGATGCCGCGGTTGATGGAGATGGGGTTCGCGCCCGGGGTGACGGACTGGAGCCCGAGGCGGATCATCTCGCGCGCGAGCACCGACGACGTAGTGGTGCCGTCGCCGGCGGAGTCGTTGGTGCGGCCCGCCACCTCCTTGATGAGCTGGGCGCCGGCGTTCTGGACCGGGTCGGAGAGCTCGATGGCGCGTGCGATGGTGACGCCGTCGTTGATGACCTGGATGGACGACGAGGATGGATGACGGGGAGGACGGGCGGCGGAGGTCAGAGGACCGATCTCGGAAGTTTTGCATTTCAGCTCGGCGCGGCGGACTTTTGCCCTAAACCCTGTAAAAAAATCGGACGTGCGCGGGGGGTCGGGCTGGGGAGCGCGGCGGGGGGCGGGCGCACCTGGGGCATGCCGACCTTCTCGGCGAGCACGACGTTACGGCCTGAGGAGAGGGAAGAGGCGATGGGGTCAGGCCCTGGGGCTCGGGGAACGGCGCGCGGAGAGCCGGGCGCGGGAGGAGCGATCCGAGAGGGTGGGTAGAGACGCACCACGGGGGCCGAGGGTGACGCCAACCGCGTCGGCGACGATGTCGATGCCCTCCTGGATCTTCATCCGGGACTTCATGTCGAAGGTGAGCTCCTTGGCGTCCGCGCGGACCTTGAGGGTCGCGCCGCGGACGCGGACCGCGCGGGAGGCGCGGGCGGTGGTCGCCTTGCCCGCGAGAGCCTGGCGGATCGGGTGGGGAGGGTGGGGATGGAAGGTTTAGCCGCCGCTCCGTGGAAACTTTAATCGCGTCGCTTCGAGCGCCCCGTGGGAAACGACGGCGTCACCGCGCATCGACGCGGCGACCGGCGTCACGAATGGCATCCACGGTTATTGAGCGAGGAGCCCGTCCGCCGGTCGCCCCGCGTGGGCGCTCGCGCATCCTCCGGTGCACCCGTTTTCGGAACCCGTCCGTCGCGGAAGGAAGCTTCGATTCGCATCCTTCCGCGCTCGAGGAGGCGCTCGCGCGATGAAATTTTGCCGAGAGATGCGGCCGAGGTCGGGACGCGTACCGTGCGGGCGGCGAGGGGAGAGGCCTGCATGACGCCGTGCATCTTGCTACGACGGGGTGTGAGGCGGCGGGTGAGCGGGTCACGTGCCGGTGCTTCCGAAGAGTGCGCTCACGACGCGGAGTCGCCGGCTTTCCTTTCCCACCCTCGAGTCTCGAAAAAGTTTTCTCAGATGGATAACGAGTTCGGCGGCGGTTCCTAGCGGTGCCGAGAGTTTGCATTTGCTCCCAGCTTCGTGCGCTTTCCGTTGCAGAGAAAAAGTCGCTAACACTAAATGAGACAAAAAGCTCGAGATCTCTACGTGAATCCAGTGTGAGAGGTGGAACGCAGATTTCGCGATGAAATTTTCGCGGAAATGCAAAACGCATCGGCGGGTGGACCGGAGGCGACAACTTCGGGCACTCAATCGCCCCGCGGTCTCGGCCGCGCGACCGTCGAACGACGGGGAGGACCCGACCGGCGCCACCGCGACCTCATCAGGTGCGAGGGAGAAGCACCGAACGGACCGAGACCTCGGCGCGATGGGCGGCAACAAGGGCAAGGGAGGCGGGGGAAGGGGCGGTAGTAGGGGCGGTAGTAGGGGCGGCGGTCGCGGGGGCGGCGGTGGGGGCGGGTTCGGCCGGCTCAACCCGCGCTGGGCCAACGGCAACGTCCAGCTGTGCTCGTGCACCTCCGAGGACTGCGAACGCCCGCACGAGGGCGACGAGGACGTCGAGGCCGCCGCCGCCCCGACCAAGTTCCCCGTACCGCTCGCCATGTGGGACCTCGGCCAGTGCGATCCCAAGCGATGCAGCGGTCGCAAGCTCGCGCGACTCGGATGCCTGCGAGAGATGCGCATCCAGCAGAGGTTCCCGGGCGTCGCCCTCACCCCGTCCGCCACCGACTGCATCTCCCCGAACGACTACGCCCTCGTGAGAACCGACGGCCTGTGCGTCGTGGACTGCTCGTGGAACCGACTCGACGACGTCCCGTGGCGAAGACTCCACTCGCACTCGCCCCGACTCCTGCCGTGGATGGTCGCCGCCAACCCCGTCAACTACGGCAAGCCGTGCAAGCTCAACTGCGCCGAGGCACTCGCGGCGGGGCTCTACATCGCGGGGTACGCCGACGCGGCGACGCTGCTGATGAACAAGTTCAAGTGGGGGCACGGGTTCATAACGCTAAACAGAGACTTGTTGGAGTCGTACGCGAGATGCGTGACGGGGGAGGAGGTGCTCGAGACGCAGAACAGGTGGCTCACCGAGGGCGGGCCGAAGCGTTCCCCGAGGGGCATGCCCGGCAGTGACGACGACGGGAGCGACGACGACGACGACGAGGGCGGAAGCGACGAGACGGACGAGACGGACGAGGAGGACGAGGACGAGGACGGGATGCCCAGGCTGGTGCCCAACCGCAACAGGACGGATTTCAGAATCGGCGGGGGGTCGAGGCGCGCGGCGTTTCCGGGGGAGATGCCGCCGTCGGAGAGCGAGGAGGAGGAGGAGGACGACGAGGACGAGGAGGATGGGGAGAGGGGGGCGGGGGATGAAGGGGAAGGTGAGGAGTTGAGTAGGCGGATGGCCGGGGTGACGGTGTGACCCGAGCGACGAGACGTTTATCATCGACGAAAAAGATTGGTACTTTCGATACGAGTCGCGCCGTCGTCGTCGTTCGCCTTCGCGTCGTCTTCTTGCGGCTCGAACGCGAGCGGTGTGTTGAAGCAGTCAGCAGGTTAGGACGTACTAACTCTCCGAGACAAGACCGGAAAATCCCGTCAAGGGCCGGAGAGTTAGCGCACGCGCTTGAACACACCGCTCGCACCGAGCAAGAAGAGTATTCCCGAAAACTCAAAAAGACGACGTTGAAGTTTACCTGTGTGGTGAACGTACGATGACGACAGCGCGGCGACGTTGTATCGGCCCAGGTTCAGTCCCTCCGTCCGTCCTCAGGCCTCGCGTCGATCGTTCCCGTTCACGGCGCGCGGCGCGGGCGACGGCGAACCCGCCGCCGTCCCCTCGACTCCACCCTCGCCAACCCCGTCGCAAGGGCTGGCTCGTTCGGGGGTCGCCTTGGTCTTCCTCCTCTTGCCGCCGCCCTTCCCGTTGCCCATCAGATCGGCGTCGCGACGTATGGCGGCCTGTATCCGCTTGAGATCGTCCTCCGCCTCCTGCGCGGTGACGGTGAGCGAGAAGTTGGGCTGCGCGGGCGCCCCAGGCACCGGCCGCGCCCGCGTCGGGTTGCTGGGTACGCCCCAGTAGTACTGGGGCTTGGCGTTACGCGACGTGATGGCGTGGCCGTCGGGACCCCAACGCGACAGTTCCGAGCGGAGGAAGCCCGGGGTGACGCGAACGGCGTCGGGGTCGAGGGGCTCGACCATCGGGGGGCGGTGCGGTCGGCGGAGGGAAGTGCGAGAGCCCGCCTCTTATCTTTTTGGTTTTCGCGTCGTGGCTTTTTCTTGGAGCGTTCATCAGCAGTTCGGCTTCCTCGCTTATGAAACGCTTACGTAACTTCGGTGTGCAGTACACTTACAAAACAAACTCGTCGTAGCTACCCGCGCGTACCACCCTCCCCGCGTAACACTTACACTCACCTCGTCAGATCAGGTCCGCGACGTTCATGGGCATCTCGTCGATCTGCGTCGAGTAGTACTGCTCGATGTCTCGCAGGATGCGAACGTCGTCGGCTTTGACAAAGTTAATCGCCACGCCCTTGCGCCCGTACCGACCGGAACGACCGATGCGGTGGATGTAGTTCTCCCTGTTGTTCGGCAGGTCGTAGTTGATGACGAGCGACACCTGCTGCACGTCGATCCCGCGAGCCCACACGTCGGTGGTGATGAGAACGCGGGTGGTCCCGCCGCGAAATTCCCCCATGATGGCGTCTCGCTCCTTCTGGGGCATGTCTCCGTGCATGCTGCTCACCGTGAAGTTGTTCTGCCGCATCTTGTCCGTGAGCCAGTCCACCTTGCGCTTGGTGTTGCAGAAGATGACCGCCTGGGTGATGGTGAGGGTGTCGTAGAGATCGCACAGGGTGTCAAACTTCCATTCCTCCTTCTCCACGGCGACGAAGAACTGCTTGATGCCCTCCAGCGTCAGCTCGTCGCGCTTGACGAGGATGCGGACCGGGTCCGTCATGAACTTGGTGGTCATCTCCAGCACCTCCTGCGGCAGCGTCGCGCTCACCAGCACCACCTGCGTCTCCGGGGGTAGGTACCTGTACACGTCGTAGATCTGCTCCTTGAATCCCTTGTTCAGCATCTCATCCGCCTCGTCCAAGATGAGCGCCTTGATGTTCCTGGTGCGGAGGTTTCGTCGCTTGATCATGTCGAACACGCGGCCCGGGGTCCCGCTGACGATATGCACGCCGTGGTCCAGCTTGCGGATGTCCTCGCCGATGGACCTACCGCCGATGCACGCGTGAACCTGCACGTTCATGAAGTTGCCCAGCGCGAGAGCCGTCT
>Ga0181571_10003396_pt1 | contig 11924 bp, 10 predicted proteins | sample 101ome_17_FD_132440 | JGI IMG/M metagenome (GOLD analysis project Ga0181571, IMG submission 132440) | Coastal salt marsh microbial communities from the Groves Creek Marsh, Skidaway Island, Georgia - 101407AT metaG (megahit assembly) | ecosystem: Environmental > Aquatic > Marine > Intertidal...
ATCGAAAGAACGATCCACCCGATGAGTACCACCCACATCTGGTTACCGATAAATAACCCAAAGAAATAGCGTTCTTGTCTGTCGAACGGGTTGAAGTCATAAAACCTGTTGGCAAATGCTGTCAAACCGTCAGATGACCCTGTCCATCGGTCAAGAGAAGGTGAACGAGCGATGATGCGGAACATCTCGCTTGCGGCAATGGTGACGATGGCGAGGTAGTCGGCACGCAACCGCAGAGTTGGCACACCCATGATGAGCGCAAGCAGCAGCGGAAAAATCACGATGCCAAGAAGCAGACCCCACCAGAAGTTGAGCCCAAGTGTGACCACGGCCATCGAAAGGCCATAGGCTCCTGCTGCCATAAAGACTGCTTGACCAAAGTTCAACAGGCCGGTGTAGCCATAGTGCATGTTGAGACCCATGGCAGCCAGCGAGAAATAAATAAACGGCTCGCCGATGAACCCGCGGAACAAGTTCTGGATGATTGCTCCCCAATCCATTTACGTTCCTCCTATCCGATCCGCTCTCGTCGGCCAAAGAGACCTTGTGGCCGAATCAGCAAGATGACAATCAACATGAGAAGTGCCCCGACGTTCTTCATGTCTGTTGGAATGACAAGCGTTGACAGCTGAATGAACAGGCCCACAATGATGCTCCCAAAAAGAGCGCCGTACGCAGTTCCGAGCCCGCCCAGCGTCACGCCGGCGAACATCAACAACAAGATTCGGAAGCCCATTTCCCAGTTGATTGATTCGGTGAGACCAAACAAGACTCCTCCGAGCCCTGCGAGCGCACTGCCGAATATCCACACCAGCGAAATCACTCGCTCAACGTCAATACCGGTCGATTCAGCGAGGTCACGGTTGTCTGACACGGCGCGCATTGCCTTGCCCATACGTGTGAATTGCAACGCTGATGCGACTCCAACCAGCACCGAAACCGAAATAATCATCAATACGAGGTCTTTTGGTGCAAGACGGAACAAGCCCAGATCCCATTGTTCTTGAATCTGGTAATCACGCAGACGTTTCGCCCGGCCGCTGAAGATGAACAAAATGACGTATCTGAAGAAGATCGAGAACCCGATCGACACCACGAGAGCAGCAACCAAACTTGCGCCTCGACGACGCATTGGCCGCCAAACCGCGCGGTTGAACAGCCCACCCGCACTTCCGCAAATGAGTACCACGATGACCGTCGCCGGAATCAAGTGAAGCCGAACCCCGAACACCCCAGCATTGTTCAATAGGTACGCCATCACGGCGCCAAAGGTCACCGCTTCACCGTGGGCAAAGTTTGTGAGGCCAGTCGTTCCGTAAATGAGAGAAAGGCCAATTGCACACATCGCGATAATGAGGCCAAGTTTCAACCCATCAACCATCAACTGAATGACGGTGTTGCCACCCGCCGAACTCGCCTCGGCTTCACCAAGCGGGAACAACGTCGACTTTGATGAGCCATCGATTAGCGTCACAGACGCCGGGTTCTTGTCGGGATTTCGAAGCGAAACACCATCTGGCAGCGTCTCGACGTCGAGAAGAATGTCATAGGTGCCCTCCGGCACGATCATTGACCACGAGCCATCTTCAGCGGTCGTCGTTGACGACACCTCGGCGCCCGATTCATCAAACGCTCGGAAGGTCACCCCTGGAACGCCTACGCGCTCACCGTCATCATCTTTCTGAACGAGGCTTCCTTTCACCTCTCCGCCGGACTCTTGAGCAGAGACCGAAGCCCCCGAACCCAACCCGACGAGCAGAAGGAGCCCGAATGCGAGCGCCATTGCGCTTCGGCGCACGCCAGTGAAGGCTGTCATCAATTGAACACCACCCATCGGGGCGACAGGCTATCTCGGATTCCAGACGAGGTCACTCATACCGGACAATCAACACCGCTCATCGCAGTTAGACCTTCACGACAATGGTTCCCGCCACCTTGTCATGCCAGGTTTGACGGTCTTTATCCCAAATCATCCAGAGGTAACCAAGGTAGAGAATTTGACCCGAGATGATGTTTCCAAACAGCTCTCGACCAAATGCTCGCCAAAAGCCCGGGGGTTGCCCATTAGAGACTCGAACCACCTTGACGCCAACGATCTTCCGACCCCAGGTTTGGCCAGTTTTGCCCTCTGCCCTGACGTACAAGAGGATCACACCCAAGATGCCGAGGACGATAAGAGCGACCCCACCAGCAACCGATGAACCCGACGGCACACCAGGGGGACAACTAATTTCATCCGAACCAGGCACTGAAGCACAGTTTCTCGCGATCGGCACGACAATGACCAAGACCCCTGCGACGACGGGAACCGCCATCACGAGGCCGTATAACACGAAATCTAAGAGATACGCGCCGAGTCGTGCCCCGAACCCAGCGCGACCGGAGATGTCACTCGACCACGATTCTTGTCCACTGTGCTGTGGCATCACGGGGGGCGGCGGCGGTGGCGGCGGTGGCGGTGGCGGCATGTCGCTCATAGGTGAGACTGTAGTGCCCGCATTTATGGCGACCGTCCGAAATCAAGTTGAACGCTCACCGCTCGTATAGCGTCACCCGTCATGCAATTCTCTCAGGAAGCAGTCCTCGACGTGCTCGACCTCTGCGGTGTAGCCGTCTTCGCAGCGTCGGGGGCTGTGCTTGCCATCAGGCGTAGGTTCGACATTGTCGGGCTCCTCACGCTGGCATTTGTTGCTGGCCTCGGCGGGGGTGTGCTGAGAGATCTCATCCTCGCGAGAGGAGTTCCCATAGCCTTCGACAACCCGAAATACGCCATCGTTGCCTTCGTTACCGCAATCATCGTCGTCCCCACGCAACATCTCATAAAGCGACTGTGGCGTCCAGTGCTCGCCCTCGATGCCGCAGGTCTCGGACTCTTCTGCGTGACGGGCGCATCGCTCGCAGCAGAGAGGGAACTTGCCGCAATACCCGCAGTGATGGTGGGCGTCGTCGCAGCAACCGGAGGCGGAGTGATTCGTGATGTCCTCGCCGGTGAGGCGCCTCAGGTCTTTCAACACGACTCCGTGCTGTATGTGATTCCCGCTGCGCTGGGAGCAACAACTGTCGTCATCGCCGATGGTCTCGGACAACTCAGCGTTGGCATCAGCATCTGTGCTGCCTTGGCGGTGACCACGCTAAGGGTCGCAGCGTTGCATTTCGGCTGGCATGCGCCGCTTCCGCAGCGCAGGAACGAAGAATGAGCGAAGAAACGCAGTTCACTCGCGAAGAGTGGCCACGACGGGACTCGAACCCGGGACCTCCACCGTGTCATGGTGGCGCTCTAACCAACTGAGCTACGCGCCCGTAGCAGAGAAGATGTTACCGGTTCAGTCGTCGCCGGCAACCGTCGGTGGGACGATGAGTCGAGTGCTGATCTCGTTCGCCATGAGACGTCCATTTCGGGTAAGAACCCAGCGGTCGTCACGAAGTTCAACCAAGCCGTCGAGAACGTCGCCGTCGAGTGCCTCACGCGGCACCCCTTCACGAAGCCGTAATTGCAACTCGAGTTCTTCGAATACGCGAGTTTCCGCATCGAGAGTTTCAGATGCCGCCTCGACTGAGGCGCCATCGTTAACAAGTGCGATATATCGATCTGGAGTTCTCACATTCCACCAGCGCCGACCGTCCTCATGAGAATGAGCGGCACAACCAAACCCGCGGTAATTTCCTTGGCGCCAGTACAGCAGGTTGTGTCGACATTCATGGCCGGGTGAGGCCCAATTCGAAACCTCATAATTGGCGAGGCCAGCAGATGAGAGCACCTCGTCGGCCACGACATATTTATCGGCTTGGTCATCGTCGTCAGGGTGCCGTTCGTGCTGGTCGGCGAGCGGGGTACCGGGTTCAACCGTGAGTGCATACGCGGAGATATGTGGCGGGCGATGCTCGAGTAGTTCGGTGAGGCAGGATCGCCATTCGTCAACTGTTTCTCCCGCTGTGCCGTAGATGAGGTCGAGATTGAATGTCGAGATTCCAACCGATCGGATGCACTCCACCGCACGTTGCACATTTTCGACGTCATGAGTTCGGTCTAAGGAGGTCAAAACATGCGGGATCGTCGACTGCACCCCCAGACTGATTCGGTTGACTCCAGCTGCGCACAACTCGTGCAAACGTTCCGACGTGACATCGTCGGGGTTGCATTCGACCGTGATCTCCGCGCCTTCATGTCGTGGAATTGATGAGATCGCTGACGCAAGGCGATCTGCAGAAACCAGGCTCGGTGTTCCTCCCCCAACGAAAATACTCGACGCTGGTGGCATTCCTTCTTGCACGGCTCGCTCGATATCAACCTCGACCGCTTCGAGATACGCCGACTCAAGATGATGCCGATCACTCCATGTCGCAAACGCGCAATACCCACAACGATGCGCACAAAACGGTATGTGGAGATAGACACCAAAGTGATCTGAAGACGTCATCGTTGCGCTGCCATCAACGTTGCAGCAGCAATCGCCGCTGTCTCCACACGAAGCACCTGGCGCGAGATCGAAATCGCCTCCGATGCGCACTGAACTTCTTCGGTAGTCCAACCGCCCTCTGGGCCGATCGCAATCACCAGATCATCCGTGGTGATGTCCCGTCCGCCGGGTTCCGCAATCGGAACTGTGGGCAAGACTTCGCGTGCAGCTGTTGGGCCAACAATTTCGCAGCCCCAGATGCGTCGAGACTGCTCAATTGCTGATTCGGCAACGCGACGCAACCGATCGAGCTGTTTTGCTGCGCGTTCGTCATCCCATCTGACAACTGACCGTTCCGACGTCAGCAACCTGATGCGATCAACTCCGAGTTCAACGAGTTTCTGCACCATCCACTCGAGCCGATCACCTTTGGGAATCGCCACCGATATCTCAAGATCTTCACGAGCGGGTTCGTGGTGTATCTCACCTGCGATCTCTAGCCCGGTACCAGTCCACAGACAGTGTCGCCATTCGCCATTGCCATTCGTGACGGTGACAGATTCGCCTCCCCGCAAGCGCAGCACTCTGTTGAGGTGATGCAGTGCGTCATCGCTCAGCAACGGATCGTTGATATCCGGGGTCAACATGTGGGCGGCCGAGCGGCGCAGCACCTCATCCATCGGGGACGTCCTACGAAAACGCTGACTTGATGCGAGAGAACAGACCTCCGCCAGATGAGCCCGTTACCTCACCCCGCTCTTCGGCAAACTGCCGAAGTAACTGCTCTTCATGATCTGACAACTTCGTCGGGACCTCCACGTCGATGATGACGCGAAGATCACCGCGACCTCTGCCTCGTAAACGAGGGACACCCCGCCCTTTCAGTACAAATTGGTGATGAGGCTGAGTACCCGCAGGAACGGAAAACTCCTCGTCGCCATCGAGGGTTGTCAGCGTGAGCTCAGTGCCGAGAGCGGCTTGGGCAATCGAGATCGGCACGTGAGTAACGAGGTCATTCTCTTCACGTTCGTACTGCTCGTGCGCCGCAACTCGAATGTGCACATACAAGTCTCCGGCTGCTCCACCACGAGCACCTACCGCTCCGCGCTGACTCAACCGCAACGTTGCCCCAGTATCAACACCCGCTGGCACCTCAACTTGGTAGGTGCGCTCAGCAGTGATACGGCCCTCTCCACGACATCCGCTACACGGGGTTGCAATGACCTCACCGAGACCCGAACACCGAGGACATGCAGACGTCGTCATCATCTGACCAAGCATGCTTTGTCGAACACGGCGCACTTGGCCGGCACCATTGCAATCTGCGCAGGTCACAGGCTGAGTGCCTTCACCAGCACCGGTACCTCCGCAGTCATCGCACCGCTGGGGCAGACGAAGATCGACCGAGACTTCCGCTCCAAAAACAGCTTGCTCAAATTCGAGATCAAGGACGACCTCCATATCTTGGCCTCGTGGTGGCCCCGCGGGACCGCCTCGACCGTCACCACCACCAAACGGGCTCGAGCCCCCAAAGAAGGCGTCGAAAATGTCGCCAAGGCCGCCACCGCCAAAGATGTCTTCTGCCGATGGGCCTCCTGCCCCACCGACGCCTGCCTCGCCAAACCGGTCATAGCGGGCGCGCTGATCGTCATCGGAAAGCACCTGGTACGCAACGGCTAATTCTTTGAAGCGCTCCTCAGCCTGCGGATCATCGGGGTTCGCGTCGGGGTGCAAATCTCGCGCCCGACGCCGATACGCCTTCTTGATCTCATCTGCGCTCGCCGAACGGTCAACGCCAAGCAGTTCGTAGTAATCAGCCACTCGTCACGAACCCTCTTCGAGACGGGTACCGAGGCGCTCACTCACAAGGCCCACCGTAGCGAGCGCCTGCGGGTAGTTCATGCGGGTTGGTCCGAGCACTCCCACCGAGCCGACGTGTTCGCCCTCAACCACGACCGGTGAGACAACGATCGAACACGCCGCCAAGGGCTCAACACCGTGCTCTCCTCCGATCGCAACCGACATTCCGCGATCGAGCACGTCTCGCACTAACGACACAACAACAAACTGTTGTTCAAGAGTGTGGAGAATGTTGCGAACAACTTCGACCGCGTCGAACGAAGCTGCGACCGATGACGTACCTCCGACATACACGTGATCATCTGAAGACACCTGGAATACCGCATCTCGCGCCATGGCTGCCAGAGCCGCAACCGAATCGTTCTCGACGCCGTCGATCGTCGTCACCTCTGAGAGTTTCTTCCCTACCAAATTGTGGGCGAGAACTGCTGCCGCATCAGCGAGCCGTTCATCATCGCAGCCATCAGAAAGTTCAATCGTCGAACTCTCCACCGCCCCATTTGAAAACACCACCACCACTGTTGCGTGGGTGGAACTTAGCGGGACGAGTTGAACGCTTCGCACCTCAACCTCGGCCGGCGTCGGACCCACCACCAATGACGTGGAATTGGTGAGGTTCGCGAGCAAGTCAGACGTTTGGTGCAACATCTCTTCTAGGCGGCCGTGTGCAGCAGTGAAAAAGTCACCGATCTGAGCCGTCTGAGCCGAATCAAGTGGGCCGGGCGTTGTGAGGTTGTCGACGAAGTATCGGTAGCCCTTATCGGTTGGGATTCGACCCGCCGACGTATGCGGCTGTACGAGAAATCCCTCTTGCTCTAGCTGGGCAAGCTCATTTCGAACGGTTGCGGAAGAGACACCCACGCCAGGCGCGTCAACGAGGTGGGAAGAACCCACTGGCTGCGCTGTCGATATGTACTCATGTACGACAGCGCTGAGAATCGCAGTCTTACGGTCGTCGAGCATCTGGCACTCAACGATATCGACTGCTAGCGAGCACGGGCGGCTTCATAACGCCGTAATGCCTCTTTTCGTTCCTCGCCATGGTCAACCATTGGCGCCGGGTAGCGATCGGAATTGAGTTCGGGAATCCACCTGCGCTGATACTCACCCGAAGGATCCCAGCGCTCAGCTTGAGCCGTCGGGTTGAACACCCGGAAGTACGGCGCTGCATCAGTACCTGTGCCCGCCGCCCACTGCCAACCATGATTATTTGATGCAAGGTCACCGTCAACCAGATGTTGCATAAACCACTTTGCACCCCACTGCCACGGCAGATGAAGATCTTTCACCAAGAAGCTCGCAACGATCATCCGAACCCGATTGTGCATCCACCCGGTCGCAGCGAGCTGGCGCATTCCTGCGTCAACGATGGGAAACCCTGTCATGCCCTGTGCCCACAATTCGAATCGAGTTCGTGCGGCGGCGTCGGTATCGATGGCAATGCCGTTGAGTTTCGCGTCGAGGTTTGCCCACGCGGAGTCTGGGCGACGGAAAAGAACATCGGCGTAGAAGTCGCGCCACGCAAGTTCGCTTTCAAATGTCGAGTGATGTTCGCAGGTCGGGTCAAGTTCTTGCAGCAGTCGAGCTGGGTGAACCACCCCAAATCGAAGTGCGGTCGACATACGACTCGTGCCATCGGCCGCCGGCAAATCTCGGACATCGCCATAGTGGTGCAAACCATTGCGAGCGAATGTCTCCCATCGACGGGTCACTCGCTCAGAAGAAAGATCCGTCAATTCGTCGTCGACGAGATCGTCAACATGCTGATCGAGCAGATGTCCAGTGTCGTCGATCGAAACCCAGTCAGGGTTAGAGGGTGCATCACTGAGCACCGAGTCAGAAGCATCGAGAGTGAGCCGCCATCTCTTCCGGAACGGAGTAAAGACCGAATACGGCGAACCATCATCTTTCAACACCCCTCCCGGCGCAACGAGATACGGCGAGCCTGTTCCGATAAAGCGACAGCCAACCTCACGCAAGGCAGTTGCAACCTCGGCATCGCGGCTGTGCCCGTAAGGGCCGTAATCGCGAGACACGTGCACTTCGGAGACCCCAAGAGACTTCACCATGTCTGTAAGCACCTCAGCCGGACGACCGCGGCGAATGACGAGCGCTCCTTCGGTGGCCTGCCTAAGGTCGTGAAGTGCAGAGGCCAATGCAGCTCGACGTGGGCCACCCGCCCGATCAAATGCCGGATCGACAATAAAGAGGGGCACTACCGGACCAACCGACAGCGCCCGCTCAAGGGCCTCATGGTCGCGAACGCGCAAATCTCGCCGGAACCACAAGATGACAGGGGAAGCGGTCACACTGACAGTGTTGACGTCTCGGCGGGTTCCCGCATGGTCGAGCGAGAAATCAAACCAAATCTCAGCCACAGCACGCAGCCAAGGACAATCACCGCTCCATAGAGCAACGACCACGTCAGACCGATTGAGTCGCCGATGACACCGGTGATCGGGCCACCGATTGGATACGACCCGAGAAAGGCAACTGCGCTAAACGCCAGAACGCGCCCACGCATTTCGGGAGGACACATATCTTGACTCCACGAATTCATCGAGGCGATGAAGCCCGCTCCTCCAAGCCCAAGTGGAATGGCGACAATGAGAGCAACTGGCCCGGACGACGAAAATGCCAGAGCGACTCCTGCAACTCCGAGCACGAAGGCGTTTGCCGTCATCCAACGCAATGTCACCGTTGGCCGACCTGCCGTGAGGAGCGAACCGATGAGACTGCCGAGGCTTGTTGCCGTCATGACCCAGCCGAACCACATCCGATTTCCCCAGGCTGCGTCAGCGATGCGGGGCAACGCCACGTTGTGGTTATAGCCAAATGTTGAGACCACCGTGTAGATGATGAACACCGGCCCAAATAACGGTGTTCGCGCAATGAAGCGAACCGCCTCTCGAATCGGCTGGCCACCCTTCGCAACACGAGGTGGCTCGGTCACCAGCGTGCGATCGATCGTGACGATCGAGAAGATAATTGCTGCCGACGTGACCGCATTGATGACGAACATCCAGCCGACGCCGAACGGGCCGATCAACAGCGCTGCGATTGCAGGCCCAAAAATTCGTGAACCGGTCATCGTCGCGGTGTTGAGCGACATGGCATTCGAAATTTCTTCCGGCGCAACGAGCTCGGTGAGAAACCCCCGCCTGGAGGGGTTATCGAGAGCTGACACAATGCCCAACATGAGCGTTGCGGCATACACGAACCCGAGCGTCAACGTGCCGGTCACATGAGCTAGTGCGAGCAGCACTGCCTGAACAGCCATCAGCGACTGCGTGATGAGTACCACTCGGTGACGATCCACTCGGTCTGAAAGTGACCCTGCCCACGCCCCGATGATGAGCAGAGGCCCGAACTGCAATGCGGTGAGGATTCCGATGGCGGTTGTCGATTCGGTCAACCGATCAACGACAACGGCAACAGTCGTGAACTGAACCCACGCCCCAATCTGCGATATCGCCATTCCGCCGAGGTACCTCCGCACATTTCTGTGACGGAGCGACCTAAAGGTCGTTGACTCAGCAGGGGACATCTACTCAGTCGTCCAATTTCAACGCAGAGATGAATACATCGCCAGGAACTTCGACCCGACCAATGGCCTTCATTTTCTTCTTGCCCTCTTTTTGCCGTTCAAGAAGTTTGCGCTTACGGGTGATGTCACCGCCGTAGCACTTCGCAAGGACGTCTTTGCGCTTTGCCTTCACGGTCTCGCGCGCAATGACCTTGCCCCCAATTGCTGCCTGGATCGGGACATCAAACATTTGCCTTGGAATCAGTTCTTTCAGCTTCTCGCACATCCGGCGGCCGTACTGGTCGGCACTTTCTCTGTGCACGATCGTCGAGAACGCGTCGGCAGGCATGCCATTCAGCAACAAATCGACCCGTACAAGATTCGATGGGTGGTATCCCGCCAACTCATAATCGAGGCTTGCGTAGCCCTGGCTCCGGCTCTTCAACTGATCGAAGAAGTCGACAACAACTTCAGCGAGAGGAATGTCGTACACCAACTCAACTCGCTCAGGTGAGAGGTACTCCATTCGCTTCATTTCACCCCGACGCGATTGGCAAAGCTCCATTAATGCTCCGGTGTATTCGGAGGGAGTGATGATCGACACTTTGAAAATCGGTTCTTCAATCGACTCGACCTGTTGCGGAGGAGGAAGTTCAGCGGGGTTATCGACGATGGCGATGTCGCCATCGGTCCGAGTTACCCGGTATTCGACCGATGGCGCCGTTGCGATGAGTGCAAGACCAAACTCGCGCTCAAGCCGCTCTTTGACGATTTCCATGTGCAACAACCCGAGAAACCCGCACCGGAACCCGAAACCGAGCGCTCCTGACGATTCAGGGGTGTACGTGATTGATGCATCGTTGAGTTTCAGTTTGCCGAGCGCGTCTCGAAGGTCTTCAAAGTCGTCACCATCGATCGGGAACAATCCAGAAAACACCATCGGCTTGGGGTCTCGGTATCCGGCAAGAGGTGTTTCGGCACCCTTTGACGCGGTCGTCACGGTCTCTCCTGAACGAGCGTCACCAACATCTTTGATGCCCGCAATGAGGTAGCCGACCTCTCCTGGACCAAGTTCTTTCACCGGTACCGTTGCCGGCTGACGCACCCCAATCTCAAGCGCCTCATGTTGAGCACCTGCCTGCATAAACGACAGCTTGGCTCCACTTTGCAGATGCCCGTTCATCACGCGCACCGACGACACCACACCGCGATATTGGTCGAACTGCGAATCGAAAATAAGGGCCTGAAGCGGCTCGTCGGCCGAGCCCTTCGGAGCGGGAATTCGCTCAGCGACTGCGTCGAGAAGTTCAGGTACTCCCTCGCCCGATTTTGCGGAAATCCGCAGAATTTCCTCAGCAGGAATGCCGAGCACCGTCTCGATTTCCATTGCGTATCGGTCAGGGTCTGCGGCGGGAAGATCAATTTTGTTTAAGCACGCCACAATTTCAAGATCGTTCTCCAGCGCCAAGTAGCAGTTCGCAAGAGTTTGGGCCTCGATTCCCTGCGCAGCATCAACCACGAGGACCACACCTTCGCATGCGGCCAGCGAACGTGAAACCTCGTAGCCAAAGTCAACATGGCCAGGGGTGTCGATGAGATGAAAGACGTGACCATTCCACTCGACACGAACATTTTGGGCCTTGATGGTGATGCCCCGCTCACGCTCAAGATCCATCGAATCGAGATATTGAGCTTTCATATCTCGTGTTTGCACCGCACCCGTGATCTCAAGAATTCGATCGGACAGCGTCGATTTCCCATGATCAATGTGGGCGATAATCGAGAAATTTCGGATGCGGGAAAGACCAGATGCGGAGTCCATGGCTGTCCCCTACGCTACCGCCCGGCGTTGGGAGTGTTCCTCTTGCACCGATAGTCTCACTTCGCTGATGAAAACAGTTTGCGTTGCGCACACTGGATCATCTTGAGACACGATTGGTGCCTGCACCACACACATACACCTTGAGGTAACCGTGGCGAATATTAAGAGCCAGAAAAAGCGAATACTCACCAACGCAAAAGCGGCAGAACGCAATCGCGCCGTCCGCAGCGAGTTGAAGACTCGAGTGAAGACCGCAACCGCCAGCGCCGGGTCAGATGATGACTCATCCGTGCGTCTCGCAATGAGCAAGATTGACCGG
>Ga0181571_10003399_pt1 | contig 11915 bp, 8 predicted proteins | sample 101ome_17_FD_132440 | JGI IMG/M metagenome (GOLD analysis project Ga0181571, IMG submission 132440) | Coastal salt marsh microbial communities from the Groves Creek Marsh, Skidaway Island, Georgia - 101407AT metaG (megahit assembly) | ecosystem: Environmental > Aquatic > Marine > Intertidal zone...
AACATTATATTTATCTTTATTGCTTACATTATGCTTTAATCAATTAAGCTTTGCCACAGAAAAGGAGTGTTCCGAGAAATTAAGTCGATCCTTCTTTGAATTTAATCAAGCTATCGACAAAGGAGCCTTATTACCAACTGCAAAAATATATAATAAACTACCGTCAGGTTTAAAAAATGCCTCTGGAAATATTTTAAATAATTTATCTCGATTATTAAATATACCTGCAAACCTATTACAGGGAAATGTTTCAGCAGCAGCTGATAACCTTGGGGGATTTGTAATAAATTTAACTCTTGGTTTTGGAGGAATTGGAGACCCGGCAACTGAGTTGGGGGCTGTAAATACAAAAGAAGATTTTGGACAAGTTTTAGGTTTTTGGGGAGTTGAGAATGGATGTTATTTTGTTTTACCAATTTTAGGTCCAACTACTTTAAGAGACACTGCTGGAATGATAGGAGATAGATTAATTGATCCATTCGCAAGGTACACCCTTGATGGTCAAAATGTCCCTACAACAAGTTATACTGGTGATCCTGCAGACTACTATGGTGTCAAAATTACTGGTGCAGTAGACTTTAGAGCCAAAAATATTGTAAATTTTGATAATTTAGAGAAAAATTCATTAGATTTATATAGTTCAGTTAAAAGTTTATATATTCAGGATCGAGAAAACAAAATCCAAAACCAAGACTCAAGCAATGATGATGAGTGGGAAAATTTTGCAAAATAAGTTCGTACTTTTCTTTAAAATATTATTTACAGCAATTTTAATAAATTCTTATTTTATTAATCAATCTGCTAATAGCTATAGCAGCGATCCCAAACAATTTATAACCGAAGTTGTTGATGAAGCAATTAAAACTTTAGGTGATAAAAATTTAAATCAAGCAACAAAAAATAATGTAATTGAAAAAATAGCTTTGGAGGCAGTGGATATAAGAGCACTGGGTTTATATTCATTAGGAGAGATAAGAACAACACTTTCACCTGAAGAATTAGAAAAGTACCAATCTTTATTTGAAAAATACTTTATTAAAAGTTTAAACTCTAGACTTACTGACTACTCCAAACAAACAATAAATATTTTTGGATCTGAGACGCTTAATGAAAATTATACAATGGTTAATTCTAGAATTGAGGCTAATGATAAAAACCCTGAAATTAAAGTAGACTGGAGGGTATACACCAAAAATATCAACAAACCTTTAATTAGAGATTTAGTTGTTGAAGGTTTAAGTTTAGCCCGAACACAAAAAGAGGAATTTAATTCTATCCTGGCAACAAATGAAAATAAAATTGAATTTCTGTTTGAAAAATTGTCTGCTTTTATAAATAATTAAACTAAAATGGTGGGCCCGCCAGGACTCGAACCTGGGACCAATACATTATGAGTGTACTGCTCTAACCAACTGAGCTACAGGCCCTTGATTAATTATAAAGCATTTTACTTCTCTAAGAAACTTTTTAATTGCTTAGATCGACTAGGATGTTTTAACTTTCTTAAAGCTTTAGCTTCAATTTGTCTTATACGTTCTCTGGTCACAGAAAATTGTAATCCCACCTCCTCTAACGTATGGTCCGTATTCATCCCGATACCAAATCTCATTCTGAGAACCCGTTCCTCTCTTGGTGTTAATGAGGCTAAAATTTTTGTGGTGGACTCGCTCAGATTAGATTGAATTGCGGTATCTAAAGGTTGCAATGCATTTTTATCCTCAATAAAATCACCTAAGCTACTATCTTCTTCATCTCCCACTGGGGTTTCAAGTGAGACAGGCTCTTTTGCAATTTTTAATACCTTTCTTACTTTCTCCAATGGCATTGCTAATTTTTTAGCTAGTTCTTCAGGAGTAGGTTCTCTTCCAAATTCACTTAATATTTGTCTTTGCGTTCTTACGATTTTGTTTATGGTTTCAATCATATGGACTGGTATTCTTATTGTTCTAGCTTGGTCAGCAATTGAACGTGTGATTGCTTGTCTTATCCACCAGGTAGCATAAGTCGAAAATTTATATCCTCTTCTATACTCAAATTTATCAACCGCTTTCATCAATCCAATATTTCCCTCTTGGATAAGATCTAAGAACTGTAACCCCCTATTAGTGTATTTTTTTGCAATTGAGATAACTAATCTTAGATTGGCTTCAACCATTTCTTTTTTTGCTATTCTCGACTCTCGATCTCCTTTTTGAATTCTATTAACCAATTTTTTAAAATCACCAACCGCAATTCCTATCCTTTGACTGAACTCAACAAGTCTTTTTCTTATTTCGTCAAAATCTCCTTTATATTTTTTAAAAAAAGTTTTCCATTTCGGTGAGTCTGATAAAAATTTTTCGAATTTTGGATTTATTTCATTACCTAAATAAAATTTTAAAAACTCTTCTCTGCTAATACTATTATCATTCGCAAGTTTCATAAGAGCACCTTCCAACAAAACAATTTTTTTGTTTTCTTTATAGTGCGCTTGCACAAGTTCCTCGACAATATTTGGCGATAATTGTAAATTTTTGAAATTTTCTACTAGTTCTTCTTGGATCTTTTTAAAGTTTTTACTTTTAGAAATTGATAAAACTTCGGCATTTAAAATACAATTTAAACTTTCCTGCTGATACTTTTTTAATTTTAAGTAATTTTTTACTAAATTATCTAATAAATTTAGTATTTTTGGTTTAATTTCTTCCTCCATTTTTGCTAAAGAAATACCAAACTCATCATCTTCACTTATTGTTTCTGAAGAATTTTCTTCTGCAGAATTTTCTTTTTTTTCATTAGCTTTATTTAATTTTGTTTTTTTAGGGGACAAGTTGTCTTCGTCATCAATATCCTCATAAGTTGAGTCGATATCAATAATTTCTCTTACCAATAACTCATTTGCTAAAATTTTATCTCTCCATTCAAGAATTTTTCTTCCAACCAAAGGACTTTGCGTTAATGCATTGATCATTACATCCCTGCCAGCTTCAATTCTCTTTGCTATTGCTATTTCTCCCTCTCGAGACAGAAGTTCCACTCCCCCCATCTCTCTTAGATACATTCTTATTGGATCATCACTTTTATCTGAACTTTTTTCTTCCTCTGTGTTTTGAGCAGAATCTTTTTTCTTTAAAGAAACAAATTGTGATTTATGTTGAACTAACGTTATTGAATTATCACAAATGATTAAAAATGCTTTTTCAATATTCTCAAATGAACTACCTCTTTTGCCAAGAGATTTTCCCAACTCTTCAAATGTTATAAATCCCCGTGCTTTACCTTTGTCTAATAGTCTTTCAAAAGATTTAGTGATTAATTTTTCAAGCATAAAGGTTATATAAATGGTTACTTATAAATTAATAATATTAAAAATCTACGATTTTTTTTAATTATTAATCTGTTTTTTTAACTCCAAATATTGATTAAATGAAGACTCATCAAAATCTGATGTAAATTTTTCCTCCATTTTTTTAATATCCATGTTTTTGATCGTCTTAGTATAATCCTCAATTAGCTCATCTAATAAAAGTCTTTTTTCTTCAAGATTCTTATTATTTTTAAAAATAAATTTAATTGAGGAATTTTCCTCTATATTTAAAACTAAATTTAAATTGCTTTCTTTGCAATCTTTAATGATATCCTCTTTCGAGGTTTTTAAAGTAATCAATTCTAGCAAATTTTTTTTTAGGTTCTCGTTATCATTATTGACAAAAGTTATATTTTGCAAAAAGTTAATTTTATCTTCAATAATTTCTGAATAAAATATCATGATGAAGAGGATGTTAAATTCTAAGATATCATTTCTGCTAATATCTTTTTTTTGTTTAAAAATTTTTTTGGTATCATTAAGAAAAGTTAATTTTGTTTTTGTCCTATAATTTTTAAAATTAAATTTCTGATTTGGTGTTAAGGTTTTTAGTTTATCTAACAGTTTTTCATTAATATATTTTTTTAAAGTGCTATCTTGAATAGTCGAATAAATACTTTTAATTTTTTTTTCAAAATTTGATAAAGCATATGTGTCTGAAAAATTTAAACCTGAAATACAATAATCCCATATAAAATCTTCAATGCTAAGTTTATTTCTTAAAATTTCTAAAAAACTTTCTTTTCCATTTTTCTTAATAAAATCGTCAGGATCATTGTTGGAGGTCAAGTTAGTGAAAAATATTTTTTTTTGATCTGATATAAATGGTATAAGTTTTTCCGCTATTCTGTACGAAGCATTTTTACCGCTAACATCACCGTCTAAACAGATATTAATATTTTCGAAATATCTCCATAAAATATTAATTTGACTTTCTGTTACTGCAGTTCCCTGATTTGAGACAACATTTTTTATTCCTTTGTCATGTAAAGAAATCACATCCATGTATCCCTCGACGATCACAACTTCATTTTCATCTAATTTATTTTGTTTAGCTCTTGATAAATTAAATAACATATAACCTTTTTTATAAAATTCAGTTTCAGGACTATTAATGTATTTTGCATAGTTATTTTTGTTTATTGTTCTTCCACCAAAAGCTATAATATCGTTGTTAAGATTATGGATAGGAAATAAAATCCGATCTATAAATCGATCGACAATTTTTCCTCTTTTTTCATTTTTAAAAAAAATTCCTGAACTAATTAAATCTTTCTCTGAAAATTCTGACAACATTTTTTGGGAAAAATTTTCATTCATAGGTGCATATCCGAGCTTAAATTCTTTAATGACATCTTCATTCACTTTTCTTGACACGGTAAGATAGTCTAAAATATTTTTATGATTAAAAAGTTCTAGGTGAGAAAGTTCAGTATATTTTTTATATATATCAGTATAAGTAGTGTACCGTTTATCCTCTTCTTTGTTTTGTCTTGTAAACTTATATGGCTGCATACCAGCTTGAAGTGCGAGCATTCGTACGGTGTCCCCAAAATCCAATCCTTGGGTTTTCATTATGAAATCAAAAATATTTCCATGTTCTCCGCTACTAAAACAATGATAAAAACCTTTTTCGTTATTTACAGTAAATGATGGCGTTCTCTCGTTCTTAAACGGCGAAAGACCTACAAACTCTTTACCTCTTTTTTTTAAGGAAACAAATTTTCCAACAACGTCTGATACTTTAAGTCTTTGCTTAATTTCATCTAAATAATTTTTAGGATATTTCATTATTTGTTTAGAATTTTTTTAATTTCAGCTCCAGCTAGAGCAAAATCAATATTATCAGGATAATTTTTTTTTATTTCTCCCATAACCTTCCCCATATCTTTTATCGAAGCAGCATTCAGTTTTTTTATTGCATCTTCACAAATTTTTTTAGTCTCATCTGCGTTTAATTGTTTTGGCAAAAAAGAGCTGATGATTTCTATTTCGTTTTGCTCTTTTTTTGATAATTCATCTCTACCAGCTTTTTTATAAACCGCGTAAGACTCAGTTCTTTGCTTGACCATTTTTTTTAAGACAGTGGTTACCTCTTGGTCTGTTAAAGGTTTACTATCTTTAACTCTCTTAACAATCAGAGCATCTTTTAAAGCTGAGACAACTAACCTTAATGTCGGGTAAATTTTTTTATCTTTGTTTTTTAAAGATATATTGAGCTTTTCCTCTATTTGAGATTGAAGTGACATAGCTATGTTTTAATTTAACCACAAAAAAAAATAAACTCAAAATATCTTTCTTGACGATGAAATTTGTTTTTCATATCTTTCGCAGAATCTTGTTTATAAGTTTTTATCTTAACCTGTGAGTTGTATTTGAACGCTATAAGTGAAAGCCAACCTAAAAAAATAAAAAAAAACACTGGTATTCTTATTCTTGAAAATGGTCATAAATTTTTTGGCTATGGCTTAGGTTATGAAGGTACTGCAGTTGGTGAAGTTTGTTTCAATACATCAATAACTGGTTATCAAGAAATCATTACCGATCCATCGTACTCAGACCAAATAATTAATTTTACTTTTCCGCATATTGGCAATGTTGGTACTAATACTGAGGACAACGAGTCTCTTAAACCATGGGTTAAAGGAGTAATATTCAATACTGAAATTACTGATCCATCTAACTATAGATCGTTAAAAAAATTAGATTTATGGTTAAAACAAAAAAAAATAGTTGGAGTTATAGGTATAGACACTAGGGCTCTTACTGGTTTGATTAGAGATAAAGGTGCTCCTAAAGCCACAATTAGTCACTCATTAAAATCAGATTTTAATCATAATAAATTGCAACAAAAGGCTATTGCTTGGAGTGGATTGGAAGGATTAGATTTAGCCTCTAAAGTTACATGCCAAAAAACTTTTAAGTGGTATTCAGAGAAAACTTGGAAAAAAGACATTGGATATAAAAAAAATAAAAAAAAGAAATACAACATTGTTGCGATAGATTATGGGATTAAGCTAAATATCTTGAGATGCTTTTCTGACTTAGATTGCCAAGTTCAAGTCGTGCCAGCTAAAACAGATTTAAAAAAAATCTTATCACTCAAACCTGACGGTGTTTTTTTATCTAATGGTCCTGGTGATCCTGCAGCAACTGGAAAGTATGCTGTACCGACTATAAAAGGAATAATTGATAAAAAAATTCCTGTTTTTGGAATTTGTTTAGGGCATCAACTCTTATCATTAGCTTTAGGTGCAAAAACTTCTAAAATGAAATTGGGTCATAGAGGAGCCAATCACCCTGTTAAAAATCTTGAGAATGGTCGAGTTGAAATTACAAGTCAAAATCACGGATTTATGGTTGACTTAAACTCAATCAATAAAGATATCAAAGTTACACATAAATCACTTTTCGATGGGTGTATTGAAGGCATTGAACATAAAACAAAAAACGCATTCTCAGTTCAGTATCATCCTGAAGCCAATCCTGGACCACAGGATAGTAAATATTTATTTGAAAAATTTATAAAGAAAATAAAAAATGCCAAAAAGAAAAGACATTAAAAAAATTTTATTAATTGGAGCTGGTCCCATAGTTATAGGTCAAGCTTGTGAATTTGATTATTCTGGAACACAAGCATGTAAAGCGCTTAGAGATGAAGGATTTAAAGTAATTCTTATTAATTCCAATCCAGCAACAATCATGACAGATCCTAATGTTGCAGATAAAACATATATCGAACCGATTAATTCGGAAGTAATTGAGAAAATAATTATAAAAGAAAAACCTTGCGCCATTTTACCAACCATGGGTGGACAAACAGCTTTGAATGCTGCGATTGATTTAGAAAAAAAAGGCATCTTAAAAAAATACAAAGTTGAATTAATTGGAGCTGATACTAAAGCAATTTCTAAAGCTGAAGATAGAGATAAATTTAGAAAAGCGATGAAAGAAATAGGATTAGATCTACCTCAATCAGAAATTTTAAATGACTATAAAAATGCCACTAAAGTTTTAAAAAAAATTGGATTGCCAGCTATTATTAGACCTTCTTTCACGCTGGGAGGCACCGGGGGCGGAATCGCAAAAACAAAAAGTGAGTATTTTGAAATAGTCAAAAGAGGTTTACACGAGTCCCCGAAGCACCAGGTACTGGTGGAAGAATGTTTAACTGGGTGGAAAGAATTTGAAATGGAGGTTGTAAGAGATAACAAAGATAACTGCATTATCATTTGTTCTATAGAAAACGTCGATCCAATGGGTACGCATACGGGGGACTCGGTTACTGTTGCTCCAGCTTTAACTTTAACTGATAAAGAATATCAAATAATGAGAAATGCCTCGATTGAGTGCTTAAGAAAAATAGGAGTAGAGACAGGCGGATCTAATGTTCAATTTGCAATAAATCCTAAAAACGGAAGAATGGTTATTATTGAGATGAATCCCAGAGTATCCAGATCTTCTGCGCTAGCATCAAAAGCAACTGGGTTTCCAATTGCCAAGGTTGCTGCAAAATTAGCTGTTGGTTACACGCTCGATGAATTACAAAATGAAATTACTAAAAGCACCCCAGCCTCTTTTGAACCAACAATAGACTATGTCGTTACAAAAATACCGAGATTTACTTTTGAAAAATTTAAAAAAGCAAAACCAATTTTAGGAACTGCGATGAAATCAGTAGGTGAAGCAATGGCAATTGGAAGAAGCTTTAAAGAGTCATTTCAGAAAGCGCTTATATCTTTAGAAATAGGTTTAAAAGGACTGGATAATATTAAAAATATTTCAACTAAAGAATTAAAAATAAAATTATCAGAAAATATTCCAAATAAAATGTTGTTTGTCGCTGAAGCTTTTAGAAAGAATATGAAACTTAAAGAAATTTATAAATTAACTTTTATTGATCCTTGGTTTCTCGAACAAATTCAAGATTTGGTTAAAGTAGAAAATGAAATTATAAAAAATAATTTACCTGAAAATTTTGAAGAAATTGCAGCTATTAAGTCTCTTGGTTTCTCAGATGAAAGGCTAGCATTACTTGCAAAAAAAGATGTGCTAGAGGTAGAAAATTTAAGAAAAAAATACAATGTTTTTCCTTCCTTTAGAAAAGTCGATACCTGTGCCGCAGAATTTAGATCGACAACACCCTATATGTATTCCACTTATCAAAATTCAAAATCACACGATGTTAATGAGGCAAATCCTTCGAAAAGGAAAAAAATAATAATTTTAGGTGGGGGTCCAAATAGAATTGGGCAAGGAATAGAATTTGATTATTGCTGCTGCCAAGCTTGCTTTGCCTTGAAAGAAATAGGCGTTGAAACAATTATGATAAACTGTAATCCAGAAACCGTTTCAACAGATTATGACACTAGTGATAGACTTTATTTTGAACCACTTATCGAAGAGTTTGTGTTAAATATTATTAATGAGGAGTCCTCTAATGGAGAATTATTAGGAGTGATTACTCAATTTGGAGGGCAAACACCTATTAAACTTGCTAAACTCCTCGATCAAAGAAATATTAAAATATTAGGTACTCAATTTGATGCAATAGATATTGCTGAGGATAGAGAAAGATTTAAAGATATTTTAATTAAGGGTAATTTTAAACAAGCTGAAAATGGCATCGCTAAGAATAAAGAGGAAGCTCTAGAAGTTTCAAAAAAAATTGGTTTTCCCATTGTAATTAGACCTTCTTATGTACTTGGAGGAAGAGCAATGGAAATTATTCACGATGAAATACAATTACAATCCTATATCCAAGAGGCGGTTGTAGTTTCAGGATCTAATCCGGTATTAATAGATAAGTTTTTAAATGATGCCATTGAAGTAGATGTTGACGCTTTAAGTGACGGAGAGGAAGTTTTTGTTGCTGGTATTATGGAGCATATTGAAGAGGCAGGAATTCACTCGGGTGACTCAGCTTGCTCAATTCCTCCCTACTCACTCAAACAAGATATAATTGAAAAAATTAAATTACAAACTATAGAATTAGCCAAAAGACTTAATGTCGTTGGTTTAATAAATCTGCAGTTTGCTGTCAAAGAAAATGAAATTTATATTTTAGAAGTCAATCCCAGAGCGAGTAGGACTGTACCATTTGTATCTAAGGCAATTGGATTGCCTATCGCTAAACTTGCCTCTTTAGTAATGTATGGAAAAAAACTTAAAGAATTTAATCTAGAAAATAAGTATTCCAACATCTTTGCAGTAAAAGAAGCTGTTTTTCCTTTCAATAAATTTCCAGAAGTAGACATTTTATTAGGACCAGAAATGAAATCTACGGGTGAAGTTATGGGAATTGATAAAGATTTTGGTATGGCTTTTGCCAAAAGTCAGTTGGGAGCATACAATTTGCTACCCCAAAAAGGTGTTGCCTTTGTTTCAGTCAAAAGAGGAGATAAAGATAAAGCGTTAAGGATCGTTGAAAATTTAATCAAATTAAATTTTAAAATATTAGCAACTGATGGGACTGCTGAATATTTAAGATCCAAAAATATTAAATGCAAAACAATAAGTAAATTAAGTAACATTAAACCAAGTATCATGGACTATTTGAATAATAAAAAAATTGATTTGGTGATTAATACTTCGGAAGGAAAAAAATCAGTATCAGACTCTTTTAAGATTAGAAGAGCTGCATTAGTAAACAAAATCCCTTATTTCACCACCTATGCTTCAGCAAAAGCTGGTGTGGATTCAATTAAATCTCTTAGGGATAATAAAATTTCAGTATTACCGCTGCAAGAATTTAATTAATCGAACAAGCCATATCCTGTCCGCAACATAAAGGAGATTTGATTTTCCCATGTCCTTCTGGGCATTCAGAAATTTGAATCTTTTGTCCATTGAGATCCAAAATACCATCTCGTAGTGGTTTATTGCATTTACCACAAGTCGCGTTAACTGACATGCCACATTTTTTACATTCGTAAGTAGCCATAATTTATTCTAACTGATTTTAGGTTATTTTACTACTGGCCAATCGGTTTTGAAGGTAACATAATTGATTTGAATACATCGTCTTTCCTTCTTAATTTCTTTTTTTTCCATTCCGTGCCAGGTGTTAGGACCACTCGTAAAAAAATATCCGTAATTATCTCGGTAAGGTACTGTTTTAACTTTCTTAAGATCTTTGTCATAAAAATCTGTTCCAAGCTCTTCGGACTCATTATACCTATTAACAAAGATCAGTGATGAAACTAATTTTTCTTTTATATCACAATGGGGTTTGAGCCAAAAACCTTGTCGATCACATATAACTTCGACTCTAACATAGGATTTTGATAAATCTTTATTGATTAAGTTTCCAATAAATGAAGAGACTTCTTTTGAAGTCAATTCTTCGATTAGTTTTTTCAAATTAGGAAAGACAGAAATATTTTCTTTCGTTAAAAAACATCTATACTTTTTAGCTTTACCACCAGATGTAATCCCTTTTCTAAAATCTCCGGTTCCTCCATCCAAAGCTCTAGTGCCATCGTAATTCAAATCATCAGCCAGCGGGTTGTCTATTTCAGCATTATAAATCTCCTTGATTGCAGACTCTGATAAAGGCTTGTTTAATTCCCAATGTTTAAAAGGGCTGTCGTACGACTTTAAATTATTTTGTAATGAATTAAATAATTCCATTTTCGGTGAGCTTTTTATTAATTAATGGTAAAATCCTTTTAACTTCATTCAAAGGATTATAACTCCATTCTTCAATATTGTCTTCCAAATCTTTTATAAAGTTTAATTCTTTAAATTTTTTAAAAAATTTATTAAATCTCTTACTTGGTCTCATTGCTGGCATTTGCGCAATATAAACCGGTTTTCCTGTCATTGCTGCCTCTGATATCATAGAGGTAGAGTCGCAGGTAACAACGATGGTATCTGCTAAACCCAAAGCAGACAGATAAGCCCGCTTATCTATTTTACGAAATACTTTGTGGCTATGAGAAAATACATGATAAACTTTTTGAATAACTTCTTCTGGCGTTCGGTATGATGGTATAAAAATAATTTTATATTTATCAGAGGTAAAATTTTTTTTAATCTTATGAAAAATATTCTCAAGGTTTTTCTCTGAAAAATTATAATATTTGTTAGGTCCACCAAGGATAACTGCTACTATTTTTTTATTTTCTTTTTCTATCTGAATGTAATTTTTTTCTGACTCTATTTCCTCTTTTGTTAAATAATGAATAGCACCAATGGTTGAAATAACATTTTCTCCAACCAATTCATCGTGCTCTGGCGCTATAACTAAATCAAAATGTTTAAAATTTACTTTTGGATCTTGGATATGAATAGTAAATATATCATTTTTAAATTTGTTTTTGAGAATTATTGATGGAATAACGCTTTTTCTACCGCATGAAATAATTATTTTAGATTCGCAAACAAATCTTTCTTTTAAAATAAATTCATTGACTGGCGTAAACTTTGGGGGCACTAAATTCCAAAAAGGTTTCAGTTCTACTTTATGGTGCCTAAAGTCTAAATTCATAGATTTAGCGAGTCCTTCTAACTGGCTAATCATTCCATGCATTCCTTGTGACAATAGTAAGGCTTTTATTTTTGCCAT
>Ga0181571_10003412_pt1 | contig 11894 bp, 11 predicted proteins | sample 101ome_17_FD_132440 | JGI IMG/M metagenome (GOLD analysis project Ga0181571, IMG submission 132440) | Coastal salt marsh microbial communities from the Groves Creek Marsh, Skidaway Island, Georgia - 101407AT metaG (megahit assembly) | ecosystem: Environmental > Aquatic > Marine > Intertidal...
AATGTGCCTGTTGACGAGATTCCAAGATTCTTTAACATGTTGAAAATGCTTAAGGTCACTTAGGATTGATGCCTTAGCAAGGCAATGACTGCTTCCCGAGCGCGCCATTTCTCACCATTTATTGCCATCAGGCCGTCATGACGGCTAGCAGCATGATGCGAACCGCCTATGCGCCGATGCCTCAAAAAACGCACCCTATCCTTTGGATAGGAAATAAGTTCCTGTTGCTGCCAATCAGCCAGCCTTTTTCTTGCCTGCCTCTCCAGATGTGAAGCAGGCTTGTCATACAACTTCACCATCGGCAGCCATTGTCTGACCTGACTTAATGGCAGATGCTAAACACTGCTATGCGAGCAAAAAGGTTGAAGCTGTTAACAGCAATATATTTCTGCGTGACTGATCTTTTCTGTTTCTGGCACATGATAACTATCTTATATGTTGAAATGTCATAAAATTTTATCGACAAGCTTAGTATTTTTTTGATCAACAAATCAGCTATTTAAGCATGTCAAAAACCGATAAATCTAGGTTAACAGCGTTATGCAGGCCTGTTTTTTCCTATTACCCCGCAGAGATCGTCTTAATTCTCTGCAAAAAATGGAGAGTTTATCATGAAAAAGCATGACTTTATCTTACATAGTCTTGCCATAGAAAGTGGGAAGGCCGTCGAATTGCACGAGCTTGAGGAAATCTCCTCGCTTATCAGTTCTGAACAGCTTGGCTGGGTGCATCTAGATGGCACCAATGCCTTGTCAAAACCTTTTTTGCAGCAAGCCTCTAACACCGCAGATGAGCTGATTTTAGAAGCGCTTTTCAGCGAAGAAACAAGACCTCGCACGGCCCTGCTCGACGAAGGTATTCTGATTATTCTGCGCGGCGTTAATCTCAATGAAAATGATGCACCAGAAGATATGATTTCATTACGATTATGGCTTGATCAATATTGCCTTGTATCTGTTCAAAGACGGCCATTAAAGGCAATCGCCGACACCTATAACAAGCTTTTAAGTCAAAAGTCTGAGGCTACCAGTGGCGAGATTGTTGCCTCTCTTATCACAAAATTATTCCAGCGGATGCAACCTACCCTGTCCAACCTTTCTGATCAAATTGATGATTTGGAAGATTTATTTATTGAAAATCCGCACCTGATTTCGAATCAGCAAATTGTTCAATTGCGGAAAAAAATTATAAAATTCAGACGTTATATCGCGCCTCAGAAACAGGCGATCGCAACTATTTTAGAATCAGAGATTAGCTGGCTAAACAAAGCATCAAAGCGGCAGTTGCAGGAAACATATGATATCATTCTGCGCCATCTTGAAAGTCTGGATAATTATCGTGACAGATCTCAAATTATCGCAGATGAGCTAGCCCATTTTCACGCCAGCAAAATGAATCAGAATATGTATATTCTGTCGATCATCGCAGCTATTTTTCTGCCATTAAGCTTTTTGCCGGGATTGCTTGGCATTAATATTGGCGGCATTCCGGGTGCTAATAATGATCATGCATTTTTTATTTTTTGCGGTTTGTTGGTATGTGTTGCCTGTTTTCAGCTCTATCTGTTCAGGCGCCTCAAATGGCTATAAATATTGCCACACAGATTCATGAGCGTAAAAATGATGCGTATAGGTGGTGAAATTAGCCAGACCTATAGATAGTTTTTTGCAAAAAATATCATGCTCAACATCACACCAACTACCATGATAAATAATCGTAAATAACGGATATTTTTAATTTTTGTAGAATAGTGTCCGCCAATTAACCCGCCAATTGCCGTTGCACTTCCCAATATCAGGGCCGCATGCCAGTCAATAAGCCCTGACAGAATAAAAATAGTTGCACAGGCAAGTGAAAGAATCGCCGAAATCAGATTTTTCATGCCATTCATAAAATGGATATTCTGATAGCCAATGATGGTAAAGCTTGCCAGCAACATGATACCAAGCCCGCCATTAAAATAGCCGCCATAAATTGATACCAGCACAAGAGTGACAGACGATACAGCCAATCCCAATCTGGCCTTACCATGAATGGTTTCGATAATTTTCTGGCCAAAGCCAAATAACATGGTGGCAAATAACATCAAATAGGGAACAATCCCTGAAAATATCTTATCTGTTGTGTTTAACAGCAACAACGCTCCAATACACCCGCCTAGAATGGCGCAGCACAAAATCCTGATAAGGCTATGCTTATCTTCTTTTGCAATTTCAGCCCTGAATGCCCATGCGCTGGTAAAATAGCCTGGCAATGCAGTTAAGGTTGCAGTTGCATTTGCAGATATAGGGGGTATCCCCAACCATACCAACGCAGGAAAGCTAATAAATGTACCCCCGCCTGCAACCGCGTTTAAACCGCCAGCGAGCAGGCCTGCTGCAATCAAAATTAATGCTGAAATCATGGTGTGAATGCTTAAATTAGTGAATGATATTGCTATCCTGAAGAAGCTTATAGAAGATAGTTCTATAATGCAAAAATAGATTTCACAATATAGAAAACCTGCTGCTTATCTGGCTGGCCTGATTGGCGGTATCACCCCAAGTGCCAGTTTATTTCGAGAACATCTTTTTTGATAATGTCAAAAATGTTTCAACATATAATTTAGCACTGTCTCTGGTTCTAACAGCGGCATATAGCTTTCTGTGAATGCCGTTTTTGGTTAGCGGTTTTTGCACAATCTGCGTAGTCTCTGCTGTGTTTTTAAGCACCCAGTCTGGCAGCACACTAACCCCTTTATTTGCGCCTACCAGCATTAAGATGATGCTGGTCAATTCAACTTGCCGCACATCTTTTGGCTGAATTTTATTTGGCAATAAGAGCTGGCTAAACAGATCAATCCGTTCTTTTGGCACTGGATAAGTGATAATATGCTGATCTGCAAAATCACTAGCATCAACATATGGTTTATCTGCTAGCGGATGATGTTTTGATGCAATGAAGGTAGGCTGATAGGTAAATAATTCATAAAATTCAACATCATCAAGCTGTTCGGGGTCTGCCGAAATCACCAGATCAACCTCTTCATTCTGTAACGCGTTAATAGCATTAAAAGCCAGACCTGGCTTTATATCTATATCGACATTGCTATGATGATCTCTAAACAGGTTCAAAACAGGAAACAGCCATTCAAAACAGGCATGACATTCAATGGCAAGAAATAATCTGCCAGTCTGTCCGGACCGCAAATCAATAATTCTTGATTTAAGCTTATCCACATCTGGTAGAATTCTGTTGGCCGCTTCTGCCAGTTCAAGCCCCGCAGATGATAGCTTAAGAGGCCGTGTTTCAGGAATAAAAATCTCAATCCCTGTTTGCTCGCGGATATATCGTAGCTGATGAGATGCCGCAGATTGTGTCATATTCAACTGTTCTGCCGCCTTTAATACAGAACCTGTCTGATGAATGCTTAGAATAAGACGTAGATGTTTTAGCTCAATATTCATTAATTATTCTCATAAACTTTATGCAAATTATGAATTAGACTAATATTAAAATCACAGCGTATCATTTGCCAAGATAAAAAATTCGCGAAAGTCAGAAACATGATACAGCTAACACATCCTGCCGGACATTCTATTAATGGTATCTACCCTTTGAATGATTTGGGTGAGGCCAGAACATCATTTAAACAGGACACCAATATTTCATTTGAAATCTTCCCTGCCACAACAGCTGCTGGCAGGCACCAGCTTCTTACTGAGGTCAGCGCATTAACAGCCGCGCGCCCAGAATATATCTCTGTTACCTATGGTGCGGGTGGTTCAAACAAACAAGGCAGTCTGGAAACCGCAAAAAGCATTCTGGCAGATACAGACACAGAAGTGATGGCTCATCTTACCTTTAGTGGTCAGTCACGCTCACAGGTTATGGATTCTGCCCAATTGCTGAAAGCGGCTGGCATACATCATCTGCTTGCCTTGCGAGGTGACAGCCCTAAACAGCAGACACCAGCTCAAAGCCCCCCATTTAAGGACACGGTTAGCTTTATCAATGCACTGGCTGCGCAAGGCTGGTCTTCGATTAAAACAGCCGCCTATCCTGATACCCACAAAGATGCAGAAAGCCCTGATCAGGATTTTGACTGGCTATTGCAAAAATTCGACGCAGGCGCCACAGAAGCCATTACGCAATTTTTCTTTGATGCTGACAGTTTTTTCAGGCTTCGCGACAGGCTGGATAAATATGGTCTGGCCAGCAAGCTAGTGCCCGGCATTCTGGTATTTAGCGATATCCCAAAAATGTTTGCTTTCTCAGAACAATGTGGGGTCAAACTTCCTGATGCGTTGAAAAAGGAGCTGTCTGGCAATTCGGAACAAACGCTATTTGAGGCTCATAGCCTATCTGTTCTGCTTGATTTATGCATGAAATTATCTTCTGGCGGCGTGCAAAGCTATCATTTCTACACGCTGAATAAGGCAGGCCTGACATTACAATTGCTGAAACTTCTTGGCTTGCCAGCATTGGCAGATAAATCCGGCCATTCTTATGCTGTCCAATCAGGCCAGCGACAAATGCAGCGCAAACTGGTCTCTGCCTAGATAAAGGGTGCAGCAAAATACTAGCTAGCCAGTCAAACCAAAGCGCCAATAATGGTCCGCCATGCTCAAGCCGCAATGGCTACCAGCAACCATCTCAATCCAAATCTACTGCTCCTCTTTCGTGCAATTTGCCTAAGCTGACCAAAATCTGCTTTTCTCTGCTGTTAGGGTAGGGTTTAAGATTGACCTGAATTCGATTTATACTAGGTTAGGAATATGAAAAGACGAGAGTTTTGTGCACAGACTGGCCTTGCGATTGCCTCTACATTCCTGCTCAGCCCTAGCAATATTGCTCAGGCTAGCAACAGCTATCAGCTGGTAGCACAGACAGCATCCCAGCAACTAGCAGGGCCATCTGATCCAAAAACAGAATTGATGCTATATGGCGGCACCTCACCAGGCCCATTGCTAACTGCAAAAAAATCAGAAATGCTGAAAGTGCAGTTCAAGAACAGGCTTGATGTGCCATCTACCATCCATTGGCATGGCATCAGAAATATCAACGAGATGGACGGTGTGCCCGACCTGACCCAGCCCAATGTTGAACCTGGTGAAGATTTTAGCTATGAATTTGCTGTCAAGGATGCTGGCACTTTCTGGTATCATGCCCATAATATGGCATGGGAACAGGTTGCCAGAGGGCTGTATGGCCCGCTCATTGTGCTCGAAGAAGATGAAAGGCTAGATGCGTCAAATCTAGTGCTGGTGATAGATGACTGGCGTCTTACCAGCGACTTTCAGATTGACATGGCCAGCATGGGCTCGCTTCATGACTGGTCACATTCAGGTAGGCTAGGCAACTGGCTAACCATAAATGGGGCAAGCAAACCAGATATCCAGATAGCCAAAGATATGCCAGTCCGGCTCAGGCTGATTAATGCCGCCAATGCACGCATCATGACATTCAGGCTGGAGGGAGACCACAAATTTGAGGTGGTTGCCATTGACGGCGCTCCTTGCATGCCTGTTTCTACCAGCCAGATTACGCTTGCACCTGCACAAAGACTGGATGTCATGGTCGAGCTTGAACAGGCTGTTGCGCTTCTTGAAACAAGCGGGCGCGAGCCAGTAAAAGCAGCAATTCTGAAGCCAGATATAGCGATAAGCCAGCCTGTTTCTAGGCGTCCTGCCCCGCATTCATGGTATGCACGTCCTGATGTAAACGAGGCACGCATTATCGATATCCACATGCAGGGCGGGGCGATGGGCAATCTGTCTTCCGCCAGATTTAATGGTGAAGAGCTATCATTGCGCGAGCTTGCCCAGACACATGGAAAATTATGGGCCTTTAATGGCGAGGTCGGCGGATATCATAATCTGCTTGCAGAAATAGGGCTGATGCAAACAGTGATCTTACGGCTGTTTAATGATACTGGCTGGCCGCATGCTATCCATCTACATGGCCAGCATTTCTGGGTGCAGTCTGCAGAACTGACCACCGAGCCTGTCTGGATGTTACGCGACACCTATCTGATGAAGCCGCAGGAAAAATCAGACCTGATTTTCATTGCAGATAATCCGGGCCAATGGCTATTTCACTGCCATATGCTAGAACATCATGTAGCGGGCATGGGCGGCGTTATTTCAGTTGGATAATTCGTATCTTTCGGGCAATAGCCGTTACGGACAGACAACAATATTGCCGGTATGCTGTTTTGCAATAAATGCCTGTTGAGCGATATGTAATTCTTCCAGCTTATAGCGTGCCGCCAATACCGGTTTGATAGCCCCTGTTTCGATATAGTGAATTATTTTCTGCATCACCTCAGGCCCAAGAACAGTTGAACCAGTAAAGGTAAGATCACGCAAATATAGCGTGCGCAAATCCAGCGAGACCATCGGCCCTGCGATTGCGCCTGAACAGCTATATCTACCGCCCCGCTCAAGACAGTCAATCCAGTCCGCCCAGCTATCGCCGCCAACAACATCTGCTACCACATGCACTGGTTCAGCGACAGCGGCACGCAGATTTTTGGGGGTCCGTTCAAGCACTTTATCTGCACCAAGTGCCAGCACATCATCATGTTTGTGAGGGGAGGCCAGCGCGATTACGCGCGCACCGCGTAATTTTGCCAGCTGCACAATTGCACCGCCAACCCCGCCTGAAGCACCTGGCACCAGCACCGTATCAGATGCACCAACTTCTGCACGTGATAACAGGCCTTCTGCCGTTGAATAGGAACAGGAAAATGTCGCCAGCTCAGCATCAGATAAAGGTGAATTTATCACAAGTGCATTGCGTGAAGGAAGCACTGCATATTCTGCAAAACCGCCATCACATTCAGACCCGTAATAGCCAGTCTTATCTTTATTTTGCGGGTCCTGCGGGTCACGCACCCAGTTATCTGTAATCACCCGCTCGCCTATTCTGTGGCTATCAGCCTCATCGCCTGTCGCCACAATCTGACCGCATATATCAGCCCCCTGAATTCTGGGAAAGCTGATAGGCGCGCCGCCCCAGCTTGGGTCTTCGGAATTCACATTTTTATAGCCATCTGTTGAGGTTGCTTCGGTGACTGCTTTGGAATACCAGCCAGAGCGCGTATTTACATCTGTATTATTCAGACCACACGCACCTACCTTGACCAGCACCTCCGCTTTTTTTGGCTTGGGGCATGGCCAGTCTGTATGAAACACCATCTGATCTAGCCCGCCATGTCCATGAGTTACCATAGCGCGCATTGTATCTGGTAGCTGCATGAAATAATATTCCCTTGAGCTTATTTCAGTTCACCAGCCTAGAAAATATCATTCTTGCCAGCTTATGCCCCTTAAGCCTAACCTTATGCGATTTCAGACACAAGGGGCAGCACAGGAATCTTATTGATGCTGGCACAAGATAAAATTGATTTTCCAATTTTTAATTAACTCAGATATGCTAGCATTTATCTGAACAAAAAAGGCAACAAACGATGCTGGCAGGCATTTTTACCATCTTCATGTTTCAGCTTATTGGAGAAGCTATCCAGAAATATTTTTCTCTGGCGGTACCCGGCCCTGTGATTGGCCTTATTCTGATGCTGATCATGCTTGTTGCTAGCAAGCGCGCTACCCCAAAGTCGCTATCTGCTCTGAAACATAATCTGATCAGCACCTCAGAAGCATTGCTTGGCCATTTATCATTGCTGTTTGTTCCTATCGGGGTAGGTGTGATTTTGCATCTTCATCTGCTGGAGGCCCAATTATTACAGGTTCTGGCAGTTATTATTATTGGTACAATTCTGACGATTCTCTTCACGGCGATGATGTTTTCTGCTTTTGGACGAAAAGATAATGACTGAACAGGAACGTCTCTATCAGGTGTGGGTATATCTTCAGGCAGAACCTCTATTCTGGCTGACCCTGACAATTGGCGCTTATCTGGTTGCCAACAAAATCTATCAGGCTTCAGGCCTGTTTCCGCTTCTCAACCCGGTGGCACTGTCAATTTTATTTGTCAGCCTATGTCTGATAGGCTTTGAGATAGATTATGAACGCTATTTTGATGGCGCAAAATTTATCCATTTTCTGCTAGGCCCTGCGACTGTCTCGCTTGCAATTCCAATATATCAGCATTGGGGAACAGTGCTAAAGGCAAGATGGGCGATTATTTTCAGTGTCATTTTGGGGGCTATTTTTGCTGTCAGCATTACCTATCTTCTTGGAACTGTTTTTGGGCTGGACGAAATTACCGTAAAATCATTATTGCCACGAAATGTAACCGCACCTATTGCGATGGGCATTTCAGAATTGATCGGCGGCATTCCATCTCTTACTGCCATTATCACGGTGGTTACAGGCATTTTAGGCGCAGCACTAGGCAGTTTTGTGCTTGATATTGCACGGATCAGGAATATGTCGGCACGCGGCTTTGCCTTTGGTCTTGCCAGTCATGGAATTGGCACAGCACGCGCGCTTGCCAAAGACAGACAGGCAGGTGTATTTGCAGCAGTGGCGATGGGGCTTAGCGGGATTGTGACCGCGATGCTGATTCCGCTTATCTTTTATCTGCTGAAAATGGTTTTTTAATATCGTTAGCTGGATTTATCTATATAGTCTTTAACAGCATAAATTTGGCAATCAGGATTGTACCACAATGATAAGACGACCCCTACTTACTGCCATCATATCTATGGCATTTTTTATTCCGCTTATAGGAGGCATGGCAATGGCTGATGAATTACAAATCGACATACTTACTGAAGGAACAGGAGATAGCGCCGAAATTGGCCAGCAAGTTTCTGTGCATTATGAAGGTAAATTATCTGATGGCACAATTTTTGATTCTTCTCGCCCTCGCGGCGCTCCGTTCAGCTTCACGCTTGGCGCTGGTCAGGTAATTCAGGGCTGGGAAGAAGGCGTCAAAGGGATGAAGGTAGGCGAAGTGCGCACGCTGATTATCCCACCAGAACTAGGCTATGGATTGCGCGGTGCTGGAGGGGTTATTCCGCCAAATGCCACTTTGGAATTTGAAGTAGAATTAATGGCCATTACTACCCCAGCAACTCTGGGGCAGGCATCTATTGATGATCTGAAACAGGCGCGTGAAAATGGTGTGATCATCATTGATATAAGACGCGAAGAAGAATGGATTGAAACAGGCATCATCGAAGGGGCAGAAGCCATTACCGCCTTTACACAATCCGGCCAGCTTCACCCCGATTTTCAGGAACGTTTCATGGCGGCAGTCGAAAGCCCCGAAACAGCTATCATGCTGGTTTGCCGCAGTGGCAACCGTACCAGCAATCTAGGCAATGCACTGATTAGCCAGCTTGGTTTTAGCAATGTCTCCCATCTGTCAGGCGGCATGCTAGGCTGGCTGGAAGGCGGGCAGAAAACAATTCCTTTCAAGGCAGAATAGTATTTTAGGATAGCAAGAATGGCATTTTTTGAGCATGACGGGTTGACGCTCCATTATGAAGATGAAGGTACTGGCAGAGCTGTCGTTTTTCTGCATGAATTTGGTGGTGATGCCAGAACATGGACAGACCAGCTACGCTATTTCAGCACACATGCTGATAGCCCAAGACGCACTGTGATATTATCTGCGCGAGGATACCCCCCTTCTGATGTGCCCGCACAGGCAGATAAATATGGCTGGCAGCAAAATCGGGATGATGTGATTGCCCTGCTTGACCATCTTTGTATTGAACAGGCAGATCTGGTAGGGCTGTCAATGGGGGGCTATATCGCGCTCATCACCGCATTACACTATCCGGACAGAATAGGGTCTGTGGTATGTGCCAGCACAGGTTCAGGTGCATATCTGCCTGCACGTCAGGCCTTTATTGATGATGCCAATGTTTCGGCAGAGGCCATACAGGCACATAATATGGTACCCGCAGAACAGATGGCACTGGCACCAAACCGAATTCAGCTCAAGCATAAGAACCCTGAGGCATGGGATGAATTTGTTGCCAATCTGGCAAGCCACCCTGCCACTGGTGCTGCCCATACCTTGCGTGAGGTACAGGCAAAGCGCCCTGCACTGGCAGATTTTTCAAAAGAAATAGAAGCCTGCAAAAACCCTGTACTGATTCTGGTTGGAGATGAAGATGAACCATGTCTTGATGCCAGCCTGTGGCTAAAACGTCAGATGCCATTATCAGGGCTAAAAATATATCCGCGTTCTGGCCATCTGCTGAATCTGGAAATGCCAGACCAGTTTAATGAAGATATCATGGCATTTTTCAGCATGGTTGAAAAAGGGGACTGGAAAGCCCGTTCTGCTTCCAGCTTTACTTCAATGTTCAGTGCTGTTGACGATGCATAAAACTGCTAGCCTAACTACCATTAAAACATGCCTGAAATAAGCTGATAGCCAGCCCAGATGATCATTGCAAATATTGCAACTATAATCAAAATCGTCTGCACAAAATCATGGATAAGCGCGGCCACAAGCTGTCTGGTTTTCTCAGGCCCTATGGCAATATAACTTACAAGCAGAGAAATCGGAAAACATAACCAGAACAGGGTAGATACCACCCAGAATTTCACAAATCCCATTTCTGAAAATGGGTTTTCGTCATGATCTGTCTTTGTCGGTATCTGTGTCACTTACAACCTGTCTGCCAGAATAGCGGCAACATGACGTGCCTGCCTGTTACTACCATCTTTAATCTGGCATCTGCAGGAAACGCCATCTGCTACCAGTACCGTGTCTTTATCAGCTGCCCGCACTGCAGGAAGCAGACTAGCCTCAGCCATTTTCAGCGAAATATCATAGGTATCTGCGCCATAGCCAAAAGCCCCTGCCATCCCGCAACAGCTTGATTGTATTTGCTCAACCTCAAAGCCCGCCATCTCGCAAAGCACTGTCTCAACGCACCCCACAACATCAAATGCCTTTTGATGACAATGCCCATGTAACAGAGCTTTCTTGGCTATCTTTTTGACTGGCAATGCTGGTCTGTCACGCACCAGCAATTCTTCAAAAGTCATGACCTGACCGGCAAGTATTCTGGCCTCATCTGATGCCAGCAAGGCTGGCAGCTCGTCCTTCAGTGCCAATGTGCAGGAAGGCTCTAGCCCGATAATTGGAATGCCAGCTTTGGCAAAGGGCGCGAACATATCTACCAGATGCTGGGCATGGGCGCGCGCCTTGTCTATCTTGCCAACCGACAGATAGGTGCGCCCGCAACAGACAGGCTTTTGTGTCTCACAAAGAGGCATAAATGGCTGATATCCTGCCGCTTTCAGTACCTTTACCGCCGCACGTAGATTATCTGGCTCAAAATACCGGTTAAAGGTATCTGCAAAAACCAGCACTGGCTTGTTGCCGGTAGGCGCATTATCAATCTCGTCATCTATGAAGGGGGCGTTTGACCATTTCGGCAAGGCGCGGCGGGCTGAAAAGCCGCTTATCTTTTCTACTATCATCGAGATCACTGGCAGATGACGCCAGATAGATTGCAGGCTGTTGGCAATCCTGTGAAAATGCGAGGCGATGGGGGCATAATCAGGCAGATAGCCAACCAGCCTGTCATGCAGACCAAGCCCGTGTTTTTCTGTCTGAAGCGCCGTAATTTCAATTTTCATCCGCGCCATATCAACGCCTGTGGGGCATTCGCGCTTACAGCCTTTACATGAGACACAATATTTCATGGTGTCTGCCATTGCCTCGCTGGCCAGCGCCTCTGCGCCAAGCTGGCCTGAGATTGCCAAACGCAACGAGTTGGCGCGCCCTCTGGTGCTGTCTTTCTCATCGCCGGTTGCGCGGAAAGATGGACACATCACTCCCCCTTCCAGCTTCCGGCAGGCGCCATTATTATTGCACATTTCAACTGCACCCTGAAATCCACCTGCTGCACCCGGCCAGTCTGACCAGTCTAGCTGGGTTGGAAATTCATCTATCTGATAGCCAGGTGCAAACCG
>Ga0181571_10003414_pt1 | contig 11890 bp, 8 predicted proteins | sample 101ome_17_FD_132440 | JGI IMG/M metagenome (GOLD analysis project Ga0181571, IMG submission 132440) | Coastal salt marsh microbial communities from the Groves Creek Marsh, Skidaway Island, Georgia - 101407AT metaG (megahit assembly) | ecosystem: Environmental > Aquatic > Marine > Intertidal zone...
CACCATGACGACGGCTCCCTCTTGCATGTGTTCTTCGTACCATTTGTCCAAGTTGGCGTTGGACAGGTTGTAGTTGACATCGACGCCACCGTCTTCAGACGGAGTGACTACGAGAATGTCTCGAGCGTCGATCCAGACCGCCTTTCCACCCTTGCATCGAATCGTCGCCGCGCACAGTCGCGCCGTCCAGAGTTCCCCATGTCCGACGACGAAATCCCCGAAGGCATCCGTCGAGCATCCAGCGATGTAAATCGCCTTGAACATCGCTCGAAGATCGTTCAATTCGTCCTGGAAAACTTCGATGTACGCGTCGTATTCAGCCTTATCCGTCAACAACGCCTTGGCGGTCGAGACGTGCTTATCCTCGAGCTTGGTTAGTTCCTCGACGTACGAACCATCGCGGTTCGCCGCCATATCCGTCGCGTTGATCAAACAATCCGTAACCTTGGGCTCACCCTTGTTCGCCACGCCCATCGCGGACACGATGCCCATCGTCAACGGCGAATCATTCTTCATCAACAAATCGCACACGCCGGAGATGCGTTCGGCGCTTCCGACGCACGTCCCGCCGAACCTACGCGAGAAAAACCGTCCCGCGCGCGCCTCGTCAGTCATCGCGCCTCGACGTCGCCCCGTGGCGTCGCGCATCACGCGTCATCGCATCACACCGCGTCGCGTCGCATCGACGCCACCACCCGCCAGCCACCGCCTTCCGCCGTCGCCCCTCGTCGGCGTCGACCGGCGTCGCCCTCGCCCTCAGGTTTTCAGTCATCCATCGGCATCGTCCCCACCTGACGATCGTCTGCCGTCCTCTCGCGCGCGGTCGAGCGTCGTCGCGGTCGCGCGTCGCGGCGATGAATAACGCACTTGTGCACGTCCCAATCGTTCCCTCGCGCGCATCCGCCCGCGCGCGCGACGATGGTGCGCGACGAGGGACGTCGCCACCGCGTGGGCGCGCGGGTCGTGGATTTCGTCGTCGCGCCGGGCGCGCGCGCGCGAGACGTCGGCGTCGTCGTCGTCGACGCGACGGCGCGCGTCATCATCGGCATCGACGCTCCGGTGGCCATGGCTCTCGAGGCGTCGTCGACTGACGGCGTCGGCGTCGATCGAGGCGTTCGACCATCGGCATCGGGACGCGGTGCGGTTTATCTCGAGAAAACGTTGGGTTTGATAGTCTTAAAAAGGGTACAAGGTGTGACTTTGAGTGGATCGAGTGGAAGGGGGGGTAGGGTTCACGAAAAGGGTCGGCGCGACGCGCGCGCGCCTCGGTCGCGCGCGTCACTCCGTCGTCGCGGACGGCGGCGCGCGCGAACGCGAGGTGGGTCTCGCGTGGATCCTCCGTGTTCGCGCGCGCGGTCGTCCGGTCGCTCGGAGGGCTCGTTTCAGGGCGAGGGGACGCATGCCGCCGCCTGTTCGTGTCGCCGCGAGCGTGCGGTGGACGACGCGCGCGGGGGCGCGAGACGGAGGCGGTGAAGCGCGGGCACGATGCGGACGGTGTATCTCGACGCCGGTGCGCGTCGCGCGGGCGCTGTGGACGAGGGGTGAGCGCGCGCGCGGCGGCGCGCGAGAGACGCGGTCGAGGCCGCCGCCGCGTGAGGCGACGGCGAGACGACGGACGACGTCGCGCGCGGGCTTGAGTCTCGCGAGTTCGGACGATGCGGACGATTCGAGTAGATTGCGCGCGCGCGGCGTGAAAGACGTTCGCATCGGGAGCGCGCGATTGCGGAGACTCGAGCTGAAGACGTATCGCGCGTTGCTGGTGGCGCTCGTGACGCTCGGATTTCCCGCGTTGATGAATAGTTTAAACGAGCCCGTGGTGTCTATGTTGGAAACGGTGCTCGTGGCGAGAGTTGGGACTGTCTTTGTCGCCGCGCTTGCGCCGGCGTCGGCGTTGTTCGGACTCGTGGAGGAGGTGTGTTTTGCGTTCGGCGTCGTCGTGACGACGGCCGTGAGCACGCTCAGAGCGGAGGCGGATACGCAGGAAAAGGTACGAGAGACGGTCAGTCTGAGCGTGTTTGCCTCCTTCATCTGTGGGACCATCTGTGCGTTGGGATTGCAGGCGTTGTACGGGCCCATATGTAAGATCATGGTCGTGCCGCAGGAGGTGGATGCGTTGCTGCGCACGTACACTATTGTGCGTTGTCTCGGTTTGCCGCTGTTTAGCGCCGCCAACGCGCTCGAGGGGGTGTTCCTAGGAAGCAAGGACGCGATCGTGCCAATGGTCGGCTGGCTCGCGTCGGGTGTCATGACGGCATGTTTACAGTTATTTTTCATCACGCCAAAGCTCGATCCAACGAGCGCCGTCGTGTGGGCAGGACTGGCGCTCACGCTAGGACAAGCTTTCGTCTTTTTCTACCTGTGGTATCTGGCGCATAGACAAGGGACGTATTCGTTACGAAGTGTGTTCAGGAACGCGAAAGCCGACGGCGGCGTGTTCGCGAGAATGTACAAACGCTTGAACGAGCGGCAAATCACAAGTGAGTTCGGCTGGCTCATCATCAGTGCGTGCGCGCGCATGTCGACGTACATCATCATCACGTCGTGCGCCACTAATATCGGCGTCATTCAAGCGGCCGTGAATAAAACATTGCTGGATTTGTACATACTCTGCGGCCTGTGCGCCGAGCCGGTCTTCACGGTCGGCAACGTGCTGTTACCGCGAGTTCGTCGCAAGGGCGAGGCGCTCCTCACCAGTCGCCGAGCGCTCTTTTACATAGCCATTCTCATGGGCACGACTCTCGTAGCCGCTGCGTATTACGTCTGCGGGACGTCCATGCTATCCGCGGACCCGAACGTGCGAGTGCACCTGAATCATCTCAAACCAGTGGTCGCGTCCACGATCGGGTTGTCGTGCGCGTCTTACGCGCTCGACGGGTGTGTCATCGGAACCGGAAACGCCAAGTTCGTCGCCACGGCGCAAATGGTCAATACCGCCTTCTTCGTCCTGTTATTCTGCTGCTTTAAACTCGCGTTCGGCGCCGCGATCACGCTCCAGCACCTCTGGACGTCGCTATTCATGTTCCAAGCGCTTCGTTTCGTCGAACACGCGTGGAAGCTCGTTAAAGACGAGCGCGCGTTTGGCCGTGGCGTCTCCATCATCGCCGCGTGATTCCAACGACGACGACGACGACGACGACGACGACGACGACGACGACGACGACGACTACACGTCACGACACGACACAAAAAACATTCCTTCTTGCATCACGTAATATTCGCGAGCGCGCTCCGCTCTAGCCCTTCGGCGCGCCCTTCTGTTGTATTGTCCATTTCCTATTTATTAGTGAGTGTCTTCACATCGCGTCTCGTCCCGATGCGTCTCGACGCCCTCTCCGCCGCGCGTCTCGCCTCCCCGCGCGCGTGTTCCTCGTCGTCTCCGCGACGCGTCGTCGGACGCCGCGCGCTCGGTCTCACGACGCTCGCCGCCTCGAACGCCCCCGGAAACGCGTTCGCCAAATTCGTGTCGGAAAGATTCACCAAGACCCCGTCGCCGACTTCGACGAACGCGCGTCTCGGGCCGACGAACGAGATCGTCGACATCGTCGAAGGCATCGCGCGGAAACGGCTGGGCGGCACAGACGTCGTCGTGTCGGAGTTGGCGCTCGGAACGCAACGGTGGGGCGGCGCCGACGCGAACTCGCCGGACGCCGCACTCTGCGAAGCGTTGATGAATCGCGCGATATTGGAGCGAGGCGTCAATCTGATCGACACCGCGGAGCAATATCCGATTCCGAGCGATCGCGCGCGGCCGGAAGGGACGACGGAGAGAATAATCGGGGATTGGTTGGCCAAGGATGCGAGTAGACGGCAAAACGTCGTCATTGCGACGAAAATTACCGGCGGCGCAAACGTGACGAAACGGAACATCAAGAGAGACTTGGAGGGGTCGTTGCGACGTTTGAAGACTGATTACATCGACGTGTACACCCTTCATTGGCCGGCGAGGTACACGCCGCAGTCGAATTGGGGGCAGAGTCTGGAATACGATTACGACACGGAAAATGACGCGTATTACAGAGGAGCGGCGAGTTTTTACGAAATTGCCGAGGCGATGGGCGAGTTAATCGCGGAGGGTAAGCTTCGCGGTTGGGGCAGTTGTAACGACAACGCGTTCGGATTGACGGGAATGGCGTACGCCGCGCGCGCCGTGGGCGCGCCGCCGCCGTGCGTCATGCAAGGCGACTTTTCTCTCATAAACCGACGGAGCTTGGAAAACGGTTTAGCCGAGGCGAGCTCGCCTCTTCACGAGAACGCCGGTTGGATGGCGTACAACGTGCTCGCGGGCGGCGTGCTCACGGGTAAGTATCGACAAGTAATGGCTGCCGTGGACAACGTCCGCGATCAAGAGCTGGCGGAGGAACTCATGGCCAATCCGAGAGGTCGCATGGACGACTACTCGTGGGGACGAACGCTGTACAGATATCGCACCGCGCCGGCCCTTCGCGCCGTTGATGCCTACGCTGACATCGCCGAAGAGGCTGGGATGTCGCTCACCGAACTCGCCCTTCGATGGTGTCGACAAAAGAGGTTCATGACGACGGCGCTCGTCGGCCACACGTCGTTGTCTCAACTCGACGAGACGCTCGATTGCTTCGACGCGTCGCTCCCACCTCTCGGCGACGACGTCATGCGCGCCATCGACGTCGTGCACATGCGCAATCGATTACCCATATTTTCGAGCGAACGATACCGCACCGAATGGGGTGGACGCGGCGAAATCGGCGAACGCGTCCCGTAGCGCCGCTTTATTACGCTTCATTCTTTCTTTCTTCAACATGCAGTCTGTCCCCGTTCCGCACTCGACGTCGCGCGTGTCATGCGCGCCGCGGTCTCATCTACGTGTCAACACATCTCGAGACGACGCGACGACGCGTCGACTCGCGCGCGCACCTCCACGACGGCCCCTCGCGCGTTCGGTCGAACGCTGCGTTCACTCTTCGGAGGCATGGGTGGTGCGTCGTCATCCGCCACCGACGCGGGCGGCATCGGCTCGAAACTGTCTGGCGAGACGTTCGATCGATGTGTGTATCTAGATTACAACGCCACGACGCCCATTTGGCCCGAGGTGGCGAGCGCGATGGCGCCGTTTTTGTTTGAGCATTTTGGGAACCCGTCGAGTGGACACGCGTTCGCCGCGCCGTGTCGAGAAGGCATCGACGGGGCGCGGGCGAGCGTCAGCGCCATGCTCGCGTGCGATGCGAGTGAGGTCATGTTCACGTCGTGCGGGAGCGAGAGCGATAATTTCGCGATTGATGGGGCGGTGCGAGCGTTTAAGAAGCGCTCGGGCGGACGAACGCCGAAAGTCGTCGCCACCGCCATCGAACATCCCGCGGTGATCGAACACCTCAAGGCGAAGGCGGCGTTCGGAGAATTGACGTACGAGCTTGTGGGCGTCGACGGCGAGGGGCTCGTGCGCGTGGAGGACGTGATGAAAGCCGTGGATGACGATACGTGTCTGGTGACGGTGATGCACGCGAATAACGAAACGGGCGCGATACAACCAGTCGCTGAGATCGCGGCGGCGGCTCGAGCGCGCGGCGTTTTGACGCACACGGACGCGGCGCAGAGTTGTGGGAAAGTACCGGTCAAACAGAACGAGCTCGGGGTGGATATGATCACAATAGTCGGACACAAGATTGGCGCGCCGAAGGGCGTCGGCGCGTTGTACATTCGTGACGGCACGGATCTCGGCGACGCCAAGCCGTTTTACGGCGGCGGACAAGAGGCTGGACGACGCGCGGGCACCGAAAACGTCTTACATATCGTGGGTCTCGGCAAGGCGTGCGAAATCGTCGAGCGTGAGATGGACGCGTGTCCGAAGCACCTCAAAGCGATGCGAGACGAATTACAGACGCGTCTCGTCGACGCGCTCGGCGGCGCCGACGGCTCCGGCGTGCGCGTCAACGGTCCGAGCGATGACGCGAAACGGTTGCCAAACACATTAAACATCGGCATCAAGGGTTTATTGGCGTCCATCACGCTGATGGAACTGGGTGATTTGCTCGCGGCGAGCGCCGGCGCGGCGTGTCACACGCCGGACGCCGGCGCCGCGGGAGGCGCGACCGTGTCCAGCGTCTTAGAGGCGATGGACGTGCCGATGGAGTACGCCATAGGTACGCTTCGATTATCGGTCGGGCGACACACGACGCGCGAAGACATCGCAAAGGGCGCGACGTTGCTCATCGACGCGGCTCGACGTCAAAACGCGGGCGCGGCGTAAATCGAATTGTCCTCCCGCGGCGTCTTCTTTCTTCTACGTAGCATATTTTTATCAAAACGACCACCTCAATACGAAGTCTACGACGCGCACGCGTCGCGCGCAGCGTCAGATACCTAAACTCTCCATCGAAATCCCATCCTCTCCGCGTTTCCTGTGCCTTCCCGCCGGACGTTTATTCTTTTTACTCTTCACCTCGGCCCAATCGCCCCCGTCGAATTCCTCCACGTCCACGCCGTCATCCGCCGCCTTCTCCCGCAGACGCTTCTCATCTTCGATCTCTTCCTCTATGACGTCCACGCACGCGTCGACATCGTCTCTACACGCTCTCAACGTTCGCCGAATGCGTTCAGCGTTCGCGCACCCCGTCCTTCGCGCCACCTCCGTCATGTCGCCGTCTCTCAACACCGCGACGCACAGAGGTCCACCCGGAAGATCTCTCCGTCCCTCGCGCACGCGCACGCTGTTGTAGTGATCCGACCCCTCGTACGACACGTTATACACCAACGCGTTCTCATCCCTCGCGTCCGCACCGGCCACCCATCTCGGCGACCCCGCCTGGTGTATGCACACGCCGACGCGCAGCACCGCCGTCGCCGCGTTCACCTCCAAATGTCCAGCCCACTCACCGTCTCTCGACATGCGCGCGACGTAATCCTCAAAACTCTCATCATCCTCCACGAACGGCGCGAAATCGTCGCGTTTCGCCTCGATGTGTTCGACCACGCGCGCGCGAAGCTCGGCGTGTCGACGCTCGTCGCCGAATTTTTGATCCGCCAACGCGCGAAAGAAACAGTTCCCATCCGCCTCCACCGTCACGCGCTCGAGGTTGAGTTCGCGCAGTTGACGATCGAGCGTACGAATCTCATCCGTCGCGTCGTCGTTCGCGCGCGCGCGGCGTCGTCCACGCGCGTCGTCGGCGTCGGAACCGTCACCGTCACCGCCTCGGCGTTGGTGGTGTCGATGTCGATGCGCCTTCTTCTTCCCGCCCATCGTCGAGCGCGACGCCGCGCGCGGGTCCCGTTCGCGTCGAACGTCGACTCGTCGTCGTCGTCGTCGTCGTCGTCGTTCACGCGCGCGTCGCCACAATCATCGCCGACGCGTTCGAGAATGCCGTTCACCCATCCATTTTCGTCACTCACGCACGCGCGCGCACCTCATGGCGCCGCGATCGAAACGTGCGGCGTCCCCGACGACGCGCGCGGACGCGTCCACCGCGCTCGCCACCACCTCCAAACGCGCGCGTCGCACGCGCGACGACGACGACGACGACGATGCGAATCGCGTCACCCCGGCGGCGCGGGACGGTGCGATCTCTCTTCGCGCGCCCGCGCGCCGCGGGGCGCCGCGCGAGGGTGGCCGCACGTCGTCGCTCGCGGCGCCCATCATGGCGCTCTCGAACGCGCACCGCGGGGCGGGCGCGAACGCGATCGCCTTCTCGAGAAACGGGAAGACGCTCGCGAGCGGTGGGAGCGATAAGACGACGGCGCTGTGGCGAACGAGCGACGGCGCGCGGGGGAACACGAATTACGCGACGTTGGTGGGGTGTAAAAACGCCGTCACGGGGTGTGTGTTCACGATGGATGATGAGTGCGTGGTGACGAGCGATGCGGATGGGATCGTGCGGGTGTGGGATGCGGAGACGGGGACGCAGGCGAAGAGTTACGCGTCGACGCGAGGGAAGTGCGCCAACGACGTGAGCGCGGCGAGAGGAGACGTGATCGCGAGCGTCGGGGACGATGGATACGCTTGTGTGTGGGATTTGAGGGTGAAGAAGAAGGCGGTGCGAAAGATGGCGCACGCTGTGCCGCAGACGTGCGTGGAATTGAGCGCGGACGGGGAGCGGGCGTACACAGCCGGGGTGGACGAAGTCGTGCGCGCGTGGGACGCGAGAATGGATGGGGAGGCGGTGTTGACGCTCGCGGGGCACGAAGATACGATCACCGGTCTCGCGTTGTCGCCGTGTGGATCGTACGTGTTGAGTAACGCGATGGATAACACGCTGAGGATGTGGGACACGCGCGCGTTCGTCGAGGGCGAACGCGAGGTGAAGCGATTCGTCGGCCACTCTCACAATTACGAAAAGGCTCTGTTGCGATGCGCGTTCAACTCGGATGGGTCGTACGTCAGCGCCGGATCGGCGGATTCGTGCGTGTACGTCTGGGATACGACGAGCGGCAAGTTGAAGTATAAACTCCCGGGACACAAGGGCGTCGTCACCGATACAAAATTCAGCCCGACGGAGAACGCGATTCTCGCGAGCGCGGACGCGAGCGGACTCATCTTCATGGGTGAGTTGGATCATTAGCGCGTCAGGACGTTAGCAACGACGTCGCATCGAACGTCGAATAATAATTACTCCTATTAGCTAATCACAAAGAACTAATCGTCGTCGCTGCTGTAAAACCCGCCGGCGGTTTTGCGCGCCCCGTCAAACGTACCCTGCGTCGCCGCTATGACGTCGACGCGCGCCGGTCTTCGCTCGCGTCTCTTCGAACGATCGCGATTCGGCGTGGAAGCTCGACTAGATCGTCGAGATGACGAGCGGTGGATGTCCACGCGCTCTTCTCCGCTGTGAAAGGAATCGGATCGGTCACCACCCTTGGAACGCGTGCGCGACGAGCGCTCGCGAGAGCGCTCGCGAGAGCGCTCGCGAGAGCGATATCTCCCGCGAGATCGATCTCGTGAGCGGTCGCGATGACGGTGACGATCGCCGTAACGATCGTCGTAGGCGCCACCGTGACCGTGATAACCGGGCGGCGGCGGCATGCCCGGATACTGCGCCGGGACGTACATGGGTTGCACCGGCATCATGGGAGCGGCGTACGCGTACGGCATCGGCATGTACGGCTGCGGCGGCGGCATGCCGTAGTGCATCGGATGCGGATGCCCATACGGTCCCGGCATGGGTTGACGGTCGCCGGCGACGTAGTCGGGCGGCATTCCGCGCACGTGGCTCGTCGAATCGTACGACGCATGAGACCTGTCGTCGCTGTATTCGCTATTTGAACGACTTCTCGGGCCGTACCCTCCCGGCTCGCTTCGTTGCCGCGGCGCGGGATCGTACGCACCAAAAGTCTCGTATTGTCTGGGGTAGCCATCCGCGGACCCAGCGCTGCGTACGGAGGCGCGTCCACGAGGGATCCCGTCGTTCATCGCGCCCGGACGCTGCGACTCTATCCAGCGTTGCATACGTGACTCGTGCGCGCGCGCGCGCATCTCCGGAGTGTTCAGAGTCTCACGCGCGTCGTTCGGCTCTAAACCTTCGTAACACGACAGACCGTGGACGTTGGTAATGGTGTCCGAAGCGCCGAGCGAGAGGAGGTACTCGCCCAACGCCTGATAACCGTACGCGAAACAAAAGTGTAATCCCGTGTGCCCGTTGTTCGTCTGCGCGTCGATGATTTCTAACCGAGGCGGTTTCGACTTATAATCGGTATTCTTCAGCACGAGCTTTGCCGAACGCCGCTGATTGTTTTGACACGCCATGTGAAGCAATGTCAACCCGTTTGAGTCGCGCACGCGAGGATTGACGCCCGCCGCGAATAATTTTTGCAACTCCTTCACGCGCCCATGACGCGCACGACTGAACGCCTCGATGACCAACGCGTCCCCGCCCGCGCTCGACCCACCCCACGAACTCGCACCGTCGTCGTCGGAGAAATCGGAACGATCACTCGATCGTTCCGATCCTATATCCGAGATGTCGCAGAGCGTCACGCGCGCCGACTGTCTAAACTGAGTCGCGAGTTGATCGACACCGTCGTCCGGTTGTAGCAGAGGCCGCCGCGCGTTCGATGCCCTCTTATTCATCAAACTCTCATCCTGACCAAAGTCTGGGACGCCCAACTCACCCCGACGAGACCCGATGTTTACGCCCGAGGGCGACTGACTCGCTTCCGGCGACACCGAAATCATCACGTGTCCATCGTGCGCGCCGACCACACCCGCGCGCGTGGGCGTGGACGGTTCCGGTACAAACGCCGTCGCGCCCGCGGCGCCACCGCGGGCGCGCGACCCTCGAGGCGCCGCGTCTTCTTCGTCCGTGTCGTCGAGATTACTCTCCGCGCCGTCGTCCGCCACCGCCTGCAACGCCTGATTCGACCCCACCTTCTCCGCGTACTCGCGCACCATCGATGCCAACCCGCGCTCCCACACCGCCGCCTCACCCACGTCCCTTCCCGTGAGCTCCACCACGTCCCCGTCTCTTTTCATCAACCGCACAACCAATCCGTCGCCTCGCCTCTCGACGCGCGACACGTTGGCGAACGCGCACATCCGATTCATCCTCGTCTCATCCGCCGCTCCTCGCGCCTCCCCCCACCGCACGCTCGTCCCACTCTCGTCCACGCGCGCGAACACGCACCGATCGCTCGCCCCACGCGCGGTGCCGTCCGTTCGCAACTCCACCGCCGACGCCAGCGTCCCGCCGGCTCTGACCCGTCGTCTGGCATCTTCGTCGCCGTCGACGCCACCGCGCGGCCTCACGGACGCGACGCCGGCGTCCGGTTCAAACAGAGGATTTGTACGTTCCATCGTCGGTCGCACGCGCGCGTCCTCGGTCGCCGCGCGCGTCGTTCTCGACGGCGCGCGGACTCACCCCGCGGCCAACGGTTGATGGATGACGACGCCCACGCGTCGCCTACACGACCGACACGACGCGACTAGACCAGTCGATCGATCGCGCGCGTGCACTCCCGCGCGCGGCCGATGCGTCTCACGTCTCGCGCGTCGTCGTCGTCGTCGTCGTCGACTGTCGTCGCGTTCTTCGCTCCGTTGTGCGCGCGATAAAAATATAAGAAAACCCCAGAATTATGTATACTAATTAAGAAAAGCCCTATCCGTGCACACTCGTCGGGTCGGCGCGAGGGCGCGCGCCGGGGCGATGGCGACCGCAGAGACGCGCGCGCACGTCACCGCGACCGCGCGCTCGACGACGCCGCGCTCGACGACATCATGGTCGCCGCTGACGTCGCCGCGGGCGCGCGCACCTCGCTCGAGTCCTCCGACGCGCCGCGAGGCGTGGAGACGATCGCAGGTTTCGACCGCGCGCACCCGAGACGGAGCGATCCGGTGGCGCTCATCGACGCGCGAGAGCTCAGCGCGCGCGAACAGATGGTGGCCGTGGAGCGAGCGAAACTGTTGAGAGAGCGCGTGGTGGCGTGCTATCGAACGGAGGGGGTGAACCACCTGGAAAAGTGTAAGGGACATGTCAAGGCGTACCTGGCGAGCGTGAAAAACGTGGGGACACACGCAATCAACGCCGGTGAACACGATCGGTGAGGAAAAACGAACAACTAGCGCTACAATTGTAACAAATCTTCTATTATCTACTTCGACGCACGCGCGCGATGGGTGGATGAGGATGTCGGTGGATTCACGACGCGCTCAAGCGAAGTCGCGATGCGGCGACGAGAGCGCGGCGAGAAACTCTTGAGCGGGTGCCCAATCGTCGCGTTCGCACGCGGCGCGAGCGACAGCGTCTAAAGCGTGCGCTCTTGGGATGATGGCTGGATTGGAGGCGTCCTGTGCGACGCGTCGTTCGCGGGCATCAACGTCCGCGCAGCGCAAGAGCGCACCGGCGTACGTTCGGCCGAAATCAGAGACGGCGGAGGCGAGCGCGTTGTCCGGTTCAAACGCATCTTCGACGCCCTCTTCGCGACGGACATGCGC
>Ga0181571_10003415_pt1 | contig 11889 bp, 10 predicted proteins | sample 101ome_17_FD_132440 | JGI IMG/M metagenome (GOLD analysis project Ga0181571, IMG submission 132440) | Coastal salt marsh microbial communities from the Groves Creek Marsh, Skidaway Island, Georgia - 101407AT metaG (megahit assembly) | ecosystem: Environmental > Aquatic > Marine > Intertidal...
AGCGCTGCTTAAACTGCGACGTGCAAACGGTATTCAATACAGCCAAGTGCATTGAGTGCGATGGCTGTGTCGACATTTGTCTCACCGACTGCATTAATTTTGTCACAAATGCCGAAGAACCCGCGCTGCGCGATTCATTGCGTATAAAGGCCGGCAACTTGGCCCAAGACCTCTATGTGTCAGAGGATCTGGTGCAAACCGGTCGCGTTATGGTTAAGGACGAAAACGTCTGTCTTCACTGCGGACTGTGTGCCGAGCGCTGCCCTACGGGCGCTTGGGATATGCAGCGCTTTCTCTACTCTGTTACTAAGGCTGGAAACTCATGCAGTCCAAACAGTCGATAAACGACTTCGTTATTAAATTTGCCAACGTCAATGGTACTGGCTCGGCCAGTGCCAATGGCATGTTCGCCAAGGCGATCTTCCGCATGGGCATTCCGGTTAGCCCGCGTAACATCTTTCCTTCTAATATTCAGGGTATGCCCACCTGGTATGAAGTACGGGTGAGTGAAGATGGCTACCTCGGTCGTCGTGGTGGAACCGACATTATGGTCTGCGTGAACCCGCAGAGCATGGCCAAGGATGTCGCGGAAGTGGATGCTGGCGGCTATTTCATTTACGACTCAACCAAGCCCCTAGACCTGCGATACATCCGCGATGATGTACATTACATCGGCATTCCGTTCACTGAAATTTGTTTGCGCGAATACACCGACGCACGTCAACGGCTATTGTTTAAAAACGTGATCTACGTAGGCGCCTTGGCGGCGCTGTTGAATATTGATTTCGCGGTGCTCAAGGACTTAGTGGCTGATCAGTTTAAAGGCAAAGAGAAGCTGATTACACCAAACATTTATGCGTTAGAGTTGGGCTTTCAGTACGCGAGTAAGCATTTTGACTGCCCGCTGGGTATTCATTTAGAGCGCGGTCGTAAAGTGGCCAAGCATATTGAAGACTTCGACAACATTCTCATGGATGGCAACACAGCGGCCGCGCTGGGTGCGGTCTATGCCGGTGCTACCGTGGCGGCGTGGTACCCCATCACGCCATCGACCTCTGTGGTAGAGGCCTTTGATAAATACTGCCGTCGTCTGCGTATTGATCCCGGTACAGGCAAGCGCAACTACGCTATTGTCCAGGCTGAAGACGAGCTCTCCGCAATGGGTATGGTATTGGGTGCCAACTGGAACGGCGCCAGAGCTTTTACCGCTACAAGCGGTCCTGGGCTGTCCTTGATGAGCGAATTTTTGGGACTGGCTTATTACGCTGAAGTACCGGTGGTGCTAGTTGATGTGCAGCGCGCAGGCCCTTCAACTGGTATGCCCACGCGTACCCAACAATCTGATGTTTTGTCCGCTGCTTACGCTTCACATGGTGATACCAAGCACGTGTTGTTATTCCCAGCGACCCCGGCTGAGTGTTTTAGCATGACGCTGCAGTCGTTTGATTTGGCAGAGCGTTTACAGACGCCCGTGATTATCATGAGCGACTTGGATTTGGGTATGAACGAGTGGATGTCACCGCCGCTCGAGTTTGATGACAGCCATACCTATGATCGCGGTAAGGTTCTTAACGCCGAGCAGTTGGAGAATATGACCGAGCGCTTTGGTCGCTATCTCGACGTCGATGGTGATGGTATTCCTTACCGCACTTATCCCGGCACCCACCCTGAGAAGGGGGCGTACTTTACGCGCGGCAGTTCCCGCGATGAGTACGCGGCGTACTCTGAGGACGGCGCGGCCTATGTACGCAATATGGATCGCTTACTGAAGAAATTCGAAACCGCCAAGACGCTGGTACCAGAAGCCAAGATCAAAGAGGCAGAGGTTGAAACCCGCTATGGCGCGGTGTTCTACGGCACCACAGCCTCACCGGCTTACGAGGCGATTGAAATTCTGGAAGCCGAGGGCATCAGTCTCGATTCCATGCGTATTCGCTCCTTCCCATTCAATCGGGATGTCGAGCATTTCTTAAACAACCATGACCGTATCTTTGTAATTGAGCAAAACCGCGACGGCCAAATGCGTCGTTTAATGCTCAATGAGACCAGTGCACCGGTAAAAGAGAAGATGATTCCCATTCTGGAATACGATGGCTTGCCCGTGACGGCGCGTAAGATTGCCGGCATGATCCGCAACTACATCACCCACGGTAATGTCACCCCGATCACGCGGAGAAGCGCTCCTGAGGAGGCCATCGCATGACCTACGTTAAACCCCAGTTCCGCCACCCCAATGCCCCGACCAATGAACTGGGTCGTACGCGGCAGGAGTATGAAGGCGGTCTGTCGACCCTGTGTGCGGGCTGTGGACACGATTCCATCAGTGCTGCAGTGATCGATGCCTGTTTTGAATTGAGCATTGAGCCCCATCGCGTGGCCAAGCTATCCGGCATTGGCTGCTCCTCTAAGACCCCCGCTTACTTCCTGTCGGGATCCCACAGTTTTAACACTGTGCACGGGCGTATGCCGTCGGTGGCAACCGGTGCCAATTTGGCTAACCGCGACCTGATTTACATTGGCGTCTCAGGGGACGGCGATACGGCATCTATTGGGTTTGGCCAGTTTGCCCACGTGGTACGTCGAAACCTCAATATGACCTACATTGTGGAAAACAATGGCTGCTATGGTCTGACCAAAGGCCAAGACTCCGCCACCATGGATACCGGGTCTGCTAACAAGAAAGGCGATATCAATATGTACTCGCCGATCGATGTGGCCCGAATTGCTATAGAAATTGGTGCGACCTTTGTCGGCCGCAGTTTTTCGGGTGATAAGCAGCAGCTGGTACCACTGATCAAGGCTGCTATCAGTCATCGCGGCTTTGCACTGCTCGACGTGATTTCACCTTGTGTCACTTTCAATAACCACTCAGGTTCGACCAAGAGCTATGAGCATGTACGTAACAGCAATGACGCCATGCCGGTAGATTTTGTCCCCATGCGTGAGGAAATCACCGCCACCTACGATTCAGGTAGCACCTGCGAGGTGGTGATGCACGACGGCTCTATGGTGCGCCTGTATAAGCAGGGCAATGATTACGATATTGAAGATCGACAATCAGCACTGCAGGCGATCTCCCACTATCAAAGTGAGGGCAAAGTGCTGACGGGTTTGTTGTACATTGATCGAGACAGTGAAGAGCTGCACGATGTCTTGGGCACCGCGCGGCGTCCGCTCAATACCATGAATGAGCAGGAGCTGTGTCCAGGATCCAAGTTTCTGGATAGCATCAACGCGGGTCTACGCTGAATTACACTCGGCGTCGCTTGCGGGTGTAGTTCAATGGTAGAACGAAAGCTTCCCAAGCTTTAGACGTGGGTTCGATTCCCATCACCCGCTCCAAAGTGTTACGTAGGGCGCCACAGGCGCCCTTTTTGGTGCCTGATTACAGCCAGAGTCCGTTACACTCGGCGTTGTATGCATGATTGAGGGCTTTCACCTTGGTGGACGACAATGCCAACGATGGCGGCGGTAGCGCCGATTCGACTGAAACCGCAGTAACGGATGCCGAGCAAGCTCGCGGTCGCCGAGGATTCTTGCGGTATTTAGGCGTGTCATCGGCCGGTGTTGCACTGATAGGCGCAGCCCATGCCAGCAAGGAAAAAGTGAAGCGTGGTGGTGAGGTAACCCGCGCCGAAATCGAAAAGCTCAAGGAAGATTTTGACAAGCTTGATAGAAAAACCCAGCTTATGCTCAAGCTGATCCTTGCACTGAGTGGCTTAGATATTTTTATCGCGTGAGTGGTGCCCTGCGGGCGCTCGCGAGAGGTGGGGTGAAGCCCTATCAGTCGATTTCGCGGGTTTGTGTTAACAGAACTTTTTCAATGTAACTGGAGTCAATGCCTTGCCGTTTGATAACCGACTAACCCGCATGACAGGAACAGAATTACCCATCGTTCAGGCCCCCATGGGTTGGATAGCCCGATCACAACTGGCCTCGGCGGTCTCGAATGCCGGTGGGCTGGGCATTATTGAAACCTCCTCAGGTGAGCTCGATACCATTCGTGAGGAAATCAAAAAAATGCGCACTCTCACCGATAAGCCTTTTGGGGTGAATATCGCCCAGGCTTTTGTCCGAGACGAGGGTATTGCGCAATTCATTATCGATGAAGGTGTGCGTTTTGTGACTACCTCAGCTGGTTCCCCCGAGCGTTTCACTGAGCCTCTCAAAAAAGCCGGATTAACGGTTTTCCATGTGGTACCCAGTTTGTCAGCAGCCTTAAAGGCGGTGGCTTGTGGTGTCGATGGTTTGGTGGTGGAGGGTGCGGAGGGCGGCGGCTTTAAAAACCCGAAAGACGTGGCGTCAATGGTGTTGTTGCCGCTCATTCGCTCCAAAGTTGACGTGCCCATTATCGCTGCCGGTGGCTTTGTGGATGGGAGCTCAATGGCGGCCGCTTTTAGTTTGGGTGCTGAGGGCATACAACTGGGCACACGCATGGTGGCAGCGTTGGAGTCACCGGTGCACGATAACTGGAAAAATGCTATCTGCGCGGCTGGAGAGACCGATACGGTATTTCTCAGTCGTTTCGCGCCGCCAGCACTTCGGGCTCTACGCACGGAACGCACCACGGCGCTTGAGCAAGATCAAAATCGCAGTGGCATGCAGGAGTTTGGTAATCCTCAGGACCTGTATTTTGGCGGAGATATGGAGTCAGCTATTGCACTCACGGGGCAGGTGTGTGGGCGGATCGATCGCGTTGAGCCTGTGGCGGAGATCTTTGCACGGATCCGAGATGAGTTTTATGAGACGCTCAATGCGCTAGAAAGCTACCGCGCCTAGCGCAACGCGAACACGGAGTCTTTGCGCTGCGTCTCCTAGGCGACTGTACTTCGGTATACCTTAAAGCGTTACCTGCCGTTGGGCGTTCGCTAAGTTTCTGGATTCCAAATGGCACTGGGGGTGGAGCGTGCAATGGCCCACTCGTCCTCGGTCATGGTCGCCTCTACCTCTGCAAATAACGGTGTTGAGAGGTAGCGCTCACCGGTATCGGGAAGCATGCACAGTATGTTGGCGCCCGGCTTAGCGCGCTCGGCTACCACCAAGGCCGCAGCAAAGGTGGCGCCGCAGGAAATGCCGCAGAAAATGCCTTCTTGTGTAGCCAACGCTTTGGCATTGGCCACAGCCGACTCGCCCGTTACCGGGATGACTTCATCAATGTAGCCCTTGTCGATAGCTTCTTGAGCAACCAATGGAATGAAGTCAGGTGTCCAACCTTGAATGGTGTGTGGTGTCCACGCGGGGTGGCTTTCGCTCGGGCTACCGTCAGTCGTGCGGTTTTGGCTACGGCCGTCACTAAGTAGCGGTGCAATATCGGGCTCGGTGGCAATGATGCGTGTCGACGGGCTGTGTTGTTTTAATACTCGGGCGACGCCCGTGATGGTGCCACCTGTGCCATAGCCCGAAACAAAATAATCAAGCGGTGCATCACTGAAGGTAGCCAAAATTTCCTGTGCGGTGGTGCTGGCATGAATATCGGGGTTGGCTGGATTTTCAAATTGAGAGGCCATAAACCACCCGTTAGCCTCGGCTAGTTCGCGCGCCTTTTTAACCATGCCCATGCCTTTCTCTTCCTTTGGCGTGAGAATGACCTTGGCACCTAGAAAGCGCATAAGCTTTCGCCGCTCAACCGAGAAGGTTTCTACCATGACCGAGACAAAGGGGTAGCCCTTAGCGGCACAGACCATGGCAAGCCCAATACCGGTATTGCCCGACGTGGCTTCAATAACGGTTTGCCCTGGTTTCAGCGCGCCAGAGGCCTCTGCTGCTTCAATTATACCCATGGCCAAGCGGTCCTTGACCGAGCCTAAGGGGTTAAAGGCTTCAATTTTGACCCAGAGGTTGACGCCGTTGGGTGCAAGTCTATTGATGCGGACTACCGGCGTATCACCCACGGTTTCCACGATGTTGTTAAATTTGCCGCGCATACACTGCCCCTATCAATTGCCGAATTGACCCTATTTATTGTTTGCGACGCCTAGGTGCGCGCCCGTCTACATAAACCCTACGCAAGGCTGCGCTAGGCAGCGCCCGTTTCGATAAATCTACGCTAGGCGAAATGCTGGCCGATAACAAGCAGGCTTACTCGAAGACCCAAGACCCAAGACTTACGGGCGATCGGTCAGGGGTTCCCAGGGTAAATCGCGGCGGCCAGTGATCATGGCTATGAATTGGTCGACTTCCTGCCGGTTAGTGCGTTGCCGTGGCGTCCAGTCGATGTGGTCAGTTTGGGATTTACCGGGATCTAAGCGAATACCCCAAAGCGCCCGCGTACTGTTCGCTAATGTGGAGTAGCGCATATCCACGATAAGCTGTGGATCACCATCATCGATGGCGAGCCAGTTATCGGAAAACCAGCGAAACCGTTCAATGTCCTGTGCTTGCTGGCTTGAGAGCTTGAGCCAGGAAAAATCACGGGCGATATCTAAGCGTTTGATACGATCACCTGGCAGGCGCTCAATTTCTAAACCGGCGCGGATAGCATCCACGTAAAAAACACCATCCACCTCGTAGATGAGCCTCCACACCATAATGTTGCCGAAACTGGGCTTTACCTCTAGGCGCTCGGGTGTGATGCCTTGCTCGGCTATCCATTGCTCAGCACTGCTGAGTGCGCGGTGGTGCTGAAGGGCGCCTGCGCCCAAATACCCCAACGCCCAGATCAATCCAACCGAAGCCAGAGCAGGGCGCTGTTTGCGCCAAGCGATGATGACTAAGCCCAGCAGCGGTAAGGTGAACAGCGGATCAATTACCGATACGTTATGCCAGGCGTAGCGGTGGTCAGTGATGGGCCAAAACAGCTGTGTGCCGTAGGTGGTGCAGGCATCGAGCAGCCCGTGGGTGGCATAACCCAACAGTGCAAACACATAGACCTGACCAAACCTCAGACGTTGGCGGGCCAACGGATAAAAAGCCGCAGCGCAAAGCAGGGCGCCTATAGGGATAAACAATAGCGAGTGGGTGAACTGTCGATGAAACTCCAGAAACAGCAAAGGGTCGGTGCCTGAGCGGATAAAGACATCCAAATCGGGCGCCATGCCAGCCAGCGCACCAATCCAAAGTGCGGGCGCGAGCGTGCCGTGCTCACTTCGTGACTGGGCAGCAGCAGCGCCCAGCGCCGCTTGGCTTAGAGGATCCATATACTAGTTCCGTAACTTCTACCTAGAGGTTAGCAGCTAATGGCTGTGGCAGAGAAGCTCGCAGCAACCGACTGTCAGTAAATCGCTCCTTGACGGCTCGGCGCTGAGACTTTCGCTGGAGGTACGTGAAACGAGTTCAGTAACGTGTCAATAACGCTGGATGTACTCGCTGCGAGTGGCTGGAATCGGATCCAACTCTCGCATAATACGTGAGCTGTCTTTGCGCAGGATTATGGTCACGTGTTCTCTTCCCAAGGAACGCGGTTCTAAGACACCGCATGAATGCGCGATCATGTTTACGCCAGCGGCAACGTGTTTAGCATAGGCACTCACCCTTTTAGCTTTCTCACTGGATACTAGGCCTTTTTGCAATTCTTTGTTGTGCGTTGTGATGCCCGTTGGGCAGGTATTCTTGTTGCACTGAAGAGCTTGAATGCAACCCAAGGCCAACATAAATCCGCGTGCCGACGCGCAGAAATCAGCCCCGACACACAGTGCCCAAGCGACCTTGTCCGGGCTGATAAGTTTGCCTGAGGCAATGACTTTAATACGTTCTCGCAATCCGTATTCGTGTAGTAAGTCCACTACCAAGGGCAGACTCTCGCGAATGGGCAGACCCATGAAATCCATCAGCGCTTGTGGGGCTGCGCCGGTCCCGCCGTCAGCACTGTCGATGGTGAGAAAATCCGGTGCGGAGGGGACGCCCCGGCGATGAATTTCCTGGAATAAAGTATGAAGGAAGTCGGTTTGACCCACCACGAATTTTAAACCGGTGGGTTTGCCGGTGACCATTCTTACACGCTCGACCATGTCTAAAATGTCGCATACGTTTTTAAATTCTGGGTGCGCATTGGGGCTTAGAGAGTCCATTCCAGCTGGAATATTGCGAATATGGGCAATCTCCTCGGTCACCTTTGCGCCGGGCAAAATACCACCCTTGCCAGGTTTGGCACCCTGAGACAGTTTGATCTCAAACATCCGTACCTGAGCATGAGCAGCTATCGCAAGCAATTTCGCGTCGTCGAGTCCGCCGTTGTTGTCACGCACGCCATATTTGGCTGTGCCGATTTGGAAAACGATGTCACACCCTTCTTGGAGGTGGTGAGGCGATAGGCCGCCTTCTCCAGTATTCATCCAAATACCTGCCATGCGTGCGCCGCGAGAGAGTGCTTGCACAGCAGGCGCAGAGATAGCGCCGTAGCTCATGGCAGAAATATTAAGAACTGAATTTGCATGATAAGGCTGGGGGCAGTGATGCTCGCCAACAATGATGGTTTTGACGGGAAGTGCCTCATCTTCTAGGACGGGAAAGGCGCTGTTGAGAAAGTTGATGTCCCCCTCTTGGTCCATGGGGCGGGTTGAACCAAAAGCGATAGTGGAGTCCACTTCCTTTGCTGCCCGGTATACCCAAGATCGTTCGGCGCGATTGAAGGGGAGTTCTTCGCGATCCATTGCAAAGAAATATTGTCGGAAAAATTCTCCCAGGTGCTCAAATAGGTAACGAAAACGACCAATTACCGGGTAGTTACGTCGGATCGTATGGGTTTGTTGCCTGCTGTCCACTATGTAAAAGTAAATAACCATGACAAGCAGAGTGGCTACTCCCAACACCAAAAGGAGGGTGATCCATTCAAGTATGTTTAGCGCGATGTTGTGTAGAGTCGATATTTCCATGAGCTTGCCTCTGTCACTGGGTGAGCCTGGATGGAGTAAGTGTATTCTCTCTTAGCATACCCGAGATATGTCATGCCACTGTGCTGATAGATCTTCCTGGTGCCGTGGTTTCTCGCCGTGCCGCGTTTTGACACTAAAATAAGCCTTTGCCAATGGGTGACATCAAAGAAAAACCATTACACTCTGTTAACAGACATCGCCTGGTTCGATCGACGTAATGGATAGCCAACTCACATTCTTTAAGGAGTCTTCACATGAACAAACGCCAACTCATGCTTGCCTCGGCCCTTGCGGGTGTTACAGCCATCAGCACTAATATCGCTGTGGCCGATGGCGACAAAGAAAAATGCTACGGGGTATCTAAAGCCGGTATGAATGATTGCGCTAATGCCTCCGGCACCCACTCGTGCGCGGGTCAATCAACGGTTGACGGCGACAGCGGTGAGTGGATTTTCGTGCCCGCAGGTACCTGTGAGCGCCTTGTGGGTGGTTCTACATCCGCCGAGTAAGCGTGTTCTCTGTGCGGGGTGCCCTTGGGCACCCCGTTTTTATTCGTGCCTGATAGGCGGTGTGCATGACGGTTATCTCGATGACAACCACGACTGTCATTGCATATGCCATTACTTCCCGGCAAACGGTTCGTAAATGACCATGTCTCCTCACTTCGGTATTGGCTTACGTGCGCCGCATTACCGTGAAGTTCTAGAGCATCGCCCCAAAATAGATTTGCTCGAAATTCACTCGGAGAATTTTTTTGCTGAGGGTGGCTGGGAGCTGCATGTTCTGCGTCAGCTCCGACCCGACTACGCCTTTAGCTTTCACGGTGTGGGGCTGGCTATTGGATCGGTAGCCGCTGACCATTTTGAAGACCACCTAGAACAATTAGCCCAGTTGGTAGAGCAGTTTGAGCCCGAATATGTGTCCGAACACCTCTGCTGGGGTTCTGTGGCGGGACGACATTTTAACGATCTGTTGCCGATGCCCCTAAGTGAGGAAGCACTGGATCTAGTTGTCGATCGGGTGGATCGTGTGCAAGACCGACTGAAACGTTCAATTGCTATTGAAAATGTATCGACCACTTTGCGCTTCAAAGCCGATTGTTACTCTGAAGTAGACTTTTTAAACCGCTTAGCGGACCGCACCGGCTGCGGCATCTTATTTGATATTAATAATTTGTACGTCAATGAATGTAATCACGGCGAATCTGCTTTAGACGCCATCGAGATAGTTAGCGCTTCCGCGGTCACCGAGATCCACTTGGCAGGGCATTTGGTGACGGATACGGCTGTTATCGATGATCATGGGTCGGAGGTCTGTGCAGGGGTGTGGACCTTGTACGAGCGGTTTGTGGAGAGGCATGGCGCTTGCACCACAATGATTGAATGGGATACCGACGTCCCCGCTCTCGACGTCCTTATAGACGAAATGCACGAAGCTATTCGGCGCACTGAGCAAGTGATGGAGAGGCGTCGTGTCAACGCTCGCTGAACTCCAGCAGTCATTAGCATCAGCGTTGTTGCAAGCTGATCAACTGAATCCCGCTGGGTTTCTCGGAGACCCGATCCTCGTAACCCAGCGCTTTGGCATCTACCGAGGAAACATCCGCGTTAACTGGGAGAAAAGTCTTGCCATGGCCTTCCCAGTGCTTAAACAGCTCGTTGGCGATGATTTTTTTGCCGCAATGGCTGCCCGTTATGGGCATGAAATACCATCCTATAGCGGTGATTTGGCTGATTTTGGCCAAAAGTTCCCCGATTTTGCCGCGCGCTTTGAGCCGCTGGCGACCTTGCCTTATGTCGCCGATTTGTCCCGGTTGGAGTGGGCGGTTTACGCAGCGTCCCAAGCGGCCGACAGCCTAGCGCTAGAGCCTGCCGCACTGGCAAACCTCAATGAGGACAGTTTGGCGGCTTTACAGCTGAAGTTGCGTCCGGGCACGGCTCTCATGGAATCGAATTGGAATATAGAGGGGATCTGGCGCGCACACCAATCCGAGCAAATTGAGCACCGTGTTGAGATCAAGAGTCAGAGCCGCTGCATGGTAAGGCGGCCGCAGTGGCGCGTGGAAGTAGAGGCGTTGTCCAAGGGTGACTTCGCCTTCTTAGGTTGCATACAAAACGCCATGTTCTTGGGTGATGCATTGGAAGCTGCGTCAGCAATTGACCACCAATTTGATGCTCAGCAATCCCTAGTGAAATGGTTGCTAGCGGGTATTTTTCAAAGGGATTGAGATTCGCGTTCAGCTCATGGATCCAGTCGCCTAGAGCGTGTCGAGCACATAGAATCCTAAATGACTAACGCCGTCTGGCTACGGCACTCAATAGTGCTTTGCACAGGCCTCGATCTCATCGGCCATGCGGTCAATGCCATAGCCCAACAGGGCGCGCTCATCCTCGGGTGCCACATAGCTCACCGTGGCACCAGCGCCGGCATACATGATGATGCTAGGCAATAAGGGGTGCTCGATGTCATCGCGAACCTCGAACGCTCGCGGTGCGCCTGCGGCGGCCGCCCAGCGTTCTAGGTACTCCTTCCAGGAGTAGTTGGCATCGCCAATCAGGTAGGCTTTACCTGACTCGCCCCGCTCTAGACCACCCTGCAGTGCTTCGGCGACTGTCTCTAAGGTGACATGGTTGGTGCCGCCCTTGGGCGCAAACAGCGGTGCTTCCGGAATCAAACCCTGTACGTAGGCCTTCATGCCTGAGAGGTGTACCACGGATAGGCCAGGGACACGACCCAAAATAAACGGCGCGTTGATACCGCAGACATTGAAGTCAGGTCCGCTTAGGGCCCGAATGTTTTGACATGAGGCATGTCGTGAGGCGACATAGGGGTCGCTCAAGGACTGGGGGGCCACGTGAGCGTAGAAGCTTCCAAGATTAACGGTGCGTTTAATGCCCGCGGTTTTGGCTTTTTCGAAGAAGGCAGGCATACCCACGGTATTGCAGCGGTGGTAGAAGCTGTCAAAGGTTTCGGAGCCGTCGGTGGGGAACTTGGTGATGTCCACACCCGCGGCAAAGATCATGCCGTCGTAACCTTCTAGTGATCCGACATCGAAGTTGGGATCGAGATAGTCGCCTTG
>Ga0181571_10003429_pt1 | contig 11870 bp, 9 predicted proteins | sample 101ome_17_FD_132440 | JGI IMG/M metagenome (GOLD analysis project Ga0181571, IMG submission 132440) | Coastal salt marsh microbial communities from the Groves Creek Marsh, Skidaway Island, Georgia - 101407AT metaG (megahit assembly) | ecosystem: Environmental > Aquatic > Marine > Intertidal zone...
TCCGCCTCCCTGATGCGACGGCTCGCTTCCTCCTCCGCCCGTCTGGCGCGATCTTCGGCTTCGATCACCGCCGCCTCCGCGGCGCGCTCCGCGTTTTCAACCTCCTGCCGGGTGATTTCCTCCTGGACCATCTTAGCGGCGCTGACGTCGTTCTCCGCCGCCTTACGCGTCTCCTCGAGCTGCGCGAGCGCCGCGTCCCTCGCGCTCTCCGCGTCGGCGACGCCAACGCGCGCCGCCTCCTCCGCGGTGGCCACCTTGTTCGCGGCGTCGGTCGAGATGCGTTCGAGCTCCAGCCTCGCCGTCTCGGCGGTGGCCTCCGCGTCAGCCCTCGCGCGTTCGGCGTTAGCGACGCGCTTGTCGCTGTCCCGTTTCACCTGCTCCAGGGTGGTCTGAAGGGTCTGCGCCCTGGTCGTGGCGTCCACCAGCGCGCGCTTGTTCGCCTCGCGCTCCCGTTCGAGCTCTCGCTCGGCGGCGGCGACTCTCTTCGCCGCCTCCTGTCGGATGCGCGTCACTGCCTCGTCCATGTCGCTCACCGCGCGGGCGGCGTAGGCCTGGGCCTCGGCCTCCGCCTGGGCGAGCTCGGCGGCGGCGCGGTTGGCCTCGGCGGTGGCGGCGGCGGCGGCGGCGTCGACGTCTCCGCCCTTGTCGCGGATCATGCCCTGCGCCAGTCGCTGCGCCTCGACCTTGTCCTCGAGGTCGTCCGCCGCGGAGGCGAGGCCCGGGGGCGGGGTCATGGCCTGCGGCGGCGCCGCGACGTCGCCGCCGCCGCCGATCGATGCCTCCTGGTCAGCGAGGCGCTTGGCGAGCTCGCGCGCCGCCTTGACGCGCTCGGCGACTGACTTCATCACCTCGGATCCGCCCGGGTCAGCCGCGTTCGTTCGCGCGCGGGCGCCGCGCGCGCGCGGCGGCGTCGCGAGGTCGAAGGAGCGCGCGGGGCGGACGCCGCGGCGCATGACGGGGACGACCGGGGCACCGATGCCCGCGGGTTCATCGCGCACGACGTCGGCGACGATGGGGCCCAGGACGGCGGACGCGTTCGTCGCCGCGGTGACGCCTCGACGCGTCGGCGTCCGCGCGACGGGCGAGGGCGATCTGCCCCGCGCGGCGGTGACGGCGCCGCGGCCGCTGCCGGCGGCCGCGGCGATGGACGCATCCACCGTAGCTATCGAGGGCACCATCGCCGCGGCGACCGCTCACGCTCGGATGAGGAGGGGACGCCGGCGGTTGGCGGAGGGTGGGGGTGGTGATCTGCCCGACGGTCGGGGACGAGGATGCGTGCGGAAAAAACGTTCAGAAGGCTTCCACGGGCGCGGGGGCGGAGCGGCTCTCGACGAGATCCCGACCGTTTCCGATGCTCGCGGTACCTCACGAGTGGCCGGACGACGTTCACGAGCCCGCGCGATGGGCGAGTGTGGACCGAGCGGCCGTGTCCGAGCGTACCCGAGAGTGCCGCCTCGGTTTGAAATTTCACTGTTATTAGGGTAAAAGCGAGAGTGCCATCACGGAGGCGAGACGACGAACCGGTGGATAATAACAATTCTATTCTCGGGTGGAATTGTATGGCGCGCAGGCTGGGTTTCCGAACGGAGGCACATCCGAAAGTAGCGGTGGTTTAGAGTCCTCGTCAGATGGTAGCGGTCGTTGTGAACCTGGCGGTCCACGCTGGCAAATCTCGGCAATGACAAACAGTCTGGGACCGCCAAACTGTTTGAAAAAATTCGGAAAATCGGCCGTTTGTTTTTGGGTCCTCTTCCCGAGGATCGTCGATTCCTACCCGACGCTTCGTCCCAGGCCGGCGGAATCAAACGCGGAGGAATATCAATGGAGCAAACGAACGACTCGGCCCCCGCGGCAGAAGTCGGGTGGGCGCGCGCGTGTTCGGTCGAGGCAGAGTCCGACGCCAGCCATGCCGCTGATCTACGCCTTCGTGGCCCGCGGCACCACCGTGCTGGCCGAGCACACCAGCCACAGCGGCAACTTCGCCACCGTGGCGGCAGAGGTGCGCGCGCTGTTACCTCCGTTTTGTGACGTTGTGGCCTTTTTTTTTTGCGTTCCCCCGGCGCGCGGGAGCCGCGCCGCGGGAACGCCGGCGCGACGCGATCGCCACTCCATCCGCGATCGCCGCCTTTAACCGGCGCGTCCAGTGCGAGATCGGCGCGCGCGACCCGCGAAACCACCCGCTGACCCCCAAACCCCGCCCGCCCCGAACCCTCAGACGCTTCCCAAGATCCTCGAGAAGCTCAACTCGCAGAAGAAGTTCACGCTCATGGCTGACGGTCACACGTTCAACTACCTCGCGGACGACGGGTACGTCTACCTGGTCGTCGCGGACGAGGCGTACGGGCGGCAGATCCCGTTCGCGTGCCTCGAGCGCGTCAAGGACGAGTTCAAGTCCCAGTACGGCGACAGGGCGAGGGACGCCATCGCGCACGCGTTGGACCGATCGTTCGGCCCGAGGATCAAGGCGCAGATGGAGTACTGCGCGAACAACCCCGACGAGCTCAGCAAGGTCAGCCGGGTGCAGGCGCAGGTGAGCGAGGTGAAGAATATCATGATGGACAACATCGAGAAGGTGCTGGACCGCGGGGAGAAGATCGAGCTGCTCGTGGACAAGACGGAGAACCTTCGGTTTCAGGCGGATAACTTTCACAGGACGGGGCGGCAGCTTCGGCAGAGGATGTGGTGGAACAAGCTCAAGATGCAGCTCATGTTCGCGAGCGCGCTCGTGGCGTTCGTCCTGGTGCTGTTCCTCATCTTCTGCTACTCGGGCGGCAACGACTGCACCAAGAAGAAGGAGTGAAAGGCTCCGACGCCGGGGGGTGTGTACGAAAAGATTTCGGCGACGATTGTCACTTTGTGAATAGAGAGAAAAGCGTGTTCATTTCAAACAATGGGTCGAGCCGGCGCCTCCTCCGGCGCCTCCTCCGGCGCCTCCTCTCGTCCCGCCGTCGAATTCGTCCAACTCCCGTCGCCCGTCGTCGAATTCGTCGAATCACCGGTAGGCGTCGAATCCCTCGAGGGGCGCTCCGTGATTTCATCCGGCGCCTGACGCGAGTGCGCTTTTTGCAGCAACCGCTCGTGCCAAACCTCGAACCTGAACCCGACGCACGACGCGTCGCTCGTCTGGCACAGCAGCGCGATGGGCTGCCCGTCCATGATGGGCACCAGGTCGAACTTCCCCACGCCGAGGTCCACGGAGTACTTGGACACGTCGATCTGCGACTGCCAGAACGAAAACGTCCACACCGAGTCGACGTCGAACGAGGGCACCCGACCGTCGCGCATCGACTCGCCGGGGCTCGTTCCCGCGGGAACCCCAGCCTTTTTCCGCGCGTGCTTGGCGTCGCGGATGATCTTCGCGATCTTCCGCCTCCGCTCGTTGGCGCCGACCCCTTTCCCGCCGTGCCCCAGCCACGTCAGCGAAGCGTTGTCCTCGATGGGCGGCAGCGCGATGTCCGGCTCGGACCCACGCGCCGCGCAGCTGACCGTCTGCGCGGCGAGGACGATGGGCGCGAGCATGTACGGGCGGTCCGCGGTCGGATCGCTGAGGTCCATGGAGTACTGCGCCCCGAGGCTCTGAACCACGCGCGTGCACAGGTTCAGCAGCCACCGCGTGGGTAAGTTTCGAAGGGGCCTCGCAAGCGACAAGCCAAAACGCAAGTCGTCCATGGCCACCTCCCGCTTGAACGTGCCCTGCACCGAGAACTGTATGGCCCTCGCCTTTCCCTTGAACACCCGCTCGGGAGTGTTTCCCAGCCCCCTGAGGTAGACGACCGCCTTGCCCTTGAACAGCTCCGTCTCGAATTCAAAGGGAACCTGCGCGGGGAGAGACACGCCGTCCTTGGGTCGCGCCGGACCGCCAGGGATCCACTGCCGCGGGTACTCCGGGCTCAACCGCAAACCCACGGGTTTGGAACCGACGTCCCCGAACACGGCGGAGGACGCGAGAGGCGGGGGCAGCGCCTGGTCCTCCGGCCTGCTCGGTATCGAAGCGCCGTCGAGTCCCTCCTCCCACCCGCGACTCGACCCCAACCCCGACCTCCCACCCGCGCCGCCCGACCTCGGCGACATCCCGAAGAATCTGCCAAACGAGGTCAGCCGCGCGAGCCGCCGCGTCGGCGTCCCGGGACCCCCGCGGCCCCCCGCGTTCCCCCTCGGCGAGTCGACGTCGCGGAACCCGCTCCGCTGGCTCAGGCTGCGTAACCCCGGCCCGCGCGGCGGGTACTCGTCCGCGACCCCGGCGCTCCCGGCTACTTGTCGCGTTCCCCCCGGATCCGACGCGTCGACGTCGATCCGCAGGTTCTGCGCGCTCCCCCGGCGCCGCAGCCGCCTTCGAAGCCCCGCGACGCCCCGGCTGGATCCCGGACCCGCGAGGAACGCGAGGTCCGGACGACCGATCGATCCACCCGATCCGTTCCCGTCCCCGTCGATCGATTCGTCGTCATCCGAGTCGTCATCCCCGGAGGCGCCTCCCGTCCCATCGAGGAAGTACCTGTGATCCGCGGTGTGTAGCACCGCGTCGAACGACTTCCGATCGACGACGAAGACGCCCGCGGAGAACGACAGGGCGGAGGCGACGATGGCGACGAGCGCGTGCGTGTTAAAACGGGGAAGAATCGACCCGAACGACTCCGCCGCCGCCGAGAAACTTTCGCCGAAGAGCCCGGTCTTCTGCCCGGAAAAGCCGCTTCTCACGTCATCCTCGGCGGGTCCGTGCGACGCGAACGTCAGGAAGAGGACAGACGCGGCGAGCATGAACACCGCGGCTCGTGTCCACGCGAGCTGCGTTCGCATCTCGAACATGACGAGCTCCACGCGTTCCATCGCGGACGCGTGCTCGGCGGAGATGGCTCGCGTCGCCGCGGTGTGTCGATCGACCACGGCGCAGACGTCTTTCACCTCGCCTCTTATCTTGCCCATCTCCTGCGACAAACACCACCGCGCCGCCTGAACGTACCTGTCCATGCCGTCGCCGAAGCGGTACAGGAACGACCTGTTGAGGAAGGCGCGTCCGGATCCGGCGACTGGCACGACGAGCCCGGCGTCTGACAATTTTTGTCCCGTCTCCACCGCGTCGTCGACGGTTCTCGCGACGCCGTTGGTGAGCATCCACTGCACCGCGACGCGCCCGGTGAAGCACGCCTTGTGCTTCTTGAGGTTACGCTTGTGATCCCGGACGTCCACTTCGCCGCTCATGCGCACCGCGAGGTCGAACAGCCGCATCTGCTCGGACTGCTCGCCCTGGTGCAGGAGCGAGGCGATCTCCTCGCCCGCGTCGCCGTCGTCGTCGGACTCCTCGGACTCGGCGCCGTTCGGCTGATGGGCGAGCTCGGGGAGGGATCCGACGCTCGCGCGTGCGGCGTTCATCGCGGGGATCGACGCGACGGGCTCGACGTCGGACGCCAGGGACGATCCCTCGGAGGTGCGGGAAGGTTGCCCGCGGTGACCAACCTCGCTCGGGCCATCGGGGCGCGCGCCGGCCGCGCCGCCGTCGCCCGCGGGTTTGCCGCCCGCTCCGGCCGGCGCCTTCTGCGGCCGCGGCGACGTGAACATCGAGCCGCGCGCGGGGTGTGGACCGGAGCGACGGCCGACGTCGCGACGCACAGCTGTGCCGAGCCAGTCCGTTCGAAACCGTCCAGCTGGCAAACAGATAGTCACGCGTTTTCTGTTGTCGCATCACGTGAGTTGAACAGGAGACCGGGAGGCGATTGAAGGTGGGAGGGTATCGGCATGGACATCATCAATCAACACCTCATAATCGATAAACAGTCTGACGGGCGCATCCCCGTGCCGCCGCCGCCGTCGCCGTCGCGCTCTCACGCCTGGACGCTCTCCTCCCCCGTTCCCTCCGGCGCGGCGAGCTCGCCGGGCACGTCGCCGCTCTTCGCCGCCGAGCCGCCCGTCTTTTTCGCGTCGGGCTCATCCGACGGCGCTTCGGTCGCGACGTCGTCGGCGCCGCGCGCGACGGGCTCGTCCCCGCCCCACGCCGCCGCCGCCGCCGCCGCCCTCATCTCCTCCGTCACCGTGTCCGAGGTCGACTCGTCTCCGGAAGCCTCCGAAGCGCCATCCGAAGCCTCCGAAGAAGCACCCGGGGGTGGCGATTTGCGCTTCGCCGGCACGGGCGCCGCAACTTGCGCGATGTCGTTGCGAATCTCGTCGAGGCCGATCTCGTCGTTCAGCGTCTCCTTGAACTCCCGGCTCACCTCCTGCAGTTCGCGGATCGTGGGCTGGAACGCCCGCAGGGTCTGGCCGAGCTGCTTCGCGATGTCCGCGAGCCCTTTGGGTCCAAACACGAGGAGCGCGACGACGCCAATGACGAGCGCCTCGGGAGCGCCCACGCCGAAGAGGCTCGCGTTGGTCTGTCGTGGTTGGTTGGTTGGTGGGTGGGTGGGTGAGGTTGACGGTGAGGGTCGCGGAGGTCGCGGGTTCGAGTCCCGGGGGAGGCGCGGGGGTCTCCGCGGGTCGGACGGCGACGATCGGATCGCGCGTTCCAAAAGTCGGGATAACGTTGGACGATTGATGATTAGGGCTGGCCGGTGCCCGCGCGTCTCGGGCGGGAGAGGTTGGACGCGCGAGGCGGGCGTGCGCACCTGGACGAAGCGGCGGCGACGCGCGATGGCGATCGGCGAGCGCGCCCTCACCGCGAGGACCGCGGCGCCGTCGCGCCCCGCGACTCCCGAGCGGCGCTGCGCGAGGTTGCGGCTCGAGGACGATGCGGACCGTCGGGAGGAGGTGGAGGCGGCACCCCCGCGCGCGGTCGCGCAGGCGACGGGCCGACGCGCGGACGCGCGTGGGGCGACGGGGACGGAGGCGAGCCCCGCGGTGGGGCGCGCGACGGTCGCGGCGTTGACGGACATCTTCCGTGTCAGTGCGGTGGGACTCTTTGCATCGGCGACGCACGGAAAGGGGCGAGAACTTTCGTTCGAGGAAAAAACCCGCGAGGCGAAACGTGCGAAACACGTGAAGACGTGAACCACGAACCCTCTTCAGTCACAGAAAATCAAAGCTCACGTGAGAGCCCACGTGAGAGCCACGTGCGTGACACGGATGGTCGGCAACCTTCGGGGAATTCCCACTCCAGTGAGGCGCGCGAAGGAAGGCGGCGGCGCGAGGCAGGCATGGCGAGCGGGACGACCATCGGCAAAGACAGCGCCCACGACCATGAGAGCGCCCACGGCCATGAGAGCGACAGCGGCCACGATCGCGAGAACACGCCCGCGCCCTCGGAGGGCGGCGGCGGCGAGGAGACCCAGGCGGGCCCATTCTCGCTGAAGCGCAAGCGAGCGCACCCGTGCGACAAGTGCGACAAGTCCTTCCACTACCCCGCGCGGCTCATCGAGCACAAGAACCTCCACACCGGCAAGACACCGTTCAAGTGCACGATCGAAAACTGCGACGAGGCGTTCCCCACGAGCGACCAGCTCCGCACGCACGCGCAGAGGCACCAGCTGCGATTCCGGTGCGAGATTTGCCAGAAGCGATTTCAGACCGAGTCCATCCGACGCACGCACATGCTCACGCACAGCACCGTGCGTCCGTTCGCGTGCGAGGACCCGGAGTGCGACAAGAAGTTCAAGACGGCGCGCGCGCTGGAGAAGCACGCGGACGTTCACAGGCCCGAGGAGCCGCAACGGTGCGACGTGGACGGGTGCGACCGGGTGTTCAAGCGAAGGGACGGCTTACAGCGGCACAGGCGCAACGAGCACGGGATCCGGTTCAAGAAACGACGGAGCGCGCGGAAGGAGGACGGCCCGGGGTTCGAGGACGCGAACGTCGTAGCATCATAAATAACCCTTAGGAAGAAGCGCGAAAGTCGCGCGTAGACGTGTACGAGATACGAGACACGAGATATGACCCGGTTCGCCAAATACCTTCACAACCACACAAACTGACGTGATCGTTGAACGGGCGGCCGCAGTGCGTGCCGCGCGGGTCTCGGTCGGACGCGATGTCGCGCTACGACGACGACGACGACAAGTACAACAAGGCCAAGCGCGGGGGCCGACCCGCGGCCTTCAGCGCCGCCAAGGCGCCCCACTCCGCTCGGGGCGCGGGCGGTCCCGGGTCGTCGCGCGGCCCCGCGTCGACGTCGAGAAGCTCGCACGATGCGACGTCCTCTCCGGCGGTGTTCGGCGGCTTCGGCGGGAACGGCGACGACGCCGACGCGCTGGCCGCCAAGGTTCGCGCCAAGCTCGACTTTGTCTCCACGCGCGCGAGCTTCGACGAAACGGAAACGGAGGCGGAGCGCGTCAAGGCGTCGCTCGATCGCCTCGCGTTCGCCTCGCAGGTCAAGGGGGTCCGATCCGCGTTCGGTGCCGCCATCAACGACGCCGCCGACGAGATCGACGGGCTCGCGCACAAGGCCGAGGAGACCGTCGCGGCGTTCCAGGCGATGCAATACGCCGCCAAGTGGATGCCGGTCGACACCAGGCTGAGCATGAAGCCCACGTACGTCAAGGTGCCCGTGCAGGCGGTGGAGAGGATCAAGTTCTGGGAACAGGAGAAGCTGGCGATGATCGCGTCGCAACACGCGGAGGAGAAGGAGAAGATCCTCGCGGAGAACGCGGGGTTGCGAGCGATGATGGGGCTGGAGGAGGCTAACTCCCCGGCGGTGGAGGAGATGAGGGAGACGGAGGACGGCGTCAACCGCGCGCTCCTCATCTCCGCGGTGGAGGAGATCAAGCAACTTCGAACCAGGGTCGCCGTGCTGGAAGGGGAAGCCGCGCGAAACCGCGTCTCGTCGGGGGGTTTCGGGTCGTTCTTCGGCGGCGGCGACTCCGGGGGCGTGGACAGCGCGCAGATGGCCAAGCTGACCACCGAGCTGGCGCGTTTGGAGGAGGATAACGGCCGGCAGAAGTGGATGATTGGCGAGAAGGATAAGCAGATCAAGGAGGTGCAGAGCAAGTACGCCGCCTCCGCCGCGTACAAGCTGCAGGAGAAGCTGCAGGAGTCCATGGAGGCGCTCGAGGTCATGGCCAACCTACAGGCGGAGCAGTTGCAGTACATGGAGGACCACGCGCTGCGCAAGCTGGACGCGCAGGACACGCAAATCGCCGACGTTCAGGACGACCTCGACACTAAACGAGCGCACCTCGAGCAGCTCAAGACGCTCATGGCGGGGTACTGGGAGACCGGCGACGACTCGCTCGTCCCGCCGATGCTCTCCCTCGCGGGCTTCACCAAAACCGAGGCGGCGCGAATCGCACGTCACCGCGAGGCCCTCGCCGACGCGGGCCTCGGCGGCTTGGTCCGCGGCTTGGGCCGGCGCGGGTACGGGTTTTACGAAAAGTTTCTCGTCGCGTGCGCCCCGCCCGCGGTTCGACCTAAGCCCGCGCTCGACGGGGGTGCCGAGGGTGCCGAGGGTGGTGCCGAGGGTGGTGCCGACGCGAGCCCGGCGCCGTCCACCGCGCCGCCCGCCGCGGAGAGGATGGACCAATCGACGGATCCGACCCGGTCGGACGACGACGACGACGCGGAACGGTTTCGACGCGCGAAACAGACAAACCCGTTTGCCACCTCGGAGACTGTCCCGGAATCGGCGGCGCCCACGCCGGAGAAGGGTTCCCACGACGGCGAGAGCCCGATGACGCTCCCGTCGCCGCCCGAGGCGAGCGCGGCGCCCCAATCGGCACCCAACTCGGCACCCAACTCGGCACCCAACTCGGCACCCAACTCGGTCGCCAATACCGCGTCGGTCGCCAAAACCAAAACCAAACCGCCGCGTCGACGCGACGGGGAGACGCCGGCGGAGCGAGCCGCTCGCGAGGCGGAAAAGTCCGCGCGCCGCGAGCGCCAACGGGCGTTCACCACTAACTCGTCGTCCGCCTCGGGTCCGCCCGGGTCCGCGACGCGTCACCGGGCTGGCGGCGAACAGCGAGGCGGTCACTTTGCGGGTTTCGACGACGAGGAGCACCGGGACAAGGAACGGAGAGAGAGGGCCAAGGCTCGGGCACCGCTGCCCGCGCCCAAGCTAAAGGGCAGGGCGGCGGAGGCGGAGGCGAGGCGGCGGAAAGAGGCGGAGGCGAGACGGGCGACGGGCGACGGGTTCGCGGGGTTCGGAAGCGACGAGACGAACGACTCCGACTCGGACTGAGCGCGGGGGCGGGCGAGGGGTGACGTCGCGTTTGGTTGGTTATTACGGGATGTTGCGTCACTTTGGCCAAGACTTTTATTTCGCGGAGGCTTGCTTCTTGGGTTGGCCCGCGCCCTGCTTGGGTTCGCCCTCCTCCTCCTCCTTCTCGCCGTCGATGGGATCGTCCAGCTGATCGTCCAGCTGATCGTCCCCGTCGTCGTCGTCGCCGGCGCCCTCCAGCATGTCGCCGTAGTACCCCGGGTTGGCGATCATGCAGTCCCTGAGCGCGGCGGTCTGCGCCGCGCACTTTGCGACGAAGTCCTCCTTGGCGTCCTTGGCGGCGTCGACGCAGTCCTCCCACGCGACGAAGGTGGCCTTGCACGATCCGCCTTTCATGAACCTGCAGAAACCGCACTCCTCTTCTTCTTCCTCCTCCTCCTCCTTCCCCTCCTTCCCCTCCGCCCCGTCCTTCTTCTCCCGCTTCCCATCCTCCTTCTTCGCCTCGCCTCGCCCATCCTCCTCCTTCGCGCCACCGGACTCCGACGCCGACGCCCCGGCCTCGTCCTCCCGGACGACGGCGACCGTCGCGGTATCCTCGACGCGATCTTCGCCGTCGCCGCCCCAAAGCATGGTCGTGAGCGCCCCGAGCATCGCGGCCGCCGACGTGCGCGTCTCTCGATCTGTCATCGTGCCCTCATCGGCAGAAACCCTCATCGGCGGAAGAAACCCCCCAGCGCCGCGAGCTGACGGATCCAAAACTGGCTAAGCCCAAATGCCGAGTCGGATACGGCGGGCGGTCATCGCGAGGGGCGCCGGGTCGTACGCGGCGAGGCATCGCGCGCGGGTCGCCGAGGGTACTCGCGCGGGGGTCCTCGCCGCCCGTCATGTGCGGCGCGGCGAACAGCACCGAGGACGTTCACGCGTCCGACGACGCGTCCCGAGATGCGGCAGCCCCCGACGCGCCGGCAGCCCCCAACAAACCTTCTTCGGGCGACGACGCCGAAAACGCGGAGGAGCTCGCGGCGATGCTCGCGGCTCTGAGGGAGCTGCGGGGCGAGATGAAGAGCGCGATCGAGTCGCCGTTGATGCCGAATCGGCAGCAGAGGGTGCTGGAGCTGCTGAGGGATCGACCCGCGCTCGCGCACAGGTGCGGCGTCTTCCCGGACGTCCTGCCCTCGCTCGCCGAGAACAATCCCCCAGTCGCCGCCGAGCTCTTGCTTCGCCTCGCGAGAAATCACCCGGCGCCGTCGCACAACCTACCCGCCCACTTCGACGCCTTGGTGTCCATGCCCACCAGCCTGCACTCCATGGAGGTGGTCAACAGACTCGTGTCGGAGGCGTCCGAGCTGCTGCCGGACGACTTTGTCCGCGCGTACGTCGCCGAGTGCATCTCGGCCTGCGGAGACGCCTCTTCGTCTACGGCCGGAGCGTCTCCGTCATCATCCGCGGGTGCCGGGGACACCACGGCTGGCCAGAATTCGCCCTCCATGACGCCCTCCCCAGGGTTGGGAGGGGCAGGGGCACCCCCGGGAGGGCACGGCCCCACCTCTGGAACGTCCCGCCTGGTCCGCCTGGTGTGCGTGTTCCTGCAGCTGCTCGTGCACAAGAACCTGATCAGGAGCGGCACGGACGTCGCCGCCGACGTGTCGCTGTTTTGCGTGGAGCGCATGCGGACGAAGGAGGCGGCGGCGCTGTACCGGCTGCTGAGGCAGGCGGAGGAGAGGGAGGGGGGAGGTGGGGATGCGGGGCCCGCGGGGGGCGGGGGAGGGGTGGGAGAGGGAGGACGGGGGACGGGAGA
>Ga0181571_10003432_pt1 | contig 11867 bp, 9 predicted proteins | sample 101ome_17_FD_132440 | JGI IMG/M metagenome (GOLD analysis project Ga0181571, IMG submission 132440) | Coastal salt marsh microbial communities from the Groves Creek Marsh, Skidaway Island, Georgia - 101407AT metaG (megahit assembly) | ecosystem: Environmental > Aquatic > Marine > Intertidal zone...
TTGTAGGGTAGATAGGCAAAGAATGGTTTTCCTTCTTGATGGGAAGCTTCCATGAATTTGATGGCTTTCGTCGTAAAATCATCCGCACAAAACCCTTCACCCCTCACGACTAATCCATTGTGTTCAAGGAAGGGTGAAAAGTAATGCCCCCAGTGACCACTGCAAAAACCATAGAATTCATCAAACCCTCGTCCATTTGGATGATAGGGATATTGCGTTCCATTGTGCCACTTACCAAAGGCACCGGTTCGGTAACCTGCATTTCGAAATAAATCTGCGATGGTTGTTTCATCGAGATTCATTCGCTCTCCACCAGAAGACGTCGACCAAACTCCCGAGCGAAGATGATAGCGACCTGTCAAAAACTCAGCTCGAGTAGGCGAGCAGACTGGGCAAACGAAGAAAGCATCAAAACTTGCACCCTCTCTGGCTAACGAATCAATATGTGGAGTTTTTAGATCCAGATTGCCCGATTGACTCAGGTCGCCCCATCCTTGGTCATCAGACAAAAAGACAATGACATTAGGTGGCACCTTGGCCAGCGCAACAGGCGCAACAAACAAAAGGAGGAGCAAACGTAACATCGAGAGACTAAACGAACCACTCTGGCTAGATCTATCGCGGCGGAGTGCCACCTTCCTAAAGTCGCACCTCAAAAACTTTATCTTTCACCGCAGGAATCTCCGACAATTCTGTCGCACGAGAACGCCTCAAAATACTTAAGAGAACTCCAACCATCGCCATCGTAAAAACGAGATTCGTTCCCCCATAACTTACAAAAGGTAAGGGAAGACCCGTATTAGGCAAACAAGCTGTCGTCACCCCAATATTCATCATTGCGGGAATGACAATACTACAAGTTAAGCCAATACCAAGAAGCCGACCAAAGAGATCTGGCGCGCTTAAGGCAATAAACATTCCGGTCAGTAGAAAGACAACGAAACAAAGAATCACTCCCATTGAGACGAAGACCCCAAGCTCTTCTCCAATCACCGGAAAAATGAAATCTGTGTGATGCTCTGGAAAATTCTTTTGCTTCACCAAGCCATTGCCCAACCCAAGCCCTTCCGAGCCGCCGTTACCAAATGCTTCGAGAGCTAGCAACTGCTGCCATCCAGCGCCTTCTTTGTGCTCCTCCAGATTCGTAAAGGCCGTGATTCGTCTCATTCGGTTTGGATCTTGTTGAACCATGACCACTAACATCGCAACTGCGACAGCCACCGACGGCAGCATGAACTGCAGCCGGCTTCCGGCGACATACATGACAATCAAACCAGCAGCGCCTAAGCCCGCCGTTGTTCCCATATCAGTTTCTAACAAAATCAATAAAAGGGGAATGCCAAGGATGATACAGGGGACCAAAAATCCTCTAGAAAAACTTCTAATCTCGGCTTGGTAACGGGCAAACCATGAAGCAAGAACCACCATGATGATTAATTTGGCCGGTTCCGAAGGCTGAAAGCGCAGTCCGACTCCTGGTAAGACGATCCAACGGTTTTCTCCTTTTGCTTCATCACCAATTCCCGGGACAAAACAAAGGGCGAGGGCCAAACAAATCACAAAAAAGAGCGGCCACGAAAAACGGCGTAATTTGCGATAGTCAACAAAGGCCATCACGACGAGAGCGGCAATGCCCACTCCCAACCACATCGCCTGCCTCGTCAGGAAGAAATACTGACCCATCGAAGCATCATCAAACCGCGAGCTCGCGCTCGTTAGGATCACTAATCCTAAGGTAATGAGCGCGCCAACAGCGAGATAGAGGAAAATGAATGCTCCTTTTCGCATGAGAGCTTATTGCTTGGAAGGAACCTTAAGAACCGCCCCGATTCTGAGACCCGCTCCATCTTTCATTCCATTGATCTTCATCAACTCCTGTAAATTCACTCCCAACTTGCGTGAGATTCCCCAGAGAGTTTCTCCGCTCTTCACAGTGTGAGTTTGGCTAACGCCAGAGGGCGAAGTTGACTGGGGCGAGCGTGGCTTTACTAAAATTGGCTCCGTAATGGTGAGCGTTGGGCCTTCCGAAGAGTCGTTACTGCCAACTTGCTCTAAGGGACCAGGAACACTACCTGTTACAAATTGTGAATCAGAAAGCTGGATATCGGGCCGCTCATTAGGGATCACCGTAGAGGCTTCTGAAGCATCGGGATCAGGCAGCATGGATTCAACGGGAGGATTAACGACCCCAGCCATTGCCTGGGTGGGGCTTGTATTCTCAATTCTTCGCTTTGGAATATTGTACTTCCACCCAAGTTTGGGGCCCTTGTTTTCATTCAAGCGTCTCAGTTCTTGCTCATCGACCCCATATCGTTGAGCCATCGTCGTATAATTCTCTCCAGGTTCTAAAAATCCTACTTCATATCCTTCCATTGGTGTTGGTGGATTTTCTTGGTCGCTCACAGCAACCGCCTTGAGATCATTACTGTCGTTACCGCGATTATGAAGATAGATTCCAGCAATCGCCGCAACGTGAATCAAAAGGATGACAACTAAGGCGCGTGCAATTCCTACGCCTGGCACTTCTCCCATCTCTTGGGGGCTCATGGTCGTCGCTGCTCGCTGTTTGCGGCGTTTGCTACCACGCGTTGCGGCATAAAGCATCTTAAACGCTGACTTAGACGCCTTCCTACGTGTTTGAAGCTTACTATCAGATTTCATCGTTTTCGTTGAGTTTAAGTGAGTGATGGGTGGAGTTTTTGGACTGCCATTTTAAAAGCATTCCCGCGGGCTTCGTAGCCCCGAAATTGATCAAATGAAGAGGTTCCCGGAGAAAAAAGCACGGTATCGCCAGGTGTTGCGGACTTCGCCGCAAGAGAAACTGCTTCGTCGAGTGTTTCAACAGTTTCGCATCGAATGGATTGCTGAAACGTTTTAGCGAGTTCAGGACCGATTTCTCCAAAGCAAACCATTTGCTTAGTGCGGTCTTGGACAAGGGGAATCAATGACTGATAATCGAGTCCTTTTTGCTTACCCCCAGCAATCAAGATTGTTGGGCGAGTTTGAGATCGAAGAGCCGATTCTAGCGCATGAATGTTTGTTGCCTTCGAGTCATTGATGTATTCGACTCCGCCGCTTTCCCCAACCAATTCGCAGCGATGACTCGGCGGCCGATACTGCCTCAAAGCAGACTGAGCAAGCTCCGGGGTTAAGTTTTCAACTACAGCACAAGCCGCCATCACATTTTCAATGTTATGTAACCCACGAAGGCTGATTTCTTCAAGCAAAATAAAGCTCTCATTCGGACTCAAGATCTTTCCATCTTCATAAATCCAATCTGCCGGAAGTTGCGTTGAGAAAGTCACTAAATGCCCTGCAAAATTTCCCAAATCGTTCCCCTGTCGAGAAACCACCAGAGTCGACGGATCCGTATTATCGAAGATCTTGAGTTTTGCTGCCCGATATTGCTCGAGGGATTCATATCGATCCATGTGATCGGCCGCAAAATTTAGAAAAACAACCGCGTCTGGCTTAAACCGAGAAATCGTCTCAAGTTGAAAAGAGCTTACCTCAAGTGCGACGACCGAGGGAATTTGATTTTCTTCGCAGAGAAGAATCTCTGAAAAGGGAACTCCATAATTTCCACAAGGAGCACATGAGCTCCCTGTTGCTCGGACCAAAACATCGACCAACTCAGTGGTTGTGGTCTTCCCATTTGTTCCGGTAATGGCAATAGTTTTGCCGTTGTAGCATCGCCATGCCAATTCAATTTCACCAAGAAGCTCCCCACTTCCTTGTGCGAAAGCCTGAACAAAAGCGCCAACAGTTTCAATTCCTGGGCTCACCACGACAAGGTCGGCAATCACTGCTTTTCCCATCTCAGAAGTCGCATGACCTACTGCCAAACAACCCTCGGGAACTGAAGTGATATCAGCACTATCGTAGATCGTAACGGTTGCACCACAGCGTTGGGCAAGCGCTGCAGCAGCTTGACCGCTGCGTCCTGCCCCTAAGATGGCCACCGACTTGTTTGTGAGATCGAGCATTAGATCACCTTTAAGAGTGCGATTCCGGCCATGCTAAATAAAATAGACACGATCCAGAATCGAATGATGACTTGGTTTTCATTCCAACCCTTGAGTTCAAAGTGATGATGAATCGGGGCCATCTTAAAAATACGCTGACCTCTCAGCTTAAAGCTTCCAACTTGTAAAATGACCGATACTGCTTCAGCCACAAAAACAAAACCAATGATCACAAGAAGGAACTCTTGCTTCGCGCAAATCGCCGTCATTCCAAGTGCTCCACCAATCGCCAACGAACCGGTGTCTCCCATAAAAACCTGAGCTGGGTGGCAATTATACCATAAAAAACCAAAACAAGCCCCCACCAATGCCATTGTCACAATGGAGAGTTCGGCGAGTGCTCGATGGTGAAAGATATGAAGGTAACGAGCGGCTTCTTCCGTTCCGCTCAAGTAGGTAATAAGGGTATATGCTAAGGCAACAGTGATGGTGACTCCTGTCGCCAAACCATCCAACCCATCAGTCAGATTAACCGCATTCGAGGTTCCCATGAGAATTGCCATAAAAAGAGGAATGGCCAACAAGCCCAACGGAATCACAAAAGATAAAAGAGGAAAGCTAAAGCTCGTAACCGAAACATTCTCGGCAGCACTTTGAGATGCGGAGAAGAATAAATAGCTAGAGGTCTCGTGATTTAAATAAAGATAAAGGCCAGCTGCACAGCCAACGACTGCTTGCCAAACCAACTTGAGTTTCCCACTCACACCGGCGGAGTTCTTTTTTGCGACTTTTTGGTAATCATCTAGAAACCCAAGCACTCCAAGAGCGAGAGTCACCAATGTGGTAACCATGACAAAGGGGTTCAATGGGTTCGCGCAAAGAAGGATCGCAAGAACCATCGTCATCAGAATTAAAATTCCTCCCATTGTCGGAGTTCCAGCTTTTCCACCATGAAGTTCAGCGAGCTGATGGACTTCTTCAGCGGTTCGCAGTGGTTGGCCTACCTTCAAAGAAATGAGCTTTCGAATCACGCGCGGTGCAAGCAAAACACTCAAGAGAAACGCGATGGCAGCAGCAAGACCGGCACGTAGAGTGATATAGCCCAAAAGCCTGAGAAACGAAAATGATTCAGCCCACGCTTCTCCAGCTTCAAAAGCGCTTTGCCAGTTTTTAAAGATCCAATATAGCATGAAATTATTCGGGATAAGCAAGGTTCATCACACGCTCCATTGCCGCGGATCGACTCCCTTTAAAGAGAACCAAATCACCAGAGTTTGTGTTTTCAGAAAGCCACATCGCGGCAGGTTCAATCGTATCAAAATGAAGGGGGGCGTTTAAGGCTTCGACATCCGTTCCGATCGACACCAGGCGTACACCTAAATCTCGAGCGAGTTTGCCCAATGCTTGATAAGCAGTTGAGGCGAAATGACCTTGCTCAGCCAGGCGTCCTAAGACCGCAGTACGAGCCCCTCGAATGGGAATACTTGCGGCCGTTTGCAAGGCTGCTGCCATTGATTCTGGGTTTGCATTATAGGTGTCATCAATAATCGTCACTCCGCGGCATTCATATTTTCTAAGACGTCCACTGGTCAAACGACTCGCCTGGAGACCCTGACTAATCTCGGTCAAATCCAAGCCGAGCTCGATGCCAACTCCAGCGGCTAACAAAGCATTCGTGATCATGTGGTAACCGGGAACGGAAATTGAGGTTGGCACACAACCAAGGTCGTCGACGGTTAAATCAAAATCACTTCGGTCGGCACCTAAACAGATTCGATCAGCTCTGATCCCACTTTCTCCAACGGCAATCACGCGCCCCCGGGTATCCTGTCTAAAATCTTCTAAATACTCGCAACTTGAGGGAACAACCAAGACCCCTTCAGAGGACAACGCTCGTGCTAATGTTCCTTTTTCTTGAGCGATTGCCTCTTGAGATCCTAGAAACTCAATATGCGCTGTTCCGACATTCGTAATCACGCTGATATCGGGACGAGCGATTTCACATAAAGGCTCTAGTTCACCTGCATGATTCATCCCCATTTCAACCACCATGACTTCGTCTTGCTCTTCGGCTGCAAGGATGGTGAGCGGAAGACCAATATGATTGTTCAAATTCCCCTCAGTGGCATTGACACGATATCTCTTGGACAAAACCGAGCGCGTGAAATCTTTCGTAGAGGTTTTCCCATTTGAGCCACTAATCGCCACCACTGGAATATTCAACTGCCGTCGATACCAATGAGCAAGGGCCTGCAGACCCTTGAGAGTGTCTTGCACGAGAATCACGGGGAAAGAATCGGGCGCTTGCGATTGCTCGTGAACGATCGCCGCGAGAGCTCCTTTCTCCTGAGCTTCGCTAAGAAAGCAGTGCCCATCGAACTGATCTCCTTTTAAGGCAATAAATAACGAGCCCTGTCTGACCTTCCTCGTATCAGTCGACACACCGGAAGTAATCGACACTTCGTGACCTCCGTGAGGAAGAGAACCACCAATCGCTTCGGCAAGTTGTTGGAGCGAATAAGACTTCATCTTTCCCCCTCGGCGCTGTCTTCGCGCTGTCTTTTTTCCCGCTCTTCTTGACGTTTCTTAAACTCGGCCTCCTCGCGCTTGCGCCGTGCCTCAAGCGCCCTTCGGGCGACTTCACGGTCATCAAAATGGTTACGGATTCCGCGAACTTCTTGATAAGTCTCATGCCCTTTACCCGCAATCAGGATAATATCAGAAGGCAGGGCAATCTCAATAGCACGATGAATTGCTTCTCTACGATCCGTGATGACTTCATGCGGAGTTGCTTCAACGCCTGGCATGATCTCGTCAATGATCGCCTCGACGCTCTCACTTCTTGGGTTATCTGAGGTGACAATACAAAACTGGCTGCTTGAAGCGGCTGCTTTACCCATGAGCGGCCGCTTCGAGCGATCTCGATCACCTCCACAACCAAAGACCGTAATCAAACGGTTTGGGTGTAAATCTGCGAGAGTCGCACACGCTTTCTCAAGCGCATCTGGGGTGTGTGCATAATCAACAAATACAGAAATACGATCTCCACCGACATACTCCATGCGCCCTGCAATTTGGCGGGTTTCTTCAAGTAATTTGATCACATCACGCACGCTGAGACCGAGTCCAGAAACCGCAGCCACCGAAGCAATTGCATTGAGGATGTTGAAGCGACCCACAAACGGTAGCTTTACAAGATAGCTTCGCCCTTTCGCTTCAAGAGCAAAACTTTGACCTTTTACCGATGGCCTCACGTCACTCGCTCTAAAATCTGCTTTCGCGCTAAAACCAAAGGTAATGACCTTGAGCTGATGGGCAAATTCTTCGGCCAACTTCTCGCCCGCTGGATCGTCAATATTAATGACAGCGACGCTGTCTGGGTTTTCTTCGGCCATTTGCGCAAAGAGGAGCCTCTTTGCTTCCAAATATGCCTCCATCGTCTCGTGATAATCCAAGTGATCTTGGGTCAAATTCAGAAAGACACCGACTCGAAAGGAAATACCTTGGCACCGCCCTTGATCAAGCCCATGGGAGGACGCTTCCATTGAAACGGCTCGACATCCATGATCTCGCATCGACTTTAGAAGGCTTTGTATCTCAACGGCTCCGGGCGTCGTTTGGAGAGATTCACGGAAGGTTTTTCCGTCGTAAACTTTAATGGTCCCAATGAGACCACATTTGATCATCGATCGATCAAGCAAGTTTTGAATCAAGGAGGTGACTGTTGTCTTACCATTCGTTCCTGTCACTCCAATGACTCCCATGGAGCTCGAGGGATCATCAGCAAAGCGAGCCGCTAAGCGCCCGAGAACGCACCGCGTATTAGCAACCTGGATCCACAAACCTTGATAATGAGCAGGTGCCTTGCATTGAGCCACAATCGCAGCGGGAGATCGTTCGATGACCTCATTGAGGAAATCATGCCCATCATGAGTCGTGCCTCTCACGGCAACAAAGACTGAGCCCGCCTGCACTCGGCGACTATCATCCGTGACGCTAATAACCTGAATATCCTCAATTCTCAGGCCTTGGGCCTCAGGAAGGATGTCTAAAAGAGAAGGTAGGAGGATCATTGTTGTGCGGTTAAAGCGATGGAACTTTCTTCATCAATCGGTTCAGTCATCGGGATTTTAAGATGAGCGGCCACCCGGCTCGCAACTTTTGCAAACACTGGTGCCGCGATCGTTCCTCCCCCAACCTTTTCCGGATCAATGGCGGGTGCCTCGTCAATGGTGACCACACAGACGAACTTTGGATCCTCCACCGGCAGCATTCCTGCAAAAGTCAAATGCTTACGATTCTTACTATATGATTTGATTTCATTATCCCATTTCCAAGAAGTTCCGGTTTTGCCTCCTGCTCGATAACCGGGTACTTTTCCTCTCCGGCCTGTTCCGTCTTGAACGACTTGTTCGAGTGAGAGGCGCATTTCGTATGCCACATCTTCTTGGAGGACTCGACGCTTTGCCTCCACGGGTGTCACATCCACAACTCGACCGTTGCTGGTGACAATAGAGTCAATCAATCTCGGCCGCATTAATTTTCCACCATTGGCGATGACCGAATAAGCCATCGCTAGTTGCACGGGAGTCACGGAAAGCCCGTAGCCAAAGGTGGCACTGGCAAAGTTTTGCATATTTGTTTGATCGCTAATATAGCCTCGTCCCTCACCTCGGACGGGAAAGCGCGTTGCCTCTCCAAAGCCAAAATCTACAAGATAGTCGTAGAAGCGCTCCCGACCGATTTTTTCGGCAAAGAGAAAGGCTCCGGTATTACTGGACTTCATCAACACCTCGTCAAAGGTAAGCTCTCCGTATGAGTGGTGATCGATCACCCGATAGCCTCGCCTTAAGATCCTCCCCCATCCACAATGGACAATACTTCGACGATGCGCCCTGCGCTCATTGAGAGCTGCTGACATTGCTACCAACTTAAGGACTGAGCCTGCCTCATATTCCGTCGCAAGCGCAAAATTAGTCCCAGCATCTTTGACATTCTCCCGAACATTGAGATCAAAATACGGGCGACTCGCCATCGCTAAAATGTCTCCAGTGTATGGATCCACCACGATGATGCTTCCTCGTTGAGTCCCATTAAGTTCACAAGCTTGTTGTAGCTCATCCTCCGCAATCGCTTGCAAATCGAGATCAAGCGTCATCTTCACATGCTTCCCATGCTTCGGAGGTAACACACTTTTTGGTTCGGTCAGATTAATAAGTCCATTCTCTTCCCTTCGTAACTCTCTTGCTCCGTCAATTCCACAAAGGATTTCCTGCATCGACTTCTCCACGCCTAGTTGTCCCACGCCGGCATGATCGGTAAAACCAATCAAGTGAGGCGCAAGCTGAGGCTTGAGGTAAAAACGACGCTGCGAGCGCTCAAAACTAAAGCCTTGAATCTTTCGCGCCTGGAGTGCGTGCTCGATACGCCGAGCCTTTTCCTCTGGAATTCTTTTTTCGACGACGATTCTTTTCTTGCCGCTTTGCTCTTCCGAAGAGATTCGCTCACGAAGCCGCGAAGCCGGCATTTCAAGCTCCGTGCTAATGACTTCAAGGGCGTAGGCGAGATGTTCGTTTCGCACCTCATCCCGATCCATCTTGTTGACTCGTTCCATGCGAATTTTGGTCAACAGTTTGTTTTTTTTCTGCTCATCGAGATTCTTCCATCCTGCCATTTTGGAAGCAAAGCGATGGGCGACCGCACGGGTAAGATTATCGTAGAAATTAAAATGATTTACATCGGCAATGAGTGCGGCCTCGGAGAGGTTGCGCGCAATTAAATGATCATTTCGGTCAACGATTAAACCACGATTTGCGGGGATTTTTTCCTCAAGAATAAAACCTGGAATGCTCCACTTTGCAGAGACTTTCCGATCCCAGACTTGAATTGAAATCAATCGAATCGAGAGCAAACTGAGCCCAGCCACAAGGACTAGGCATACCAGAAAGGCTCTAGAATGGATCGATGATTTCTTCATTCTATCGTCGCGCCACCCTTCCTTCAGTCACGGGTTGTGCCGGCTCAGTCTTGAGAGGCTCGATCGCTTTGATGGGAATCTCGGCCAAAGGCAAACTACCTTCTCGAATTCTTCTGCGAATATCATAAACATCGAGCGCAGCAACAATGTCTGTCTTGTGAAGTGTCATTAAAACACGGTGCTTCTCCATGGTTTCATGAATTTTTTCGATTTCCCGTCTCGCGGTCACCTGCCGGTTTTTTAAAACAACGTAGCTGACACCTCCGGTGCATAAAATCACAAGGGCTCCAAAAAGAAGAATCAAGGTTGGAACACTCACTTGAGCGGCTCGCTTTTTTCGGTTCATAGGGATGGGATGACGGGGTTGATTTTTTCGACAACGCGAAGCCGAGAGCTTCGAGATCGAGGATTTGCTTGGACTTCCATGAGATCAGGGGCAATTCCACGACGGGTTAAAAGGCGGTAAAAACATCCAGGATTGGGGCGAGGCCCTGGCCACTCAGGTCGGTCAATCTCTTGCCGAGATTGCTCTCGGAAAGCTTGCTTCACCATTCGATCCTCAAGGCTGTGAAAGCTAATAATGGCCAGACGGCCACCCGGCTTAAGAAGAGTCGGTGCAAGTTCTAGAAAGCGGCGAAGCTCACCCAACTCATCGTTGACCTGCATGCGGAGAGCTTGGAAGACCTTCGTTGCCGGATGAGTTTTGCCGCGTCGACCGATTAATTTTTCGATCCCATTAGCAAGCTGAAGCGTTGTCTCAAAAGGGCTCTGAGCTCGCTGAGAAACGATCCACGCTGCAATTTTACGAGCTGATTTTTCCTCTCCAAGGTCCCAAAAAATTTGACGTAGTTCAGCTTCAGACCATGAATTGACGAGATCGGCAGCGGTTGGGCCCTCCTTGCCCATGCGCATGTCTAATGGACCATCAAAGCGAAAGGAGAAACCCCTTTCACCAGCGTCTAACTGATGTGATGACACGCCTAGATCGAGAAGAATCCCATCGAGAAGCCCCCACTGCTTGGCTTGAGCTAGCTGGGACATTTCACTGAAGCGGCCAGCCACTGGTTCAAATCGCTCACCAAATCGCTCGAGACGTTGCGCTGCGTATGCGCGAGCTTCTTGATCACGATCAATCCCTTTGACACTCGCGCCAGCTCGTAACAGTGCTTCCGTGTGTCCTCCTCCCCCTAAAGTCCCATCGACAATGAGCTTGCCCTGGGCCGGTGCCAAAAACTCGATGACTTCTTTGAGCAGGATGGATTGGTGATAAAATGGCTGCTCCGGGGAGCTCGATGCATCTTGCGCGATAGAGCACACGACGCTTTGAATCCCAGAAACCACCTCCGAAACCCGCAACGAAGGGGCGAGGCGACCTGACCACTGGAAACCAGAAAAGGCCGGGATGGGATGATTAAAAAGCATGGTTCGTTCGTGCAGGTGGTCATGAGAGCCCCAAAACATCATTGATTTGCGTGTTTTGCTCTCGATCTCGTTGTTCAGCGACCTTCAGTGCCTCTCCATTTTTGGGCGTATAAATCTCAAAAAGCTTTCCTCGCCCTACCAAAAGAGCCGACCCGGGTAATTCAAGCCCATGCGCCTCTGCCAGGGCTTTCGGGATGGTCAATTTGCCTTGGTCATTCACCTTTGTCTCAAGGCACATGCCAAAAAGGGTTCCTCTTGCGCGATCTCGAACAGCGGGAGTCACCCCGTCCATCATCTCAATATCGTTCAATTTCTGGCGAAAACCGTCCTCGGTTAGAACGCGCAACGCGGGCACTCCAAGAACCTCAACTTCAAGAAGGTAAACGTTTTCTCCGGCATCAGGGCGAAAGCTCACCGGAAGGGAAATCCTTCCCTTGGAGTCTAATTGGCGGTCATGATGACCCACACAATATTGCCCAAAAGTGTCCATAAATGCGCCTAAA
>Ga0181571_10003437_pt1 | contig 11849 bp, 5 predicted proteins | sample 101ome_17_FD_132440 | JGI IMG/M metagenome (GOLD analysis project Ga0181571, IMG submission 132440) | Coastal salt marsh microbial communities from the Groves Creek Marsh, Skidaway Island, Georgia - 101407AT metaG (megahit assembly) | ecosystem: Environmental > Aquatic > Marine > Intertidal zone...
AGCTGCGCGAGTAGGGCGAGACGAGGGATGCGCGGGTCAGTTCCAGCCTGGGATTTCGCCCGGTTGACGGGGGCGGAGGCGGTCGGGGGAGCGGGTGCGACCGCGGGGTGGGCGCGCGCGCGACGTCATCGCGACTCCACGCGCGATCACGAGCGCCGATGCGTCGAGCGCGGCCCTCTCGGACCGACCGCGGCGGCCCTCCCGCGACGTGATCGCCCCAACGAGCGAACCGCAATCGTTGGGCCACGTGAGGATGGGCCGCAGGAGCAAAACCGCGCGGGGCGCGGGGGTCGACGTCGCACCTGGGACACGGGCAGGGACGCCCTGGCGACGATGGCCTGACGCACGGCGGTAGAGATACGCTGCATGCTCTCTCTCTCTCTCTTTGCTCCAAAGAGGCTGAGGCGCGGTTGGTTGTGCGCTCGCCGGAGTCCTATGCCCTTTTCAACTCCGCAGCCGCGCTCGCGGCGACTTTCTCTGCCCGGCGCGAAATCTGATCGCTTTGTCACCTCGCTCGCACTGCGCGGTGTCGGCCGAAAGCGATGCCCGCGTCGAATCGAAAGACCCGACCGGACGCACGCGCGCCCCGCGCGGCGGCGTCGTCCACCTGGGCGATCGTCCGCGAGGTGCTGCTCGTGGTCTCGTTCGTCGCCGCGCTCCGCCTGTCGCTCGTCACCGCCGCGGATGCCACCGCCCCTACCGATGAACCGTCGTGTTCCGCATCGACGGACGGCGTATCGGGATCGTGCGCTTCCGAGCCCTCGTTCGCCCGCATCGTCGCGATACCCGACATCCACGGCGACCTCCATCACTACCGCCAGTCCCTCCGGCTCGCCGGCGTCGTCGACAGCGAGGACGCTCCGATCGAGTGGACCGCGGGCGACAGCACGCATCTGGTGCAGACGGGAGACGTCGTGGACCGAGGCCAGCACTCGCTGTTGATCATGGACATGCTCGCCAACCTCACCACACGCGCGAAGAGGGTCGGCGGTAAGGTCACCGCGCTCATGGGGAACCACGAGCTCATGTCGGGGCTCATGGACGACACCAGGTACGTCCACAAGGATGAGATCTTGCTCTTGGGCACGAAAGAGCTGGACGCCATGAGGGAACTCGGCGGCGAGGGCATGGGCACGTCCCACGGCATCTCCGCCAAGTGGCAGACCGGCACGATGGTGTGGCACAGGTCGTTCGGCCCGGACGCCAAGCAGGGCCGGAGGCTTCGAAGAAGAAGGCCGCTCGCGACGGTGGCCGGGACGGGATTCTGCAAATCGCTCTTCTCGCACGCGGGGGTTCGATCGCGTCACCTCGACATGTTCAACGGCGGCGTCGACGCGATGAACGAAGCGGCGGCCGCGGCGATCCAGGGCAAGCCCGACATCGGGTGGCTCCACCACCACCCGCTGTACGACAACGAGTCGCCGGTCTGGAACCGTTTCTACTCGAGCGAGGACGGCGACGTCTGCGACGAGGTGAACCGGGTGTTAGCCGCCGCGGGCGCCAATCGCATGGTGATCGGGCACACCGTGCAGACGCGCGGGATGCGCGCCAAGTGCGGGGGTAAGCTTCACCTCATAGACGTCGGGATGTCGAGCGCGTACTTGGGGAGGGGCGCGGCGTGGATTTGCGAGGGCGGCGAGGTGCGGGCGCGTTACGCGGATGCAACGGTGCTTCTCGAGAAGGAGGCGGATGGGGAGAGTCAATCGGGAGGCGCGACGGAGGTAGCGGGGGAGGAGAAGAAGGAGGAGGAGAAGAAGAAGAAGGGGTGGTGGTGACAGCCCCGGGATGCCGGAGCGGCGCCGCCCGGGTGCCGTGGGCTAATCTCGACCCTTAGTTTTGATGCGATCATTCGGAGGGTCATCACCGCATTCGTCCGGAGAGCCACAGGCTGAGACGTGCGCCTCTGGCTGGAAAGAACAAATAAGATGGCCGCGGCCGTCCACACCTGGACGCGCGCAGACGCGGCCTCTTCATCGACGGGAGGTGTCATCGGCGTCGAGGCGGCGATGTTGTCGATATCATCGTGCGCTAACCGCGCGGCGACGTCGCTCGGCGCGACGACATCGGCCCGCTCGTCGGGGGCGACGTCATCGTCCACACGCCAGCCGCGACGTCACCCACCTCGCCGCTCGCTCGTGGTCTCGAAGGCGTCGACCGGCGTCGGCGGCGACGGCGGCGACGACGACGACGTCAAGCGGAGCAACTACAAGGAGACGTCGGGCGCGGTCAAGGGCCTGGTCAGCGGCCTCACGGCCGTGGTGAACGCGTTCGGGGTCGGAGGCGGTGACGTCGCGTCGTCGGGGTCGTCCGGCGCGACGAGACGGGAGCGCAGGGAGGCGCGGCCGCCGCCGTCGACGCCGAGGAATCCGAGCGCCCTCGCCGCGGACATCGCGCGCGAGTTCACCGAGGCCAAGTACCTGTGGACGGGAGACATCAACCCCGAGATGTACGACCTGTACTGCACGTTCACGGACCCGACGCTCTCCTTCGCGGGGCTGGAGACTTTTCAGAGGAACCTCGCCAACCTGCAGCCCGTGCTGAGCCGGCTGGTCAGGGACGGCGACGTCGAGCTGTACTCGTGCGAGCTGATGGGGGACGGAAAGGGCGGCGGCGGCGGCGGCGCGGTGCGGGCGAGGTGGAGGATGACGGGCAACCTTCGGGTGCCGTGGCGACCGCGGATAGACCTCGAGGGGCAGACGACGTTTACGTTCAAGGACCACGGCGGCGACCGAGGGTGCCTGATCACGGCGTACCAGGAGGAGTGGGGGCTGTCCGCGAAGGAGGCGGTGATGCAGCTCGTGACGCCGTTCAAGTGGTAGCGGCCGCGGCGGTTCCGGACGGCGTGCGTGTAGGGGTTTCATAGACTACCAACTCACGCGTGGTTGTTCTCCTTCACGCCGACAGCTGTGCACTGTTTTTACTTTTTCACGACGCGGCGGGAGCTCACTTCTGACCGCGCGCGCCGTCCTCTTCCCCCGCCGCCGCCCTTCATGGGCACGCCCCCTCTCATCGAGCTCGATGAGAACGTGCGCCCCTCACGCTTCTCCCTCGCGCGCTCGCTCGCTTCGATCCTCTCGCGCGCTTTCCGGAACCCCGCCCGTCGCGTTTTTCACGCGTTTTCTTCCCCCTCGCGAAGGAACCGCGTCTTCGCGCGCGCGCGGCGCCCTTCGCGCGCATCTCTCCGCCCATCCCGCACCCGCGCGTGCATCTCACCTCCCTCCCGCCATCGCGTCCCCGCGCATCGCAGGGGCTCACCCCGTACGAGCGGGAGCGCGCCGAGAAGATCGCCCGCAACACCGCCCAGATGAAAGCCCTCGGCCTGCCCGCGCTCGGCGGTACCGTCGGCGCCGCGCCGAGCTCCGCCGGCGGCTTCACCCCAGTCCGCCGCAAGAATCCCATCGCCACCCCCGAGCCCGCGGTCTTCCGCATCGTCCTACGCGAGCGCCCCGCCACGCCCGTCAACTACAACGTCGACGCCTTCGACTCCGAGGACGAGGAGGAGGCCCGCGAGCGAAAAAGGGCCCGCCGAGCCGAGACCGCCCGCGCCGGCGTGAAGCCCCGCAAGCGCCCCGCCGCCGCGACAGACGACGATGGCTGCTCCGACTACGAGGTCGAGTCCGGCGATGAGGACGACGACGACGCCCTTGGCTCCGCATCCGACTCCGAGACCGACGACGACGAGGAGGTCGATCCCGATCCTCCCTCCGCGGAGTTCCTCCTGTACGACGGCAGCCTCGCCAAGAAGTACGAGGTCCCCGAGCACCGCGCGCGCGCCAACAGGATCGCGGCGATGTACACGAACGGCAGCAACTGGCTCGAGGAGTCCAAGCGCCACTTCAGGGAGTGCCGCGACAGGCTCAAGGCGCGCCGACTGGCCGAGGAAGAAGCCAACCGCGAGAAGCGGGAGAGGAAGCTGATGAGGAGGAAGAAGAAGGACGAGGGCGCCGGCGCGATGGTGGTCGTGCCGGGCGACGCGCCCGAGACCGATGACGTCGACGCGAACGGTAAGAAAATCTACCGCAGAGGGTACCATACCGTGCAGGGCGCCGAGGGCAAGACACGCGGCAGGGGGGGAAACGGGGAGACGACGTGCGCCAAGTGCAAGACCACCGCATCGAACGAGTGGCTCAAAAACAAAGACCCCACATACCCTGGCGAGAAGATCTGCAGGTCATGCTACAACAGAGCTAAGGTATGTGCCCGCCAGTTCGATCCTCGTGTTCTCCACCCACCACGTCTCACCGCATATCTCTTCTTTTCGCAGGCTGGCGACGACTACGTTTGCCCCGGGTGCGACTCCCCCGCCGGCTCGAATTGGTACCTCGCCAAGGGCCACCTGGTCTGCCACGACGGCCAGGTGGTGGATAAGGGTGTCAAAATCTGCGCAAAGTGCAATAAGAAGGAGGTGAGAGCTGGTGTCGTGTGTCCTGTCCGACCCCATCGCTGACCCTGTTTTCCTCTCCCAGCCCCCGTTCAAGGACGCGCAGTGCGTCAAGTGCGAGGACAAAGCTCCCACTGAATGGCAGAAATCCAAGCACCAGAAGAACGACGCCACGGGCGAGGGCCACTACATGTGTGGCAAGTGCTACAGGGCCGAGGTGACCGTCCGCCCGAGTTTCTTTCGTTCCACCGTTTTCTACGACTCTGACCCTTCTCCTCCTTTCGCAGCCGGAACGGGTGGGCGACGTATGTGCAGGTTGCGACACAGTCGACCCGAATGTGTGGAGGAGGTCAAAAGTCAAGAAGAGGGAGGGCGAGCCCGATGCTCCGGCTCCTCTTTGCGGTGGTTGCTACTACAAGGAGTGCAGGGCCCTCAAGAAGAAGGACTGAGCCCCATCCACCCTCCTGACCTCCGCCGCGGCCCCGCCGCCCCGACCACGACACGTCCCAACCGCACCCGGTCACCCGCCGTCGCGCCCGAGCGCACACAGGCTGACCTGAACGACGCTCATCTCGCAAATACCGATTGATTTGTAAATATGAATGCGTTCAACGAGCCTCCGAGTCGCGTCTCTGCCGCCCCTCCCGCGCCTCTGGGAGAAAAACCGTTTTGCGAAACGCCGGCCAGCGGCAAGAGAAAGTTAAAAAAGGCGGGATCTTTTTTATCCACTCCGAGCCCGCCTCGTGGAGCGCACTCCCGAGGGCGCGCGGCCGTCGCACCGTCGACAGTACGCAACCCCACGCGACCGTCCACGTCGCATACGCGCGGATCTCCCGGTTCGATCGCGCGATCCTCTGCCGACGCCACTCTCCGCCTCGCGTGATCGAGATGAGCGCCGTTTCGAGGCTGATGCCCACCGTCGCGCGCGCCCCGTGCCGCGCCGCGCCCGCCGCTCGCGTCGCTCGCGTCGCGGGCGCATCCCCGCGCGCCGCGGTGGCCGTACGATCCCGCGCGCGCGCCTCGATCGTCGCCGCCGTCGTCTCCGAGCCCATCATGGTGGTGTCCGATCTGGACGGCACCATGGTGGGCGACGACGCAGCCACGGCCGAGTTCTCCGCCGCCTGGAACGACCCATCCGTCGTCCCGGAGGGCTCTTCGCTCGTCTACTCCACCGGCCGATCGCTCGAGTCCTTCGCGCAGCTCATCGCCGAGAAGTCCGCGGTCATGGCCGCGCCCTGCCACCTCATCTGCGCCGTGGGCACAAAGATCTACAAGCGCAAGCCCGGCGTCTCGAAAACAGCGACGGCGGCGGCTGACGTGTCATCGTGGGAGGAGGATCCGGCGTGGACGCGTCGACTCGACGAGGGCTGGGACTTCGCCGCGGTGGAACGCGCGTGCGCCGCCGCGGTCGACGCCGTCGGCCACGACAACGCGCACTTCCGACCCCGCGAGGAGTTCAACGAGCACAAGATCACCGTCGGGTGCAGGGACGATTTCGTTCAGCGACTCGCGGACCTCGTCGAGGGTGCCACGAACGCGGAAGGCCTTCGCGTGAAGATCATCGCGAGCGGCGTGGGCGGCTGGCAGTACGTCGACGTCGTCAGCGACTGCGCCGGTAAGCTCGAGTCGCTCGAGTACGTGCGACAGTCCGTCGGCGTTTCGCACTCGAGGTGCGTGGCGTGCGGCGACTCCGGGAACGATACGCTGATGCTCGGGGGCGAAAACCGCGCCGTCGTCGTCGGGAACGCGCAACCTGCGCTGATGGACTGGGCGAGCGCGCAGGATAACTGCGCCGGGTCGAAGGACGCCGCGGTGGCGTGCGAGCGTCGCATGTACATCGCGGGCGATTGCGAGGCGAGGGGGATCCTCGAGGGTCTCGGGGCTTTCGGGTTCCTCGGGCCCTTCACCGAGCCCGCTCCCGCTCCCGCTCCCGCTCCCGCTCCCGCTCCCGTCCCTGCCGTCGCTCCCGCCGCTCCCTCCGCTCCCACCGCTTCCGCTCCCGCCGCCGCCGCGGCCTCCGCCGACGCTGCCGATGAACCCGTCAAGAGGCCCCTCTCCGCGTACATGATGTACTGCGCCGAGGCCCGGCCGGCGCTCAAGGGCATGCCGGTGACCCAGCAGGCCAAGCAGCTCGGCGCGCAGTGGAAGTCGCTCGACCCCGCGGTGAAGGGCGCGTTCGAGGAGGCCGCGAAAGCCGCGAAGCACGCGTGGGAGCTCGCCAACCCGGAGGCGGCCAAGAAGAAGCCGGCGGCCAAGAAGGCGCGGGCCCCCAAGGCTAAAAAAGACCCCAACGCGCCAAAGAAGCCCCTCTCCGCGTACATCATCTTCACCAAGGAGCGAAGGTCCGCGGTGGTTGCGGAAAACCCCGGTCTGAGCCTGACCGAGGTCACCAAGGAGCTCGGCGCGAGGTGGAAGGCCATCGGAGCGGAGGAGAAGAGCGTCTTCGAGGCCAAGGCCAAGGAGGACAAGGAACGGTACGCAGTCGAGATGGAAGCTTACGAAGCCGCCCAACGCGCCGCCGCCTGATGAACGCCGCTACGCATGATTTATAACCAACTATTGCCAAACTATTCCGTCACGCACCGAGCCAGCCGAGTCGACCCCGTCTCACCTCACCTCGACGACGAACGGGGCGTTGCACGCCTGCGCCGGATGCGCGATTTTCTCGTCGCCGTCGCCCCCTCCCTCCGCCGCCGTCCAAGAGAGCGCGTAATCCTTCATCACGAACACGCCCCTCGCAAACGCCTCCGCTCTCAACGCCACGTCCACGGTCTCCCCCGATCGCACGATCACGGTCTTCTTCACGGCGCCCGTCCACATCCACGCCCTGCCCGGGGGTATCGTCCGAATCGGGTACCTCGGGATCGGAGGCGGCGAAGGCGGCGGCGGCGGCGCAGCCGGCGGCGGCGACACAGCCGCCGGCGGCGTCGCCGCCGGCTCGCCCCATCCGCCGAGCGTCGCCCGTTTCCACCCGCCGCCGTCGTCATCGTCGCCGCACGTCGACCGGAACGTCAGGCGCACGGCTTCGGGCGACGGGTTGTGCGCGCGGAGCGTCACCGAAATCTCCGCGGATTCCCCGGAACCATCCGGCAAAGTCACCGCCGCGGGCCCCGTCAGCGTCCACCGTACGTCCCAGTCCGGCTGCGGACGAGTCGAGCCGCCGGCGCCCGCCGCGCCCGCCGGCGCACCAACCCCGGGTGGATCGAACGCCCTCGAGCCGAACGCCTTGGCCCTCGCCGGGTCCCTCGCGAGCGCGCCGGCGACGTTGAACACGTGGCACGCTCCCGCCGCGGGCGATTGGCCGACGGGCGCGTCCGGCGGTAAAATCTCGAGCCACTCGACGACGGCGTCAACCCCGAGCAGAGACTTTGGAAACGGCGGCGCCGCCGCGGCCAAGTCCAGCGGGGTCATCGCCCTGTGCAGACGCACGTGCGGCGGGTGGGGAGCGGGTGACGGGGGCGCGTCGCCCACGCCGAAATCGAGCGCCGCCGCGGGACTCTCGCCGTCTGCGTATTTTTCGTCGTTTTTCCCGTCGTCGTCGGCTTGCATCGCGAGGATGGTGTCCCAACCGCGTCCGGGCGCGGCGATTCTCGGTTTGTCCACGGGGTGGCCCAGGGGCGTCAGCCGCAGCCGGCTCCCCTCCGCCGCGCGCACGAGCGAGACGCGAGTCATCGCGAACGAGCTCGAAGTAACGTTCGAAGTAACGCCCGGGTTCAACCCCGGGTGCGCGTCGGAGTGCACCAGGGACACCTTGAGCACTCGGCCGGCGGGGTCCCCCGAGTGCCGGTGTGCCGTCACCGAGCACTCCACCGACGGGACCACGTCGGTGCCCGCGGCCAGTCTCACCGCGCGGTACTTGAGCAACGGCGGCGCGGGAGCCGGGGGTTCGAAGGACACGACGAAGGGCAGGTCCAGCGGCCCGCACGCGCCCGTCGGGTGGAGCCAAAAATCCGCCGCGACCGACGCGCCGGGCTCGATCGTCTCCCACGCGTTCGGCGCGTACACCAAACCGTCCAAACTCGCGGGCGACGACGCGATGGGACCCGCCGTGCGCCTTCTCGGCGGCCCGCCGGGCTTGGACGGCGGCGGCTCATTCATGGTGAGCTTAGCCAGTCCGTCCGCGAACGATCCGTGGGCGGAGAGATTTCCGGGGGTGGCGCACGCCGACCAGCCGCCGCCGTTGAGCAACTCGCCAAACGACGCATCATCCGCGGGTACGCAGACGCCGCCGCCGGGAAGACGTACCCTCACGCGTCGCGCGACGGGGCCTCCCGGCGATGTCGACTCGTTGCTCACGCGGAGTCGGCACGGGACGCTCGCGCCGCGCGGGCAACGGCGGGGAACGCCGTGGATCGATATGACGATTTTGGGCATTCCGTCGACGACGGTAAACGCAAGCCTTTTTTCTCGGGGCACGTCGCGGACCCACTCCCGGGTCTGCGCCGCGCGTCGCGTCCTCGGCGCGCGCACGTCGAAGGCGGCGTACCCGCGGACGACGTCCGCGAGCGTCCACGCGACGCCGACGATTCGCATCTTCCCGGGCTTCGTCGGGACGCAGACCAGCCTGACCGTCTTGGTCTCCTTGGGCGACAACGCGACGGTCATCGCCGGCGTCGACACCGATGACTCGTCACCCTCGTCACCCTCGGATTCCTCGGATTCGCACACCAGCCGCGCGTTCGTGACGCTCACCTCCACCTTCAGCGGGTTACGCATCCGAACGTCCACTCCGATGGGCTCGCCGAGGACGCAGACGTTCCGCTGGACGCCGCCCTTCTCCCTCGGTTTATCGAGCCACGTGGGGCCGCCGACGGCGCGCAGCTCGGGGGTGATGAGCCCGTCCTCCTCGAGCGCGTTCCACCTGCTCCTCGGCCACGTGGCGCACGCCGGTTGGTGGTCGCGTTCGCCGGGCGTCGTCGCGGCGGACGCGTCGCCGCCGAACCCCAGGTCGACGCGCTGGTCGTGAAATCGCACGTGCACGTCGCCGACGTCCACCGTCGGCACCGGCGGGTTACGTTTGGCCGTTTTTCCGTCCCCCTCGATTTTTCCGCCCCCCTCAATTTTTCCGTCACCCTCGTTCGCCGGCACTCCCTCCGCCGTCTCCATCGCCCGCTGGCACACGAAGAGGTACTCCTTCAGGTACGTCGCCTGCGTCGCCGCGGGTTGGCGCTCGGCGCACGTCAGCAACTCCCGGAAATACCGGCCCGCGCCCGTCATCTCCCCCGCGTGCGCCACCTGCCGTCCCAGCGCGAAGTGCAGGTGCTCCTTCGCCCTCGACCACCCCGCGTTTGTCGCCGAGGTATCGCCGAGGTCGCCGGTTCGAACCCCGTCGCGGTCGGTGGTACTTTTTGCGTTTAACACTTTCTCATCGACCTCACCGTTCTCACGCCCCAGCCGGTGCCACGACGCCGCGAGCTTCCCGAGCGGCGCGCCCTCGTGCGCGTACACCGTCAACGCGCACGCGTAGCACCGAACCGCGTACGCTCGAAGCTGCGCCTGGTTAAACCTGTGGCCCGCCAACACCATGTGTATCGCCGCTTTCCTCGGCATGGGAACCTCGGCACGGAGGTACGCGTGCGCGGCACCCTCCAGTAACAGCGCCGCCCTCGCGTGGTTTTGCGAATCTTCCGCCGACGCTCGCATCAGCGGCGAGGCGCACTCTCTGTGCGCGCCGCACGCGGCGAGAAAGGACGCGTGCGCCAAACCGGCTTTCGTGGCCCACCTCGCGCGGTCCGCGGGGGTGATGACACGGTCGGTTTGGGGCGCGTTCGCGGGTTGTGACGTCCCGGGTTCGGTTCCCGTCGCGGCCGCGCGCGCGTGATACCCCGCGGCGGATTCCAGAGCCGATTCCGCTTCCCTCCGAGCCTCGCGGTGCGGCGGCCCCTCCGCCGTCCACCGCCTCGGCGTCTGCGTCATCGCCAGCGCGTGCCCCAGGCTCTCCTGCGCGGCGCCCAGCCGTCGCCACGCCTTGTCCGCCTTGTAATCCGCGGCGAGCAGCCTGTACAGCCCCGCGGCTCCCTCGTAATCGCGCAGCGCCATGGACAGATCCGCGGCGATCCGCATCCGCGATTCGATGCAGTCCCTGGCGTACCCGCCGTCCCCTTCGGGCTTTGCGATCTGACCGGTGCTCCGCCCCCAGAACGACTTGAGCTGGTTCTTGAGGCCCTTTCTGTTGGCGATGATGACGGCGTTCAGGGCCTTGGCGCGCCTGTCCATGGAGGGAAGCAAGCTCAAGTTCACGAGCTCGGCGACGAAGACCCGGTGCCTCTCGATATCCTCGTCGGAGAGGTAAGCGCCTCGAGCCGCGCACCCGGAGGTCACCGGTTCGATCCCGCGCGTCGTCGACGCCAACCCCGTCTCGATATGACCGCTCCACGCGTCCGCGCGCCCGACCACGGGCTCGCGCGCGCCGTTCACGGGCAGCACGAAGGTCCCGCCGCTCGAAGGTCCGATTGCGATTTGCGTCTTTGCTCGCAGCGCCTCCAGGTCGGCTTCCGACATCGCCGACGGAGACGACGCGTCGTGCACCAGCACGCAGTGCGTCGGAACGTCCGGGTCCGCCAGCTGTGCGTCCCGCAGGCAGGGCGGGAACGACGCCGGATCCTGCGCCAGCCTCCTGTACGCCTCCGCCGGGTCCTCGCCGGGCACGTTTGCCATGACGGCGTACACGACGCCGACGGGGTGATCGATCGCCTCGTGGTCGGCGAACTGCATCGCGCGATCGAACCGGGCGTGGTACGCGTCCAGCCACGGCGCCGCGAACGTCTTCGATGTCGCGGGGTCATCGACGAGCATCGGGGTGCCGCCGCCCGTCTCCGATGACGTCCGTTCGCCCCTGGCGTGCGCGATGAGAGACGGAACGTCGGATGGAACCCCGGCGAGCGCGCGGGCGAGGCCGGGCGCGTCCGCCGCCGACCACGGCTCGAGCGCCGCCGCCACGTGCGCGTCGACGACGTGTCCCGGCACCCTGGCGCACTCCCGCGCGTCGTGAAACCGAACCCCAAACTCGGACAACACGTGCGGGTACCCGCTCTCGGGGTTCAGACGCACGGAGAACGAGATCCCCCTGACGTCGCTCCACGGCCGCAGCGCGTCGACGAGGGTGAGGCCGCTCCGGGCGAGGCACGCGTCCACCTCGGGCGCGGTCGCGACCGCGACGACGGGGCGGTGGCGCGCCTGCACGCGCCGGCGGTACTCGGCGATGCCGCTCATCGCGCCGAGCCCACGCGTCGGGCGCCCTAGTTTGAAGCGTCGTGCTGCCGAGCTGCCGAGGTCGCGAACCATCCGTCAACACAGCATGTGGAGAGGCAACACATCGAATGAATCAGTCGCCGGCTATCTATCGCGTTAATCACGCAGCCATCACACCGCCATCGCGCTCACCCCCGCGCCCCCTCCTCCCTCTCCCAGTACCCCGCCGGTCGCTTCAGCACGAACACGCTCCCTTTGTTCCCCCGCGATATCCTCA
>Ga0181571_10003442_pt1 | contig 11837 bp, 11 predicted proteins | sample 101ome_17_FD_132440 | JGI IMG/M metagenome (GOLD analysis project Ga0181571, IMG submission 132440) | Coastal salt marsh microbial communities from the Groves Creek Marsh, Skidaway Island, Georgia - 101407AT metaG (megahit assembly) | ecosystem: Environmental > Aquatic > Marine > Intertidal...
AGCTGCTGGTGAATTTTGGCCTCATGGAAGGGGTTCGCCAATTTGCTAAAGCCAAGCCTGTTCTTGGCACCTGTGCCGGCCTGATCTTGCTTTCAAATAACGTCGAGGGAGCATTGAGGGATCAGGAGTTGATTGGCGGGTTGCCGGTTACTACCGAGCGAAATGCATACGGCGGGCAGACTCACAGTTTTGAGGCAGAGGTGGACATTGACGGCACCACCGAGCGCGTTGCCTTCATCAGAGCGCCGAAGATTGTAGACCCGGGCTCGGCAGAGGTAATTTCACAGCTCAATGACCAGCCGATCGCGGTAAAAGCGGGTAATTTAGTGGGTGCCACGTTTCATCCAGAGATAACCGGCGGCAAGAGGCTTCATCAGATCTTTATCGATCTGGTTCGGCAAGCAACAGACAAGTAATTAGAGGAACGAATGTCAGGTCACTCCAAGTGGGCAACCACGAAGCACAAGAAGGCGGCTAATGACGCAAAGCGCGCCAAGCTCTGGGCGAAACTGATTCGCAACATTGAGGTTGCGGCGAGAAATGGTGGACCAGATCCTGACGGTAATCCCGCTCTGTACGACGCAATGTATAAGGCGCGGAAGAGCTCTGTTCCAAACGACAATATCGACCGGGCGGTCAAACGTGGATCCGGTGCTGCCGATGGTGGAGTCGACTATCAGAACATACTCTACGAGGGCTACGGTCCTGGTGGTGTGGCAGTCCTGATCGAATGCTTGACCGACAATAAGAACCGAGCTGCTGCTGAGGTGCGATTGGCTTTCACCAAAAACGGCGGAAGCCTTGCGGATCCCGGGTCAGTCTCCTATCAGTTCGCCCGGAAGGGTGTGATTGTCGTAAGCCCAGGTGCGACCGAGGACGCTGTATTGGAAGCCACCATCGAGCACAACGTAGAAGACATTGCAGCCAGCGGCGATGGCTTCGTGATTACTTGCGAGGCCAGCAGCATGGTCGAGGTTCGCCAGGCACTACAGGAGGCTGGCTTGGACTATGAATCTGCTGACGTCGAATTCGTATCCTCGGTAAAAATCGAGGCCGATATATCGACCGCGGAAAAGATCATCCGTATCGTAGATGCCCTAGAGGATGTGGATGATGTCCAAGATGTCTTCACCAACATGGACGTCTCCAACGAGGTGCTTGCCCAGCTGGGCTGACCATGAGCGTCATCCTCGCGGTTGATCCAGGCTTGACGCGATGTGGCTATGCCATCTTGCGCGGTGATGAGGCGCTAGATTACGGCCACTTCACCTCTGAAAGTACGGAAGACCCCACCAATCGAGTGGGTTCGATTGCGGCATCGCTAGTCGAACTTTGCGATAAGTACGAACCAAGTCTGGTGGCACTTGAGCGCGTATTTGCCAACGCCAACCTACGCTCCGTAATGGGCGTCGCCCAGATCTCTGGGGCCCTGATGGCCCATGCGCATAGCGCGTCCATTCCAGTTGAGTTCTTTACGCCCAGCGAGGTAAAGGCCGCAGTAACTGGCAACGGCCGAGCCACCAAGGAGCAGGTTGGGTTCATGGTCGCAAAGCTATTGGGCTTGGACAGTGTTCCTAAGCCGGCGGACGTCGCTGACGCGTTAGCTGTTGCTCTGTGCGCTCAACGACGCTCACAAAGCTTTTCCACACCTGCACGGCAAAAGTGGGTCGCAGCGGCGAAACAGGCTAGACCGCGATTAGGTTAGGCAGGTGTTATCTAGCGTTTCCGGAACGGTTGCTCAGTTGAGCGCCAACGAAGTCGTTGTCGAAGTGGGTGGCATTGGTCTGCTGGTAAACATAACACCTCGTCACTCCCTTGCAATGCGCTCGGGTGACAAGGTCAGTCTCGTAACTCGCCTTGTGGTCCGAGAGGACGACCTGTCCCTGTTTGGCTTTCAATCCGAGGTTGAGCGCGAACAATTTGACCTCTTGTGCTCCGTATCTGGAATTGGCCCAAAGCTCGCACTTACTGTTTTGGCAGGGATGGATTCGAAGCGACTGAGCGCAGCGGTAGCAAATGCAGACGAGGCCGCATTCCGAGCGATTTCGGGAATCGGGCCCAAGACAGCAAAGCTCATCATCCTTTCGCTCAGCGGCAAACTAGTTTCAGAAGTCACCAATCCGATTCGCGAAAAGGTAATCCAGGCCCTGATGCAACTAGGAACTGATGAATCAAACTCCCGTAAGGTCGTTGCAGACTTGCCAGGGGACATGGGGGAGTCGGAGATGCTAAGAAGCGCACTGGGTGCGCTGGGCGCTGGGAAGCTCGGCTGATGGATGGCGATCGCGATCTAGAGCTGGACGAACGCCTAAGACCGGCTGATCTCAACGAATTCGTGGGGCAGGGCAAGGTCGTTGAGCAATTGAAATTGGTTATAAGCGCCGCACGAAAGCAGCAGCGATCTGCTGACCACATATTGCTGGCGGGCCCTCCGGGGCTTGGCAAGACGACGCTTGCGATGATTGTCGCCCACGAATCCAACCGGGCGCTGCGGTTATCGTCCGGGCCCACCATTCAGAGCGCCGGTGATTTGGCCGCCATCCTTTCGGCGCTAGAGCAAGGTGACGTGCTGTTCATTGACGAAATCCATCGACTGGGTCGCGCAGCAGAGGAGATGCTCTATCTGGCCATGGAAGATTTTCGGGTCGATGTGATGGTTGGTAAGGGCCCGGGCGCATCGTCAATTTCGCTTGACATTGCTCCATTTACTCTGGTCGGAGCCACCACTCGCAGCGGAATCCTGCCCAATCCACTTAGAGATCGTTTCGGGTTTACCGCATTCCTTGAGTTCTATGAACCTTCGGATTTGGCTGAGGTTATTACGCGCTCTGCAGCCCGCCTCGGGGTTTCTATTACTGCGGAGGCTTGTGGTGAGCTAGCGAAGCGCTCCCGCGGCACTCCACGAATTGCCAATCGCCTTCTCCGGCGAGTGAGGGACTATGTCGCCGTCCACGGCCGCGATGTAGTTGGTCTCGAGGAGATATCGGAGGCCATGGAGCTATTTGGCGTTGATCATGCCGGTCTGGACCGGGTGGACTTGCAACTGCTTGAGCTGTTAGCAAGAAAATTCAGTGCTCGACCCGTTGGCCTGAGCACTCTTGCGGTGGCCATTGGTGAGGAGCCGGACACTATCGAAAGTGTCGTTGAGCCGTACTTGATCCGCTGTGGGTTGATTTCGAGAACTCCGCGTGGAAGGGAAATCACCCAAGCCGGTCTGCAACACTTGGGTATCACTGGAGAGTAACGAGCCAATTGCGCCTATAATTTCGGGGGACCGAATGGGTAAGGAACACCGTGGACTTTCTACTACTTGCAGCTTTAGCGTTGATGATTATCTTCCTCGTGATGCAGAACAAGCGTCGACGTAAGGAGATTGAGCAGATGCAGGGATCGATCGAGGTTGGCGCCGAGGTCACATTGCACGCCGGCATCAAGGGGAGGGTAACGGCGATCAATGGCGACGAACTTGAGATCGAATCTGGCAAGTCGACCAAGCTTCGCGTCGTAAAGGGGGCAGTCGGCAAGGTAGCCGCTGCGGGGGAGAAGTAAGACTTGGCTGAAAGCACAGCATCAAAATCTGCACGTCGCAAGCTCTCGTGGATTGGAGCGATTGCGGCGTTCTTCGCTGCTTTGATCACATGGGGTTCGCTAACCGGGCAACCAGGCGCAAGCTTCAGCCCGGGCCTAGCTCTTGACCTGGAGGGCGGAACTCAGTTGATCCTGACCCCTTCGGTAGCAGATGGGGAGCAGGCCTCTGTAGAGCAGCTCAATCAGGCAGTGTCTATCATCAGGCAGCGCATCGACGGCTCTGGAGTTGGAGAGTCTCAGGTAACAGTTCAGGGCAATGAGAACATTGTCGTGTCGATTCCAGGCGTGCCCGATCCCAACACACTTCAGCTCATTCGAGCAAGCGCCCTGCTGGAATTTAGGCCCGTTCTTGAGGTAGCTCAGTCCGTCCCCGCTGCAGATGACGCAGAACCTGTGGACCTCAGTGATCTGAGCGATGAGCCGGCTACGATCCCAAGTGATGCTTCTGATTCAGCGTGGATTACTGAAAGGATCCGAGCTGAATTCGACAACTTCGACTGCTCTTCGCAGTTCCGCTCGCCGGGGCAGGTGGATGACCCTTCGAAAGCGCTGGTCACCTGTGATGACTTTTACTTCAACAAATACATTCTCGGCCCCGTTGAGGTTCGTGGCGAAAACATCTCAGATGCTTTTGCCGGCACCATAACCACTCAGACCGGTGCGAGCACGAACACCTGGGCAGTCAATCTGGAGTTTGATGCCGCAGGTACTACCGCCTTCGGCGATGTTACTGCTCGTTTGTTTGGGCAGCCTCAACCACTAAACCAATTCGCTATCACCCTAGATGGCCTCGTAATCACCGCTCCAACGACGAATGCCGTAATTACCAACGGACAGGCGCAGATAACCGGAAGCTTCACGCAGGACAGTGCGACAACCCTTGCTGATCAGCTCAAGTACGGAGCCTTACCAATCGGGTTCGAGGTGCAGAGCCAGGAGAACATTTCCGCCACGCTTGGTGACGAGTCGCTGCGTAGCGGTCTGCTAGCCGGGCTCATCGGTTTGATCTTCGTTGTTATTTACATGGCTTTCCAGTACCGCGGTCTAGCCACCGTTGTAGTTGGCTCGTTGATCGTTGCCGCACTGCTGGTGTACCTCGCCATCGCATTCCTATCTTGGCGTCAGGGCTACCGCCTTTCCTTGGCCGGTGTTGCGGGCCTAATCGTTGCTATAGGTATTACCGCAGACTCCTTCATCGTTTACTTCGAGCGAATAAGGGACGAGCTGCGTGGCGGCAAGAACCTAGAAGTCGCGGTTGAGGCTGGCTGGACCAGGGCGTTCAGGACTATCTTGATCTCGGATGCCGTTAGCTTTACCGCAGCTGCCGTTCTTTACCTTCTCACATCGAGTTCGGTTCGCGGCTTTGCGTTCACTCTAGGGCTAACCACATTGATCGACCTGCTTGTCGTGACGCTCTTTACCCACCCAATGGTTCAGCTACTCGCCAGAAGGAAGTTCTTCGCATCGGGGCACAAGATGTCAGGTTTCGACCTAAGTGCTGCAAAGGCCGCATCGTATCGAGGTCGAGGGGAATTCCGCATCGCTCCAACGGCTGGCACATCCAGCGTGAAGAAGGCCTCAAAGGAGGCGCAGAAGCGCCAAACCATTGCCAAACGCAAGGCCAAGGCTGCAGAGGAGTCGACAAATGAGTAAATTCCGCACCCTAGGTAACCAGCTTTACAGTGGCGAGCGTTCTTTCAACTTCGTTGGACGCCGCAAGGTTTGGTACGCGATTGCAGCTGTGACAGTTATCCTGGCCATCGCCCTGCCTATTCTGCGAGGCGGTTTCAACTTCGGCATCGAATTCCGTGGAGGAAGCGAATTCCGCCTAACCAACTCCCAGGAGCTGCCACAGACTCTTGCCCAGGACACCGTTAGGGACATTGTTCCTGGGGTTCAGGTAACCACAACCGATGTCGGGCTAAGTGACCTTCGCATCCAAACCGAGCAGCTGAGTGACCTAGAGTCAGAAGAGGTCCGCCTGGCTCTCGCCGAAGCTTACGCAGTTGCACCAGAGTCGGTCGCCTCTAGCTTCATCGGACCCAACTGGGGCGCCGATGTGACTCGGCAGGCCCTAATTGGACTTGGAGTCTTCCTGCTCCTGGTATCACTCCTGATGGCTGTCTACTTCCGATCCTGGAAGATGTCAGTTGCCGCACTCTTGGCACTTGCCCACGACCTGGTTCTGACTGCTGGAGTCTATGCCGGCGTTGGGTTTGAGGTGACACCGGCCGCGGTGATTGGTTTCCTTACGATTTTGGCCTACTCGCTGTACGACACCGTGGTGGTGTTCGATAAGGTTAGGGAAAACACGCTTGAAATTGAACTGAGCGAGACGAGAACATTCGGCGAGATGGTTAACCTTGCAGTCAATCAGACTCTGGTCCGCTCAATCAACACGTCCGTCGTAGCGGTGCTGCCGGTTGGAGCGATCTTGTTTATTGGCTCGCTACTGCTTGGCGCGGGAACGCTACGCGACATCGCCCTTGCACTGTTTGTCGGAACCATCGTGGGAACTTACTCGTCAATTTTCCTGGCCGCACCAATCTATGCCCACCTCCGCGAGGGTGAGGCGGCGATTAAGAAGGCCGCAGAAAAGGTAGAGGCGCTTCGCCAATAGAATTCTCACTACCAGTCAAGGAGTGAGCGATGTCGGATAGCTTTAGTAGCTCTCTGAGGTATCGCCTGCCCAGGATCTTCACTCGTGGCTCCACCGCCCTGGGTGCCGATCTTGCCGAACTGGTAAAGGTCGTCAAGGTTAACCACCCAAAAAGTGACCATCAAGTAATCGAGCGAGCCTACAAGACAGCAGCCAAGTACCACGAGGGCCAAAAGCGAAAGTCCGGTGAGGACTACATCACCCATCCGCTGGCTGTTGCACGTATTCTTGCCGACTTGGGATCAGGCCCGGCGACAATTGCAGCCGCTTTAATGCATGACACCGTCGAAGATACCGAATACTCACTTGAGGACCTAGAGGCCGACTACGGCGGCGAGATTGCATTGCTGGTGGATGGGGTGACCAAGCTAGACAAGATGAAATTTGGCGACTCCGCGCAGTCTGAGACCATGCGCAAGATGGTCGTTGCTATGAGCAAGGACGTTCGTGTTTTGGTCATCAAGCTCGCCGATCGCCTCCATAACGCTCGAACCTGGGGATTTGTCTCACAGGAGTCGGCACGTCGCAAGGCGCAGGAGACGCTCGAGATCTACGCTCCGCTGGCACATCGTCTGGGCATCTCGACGATCAAGGTGGAGCTGGAAGACATTAGCTTTGCCGTGCTTTACCCGAAGGTGTATGAGGAGATAGTTTCCCTCGTTCAACAGCGCAATCCGCAGCGTACCGATTACACCGAGCGTGTCATCGAGGAGATTGATTACGAGCTTCGCGATGCGCGGGTGAAGGCCAAGATCGACGGGAGACCAAAACAGTTCTATTCGATTTACCAAAAGATGGTCACCCGAGGCAGAGAGTTCGACGACATTTACGATCTCGTTGGTATACGGGTGATTGTCCCTACGGTGAGGGAGTGTTACGCGGCGCTGGGAGCCATCCACGCAAAGTGGTCGCCACTACCCGGGCGATTTAAGGACTACATCGCGATGCCGAAATTCAATCTCTATCAATCGCTCCACACCACGGTGCTGGGCCCGGAGGGGCGCTCTGTAGAGATCCAGATTCGCACCAATGAGATGCACCAGCGGGCCGAATACGGCGTGGCCGCGCACTGGAAATATAAGCAGGGGAGCGGTAAGAGTGGTGACAAAGAGGTGGATTTTGCCTGGCTCAAGCAACTCAGCGATTGGCAAGAGGAGACCGCTGACCCTGGAGAATTTCTTGACAACCTGCGCTTTGAAATCGGAGCCAAGGAGCTCTACGTTTTCACTCCCAAGGGTAAGGTCATCGGGCTTTCGGCGGGATCGACCCCGGTTGACTTCGCATACGCCGTGCACACCGAGGTCGGGCACAAGACCATCGGTGCCAAGGTAAACGGCCGGCTTGTGCCGCTTGAAACCAAGTTGCAAGCGGGAGACGTCATCGAGGTCCTCACCTCCAAGAGTGAATCGGCTGGACCAAGCAAGGATTGGCTGAACTTCGTTGCCAGCCCAAGGGCCAGGGCCAAAATCAAGCATCACTTCACCCAGGAGCGGAAAGAACTGGCGACCGAAGATGGCCGCGAGGCGCTTGCTCGGGCGCTGCGCCGAGCTGGGCTGCCGGTCCAATCACTGCTTAGCCCTGATCTGTTGAATGAAGTCGCCGCGCAACTTCGGCTTACCGACGCAACTGCCCTCCTCTCACAGATTGGCCAGGGCCAGATAGCTAGCAGCACAGTAGTCGAGCGACTCAAATTGGTGCAGGGCATCGAGCCAGGGGCGGATACTGAAGAGATTCCGATTGCGGTACCCAAGTCGATTCGGTCATCGCGCTCGAGTTCGCAAGGAGTCCTCGTAAAGGGTTCGCCCGACGTGATGACGAAGATGGCTCGGTGTTGCACTCCGGTTCCAGGCGACAAGATTACGGGCTTCATAACTCGCGGTGAGGGCGTATCGGTGCATCGAACTGATTGCAAGAATGTCAAGAGCCTGAATCCCGAGCGAATAGTCGAAGTTTCCTGGTCGGAGGACTCCAGAGGGGTCTTCATGGTGCAAATTCAGGTTGAGGCGTTGGATCGCAGCGGCTTGCTCTCGGATGTCACCACGGTGCTCACCGAGAACCACGTAAACATTCTCTCGGCTTCGGTAACAACCGGGCGTGACCGGGTCGCGATCAGCAAGTTTGTTTTTGAGATGGCTGACCCATCGCACCTAGACCACGTACTGAACCAAGTCAGACGAATTGACAACGTCTACGACGTCTATCGGGTGAGGGGTTCCTAATTCACTGCGTTGCGAGCGGCGTCTAGCAGCGCTTTGCGGCCGTCAATTTGCTCCTGGATAGAGCTCTTTTGCTTGGCATCGCTTGCATTGGCGAGGTCCTTTTCGAGACCAGCAATCACCTCTTCGAGCTGAGTTACCAACGAGCTGCTACGCGCCTTGGCCGCTGGATCTGAGCGCTTCCACTCTTGCTTTTCAGCCTCGGCAATCCTGGCTTCAACCGCACGCAACCGGGTCTCCACGCCACGCACGTCGCTCTTTGGTACGTGGCCAATCTTGACCCACTTGGCTTGAATTTCGCTCATGTGCCGCTTTGCCTGCTTTAGGTCGTCGACCTTAATGGACTCGGCTTCCTCCAGGAGCGCCAACTTAGCCTTTAGGTTTTCGCCATGCTCTACGGCGAGCTCTGCGTCCTGCTCCTTCTTAGCAGCAAAAATTGCGTCACCCGCAGCGCGGAATGAGGCCCACAATGCATCCTCGGCCTTGCCTGCCCTCCCGGCGGCCTTCCACTGATCCTGAAGAGAGCGGTAGTCAGAGGCGGCTTCGGCACCCTTGCTAACAAGTGCTTCGGCCTTCTTCACCAATTCGGTCTTAGCTTGCTTAGCTTCCTTGAACTTGGTGTCAATGGTGGAGAAATACTGGCGCCGGCCAGCTTCGAATTTTGCCCGGGCCTGCGAAAAACGCTTCCAAATTGGATCCGTCTGGGTTTTGGGCACCTTTGGGCCCTCTTTCTGGATCTTCTGCCAGTTCTCAAACAGTGCTGTCATCTCAGCCGCAGTCTTTTTCCAGTTGACAGCACCGAGGTTCGAGACGATGGCCTCTGCCCTTGCGGCAATTTGCTCCTTTTGCTCCATCGCTGTGGCTATTGCCTCCTCACGCTGAGCCTTGGCCTTGGCGGCTGTCTCGGCAATTGGTGCTGCCAGTGCTTCGAGTCTGAATCGCAAGGAGGACAGATCGCCCACAGCCTTGGGCTCGGTGCACTCGGCGACCAGGTGCTCGTGAGTTGCGGATAGGTTCTTGCTGTCGTTTATTCCCGCTGCGACTCGCTGTTCCAGTATTCGTACCTGTGCCTCTAGATCCTCGAACTTGCGCACAAAGAACGCCAGAGCCTCCTCGGCGCTAACGTCTGGGTACTGCCCGACAAGGCGCTCGGTTCCACTGTCTGTTACGTAGACGTTGTTTTTCTCGTCAACGCGTCCGAAGTTATTGCTGGCCACTTTTTCTCCTGTGTAGGTCGCTTTACTCTACCGAAACATTTTCCAGCAGCACCGGTGCCGCCGGGCTTCCATCGCTGCCGCCATCAGCCGTTCCCGCTGCGGCAATTGCCTGGACTGCCTCTAGGCCCTCGGTAACGCTGCCGAATATTGTGTATCCACCCACGCTATCCGAAGGAATAGTTGAATCTTCGTAAACGATAAAGAATTGTGACCCCATCGAGTAATCGTCCCCTCCAACCCGAGCCATCGCTATGGAGCCGGCCGGGTACAGGTCATCCTCTGGGGCATTCTCGATTGGCCCGAAATTGTAGCCTGGACCACCAGTGCCATCTCCGTTGGGGTCGCCACATTGCAGTACAAAAATCCCGGCTGTTGTGAGTCTGTGACAGCTGATGCCTTCAAAGTATTCTTTGCCGGCTAGGTCCACGAAGTTGGCTACGGCCTGCGGGGCGTTTACGCCATCAAGCTCAAACGCGATGGAGGAGCCAGCTACGTCCATGGCCCCCTGCCAAAGCCGATCCTCAGCCAGCTCTGCGCTCGGCACGCCAGCCGAATTAGATGACACTTCAGTGGTTTCCGCATCTGTCGTTGTACTTTCTGATGCGGCGAGGTCGGCGGCCTCTACATAGCCAGGTCCGAAGCTGAAGTAGACGAACTGACCCGCAATTGCTAAAGCCACCGCTGCCACAGAAACCACCAAGCCCTTTGTGTTGTCGGCCTTGCGCTGTGCGCCTCGCTTCGATATCAGCTCCTGTTTGGCTCGATACGACTGAAGTCTTTCGTCTTTGCTCATGTGGCTTGCCCTCCGACAGGCAATTCTAGGCGCCTCATAGAATCATCTGGTGCTACCACCACTTGCAGAGCGAATCAGGCCTAGAAACTTATCCGAATTAGTCGGCCAAGAACACGCCCTCCGCTCGGGTTCCGCGCTCTCCAGATTGCTTCAGGGAAACGGCTCAAGCTCCCTGAATTCGGTAGTCCTGTGGGGTCCACCCGGATCCGGCAAGACCACATTGGCCAGACTGGTCAGCGAGCAGGAGCAGTCGAGGTTTGTGGAACTAAGCGCTATCAGCGCTTCGGTGTCTCAGGTTCGCGAGGAGATTGCCAACGCAAAACGGGAGCGAGAAGTATTCGACCGCTCCACGGTGCTGTTCCTGGATGAGATTCACCGTTTCTCAAAATCGCAACAGGACTCTCTGCTCGGGGCAGTTGAATCTGGGCTGTTGACCCTGATAGCGGCCACGACGGAAAACCCATCCTTCTCAATCATCAAGCCGCTTATCTCACGCTCGTTGGTAATCACCCTCAAACCACTCTCAGAACAGCAGGTGCTGACAATTCTGAAAAGAGCCCTGGACGAAGACGAGTCGTTGTCTAGAGCCAAATGTGATGCGGAAGCGCTCGAATACATTGCCCGAATTTCGTCCGGTGATGCCCGGAGGGCACTGACGCTTCTCGAGTCTGCGGCGTCGCTCGCAACCGAGATAACCGCTGAGGTTGCCCAGAGCGCATCAAGTGAGGTGATTGCCTATGACGCCAAGGGTGATGTTCACTACGACACGATTTCTGCCTTCATCAAGAGCGTTCGAGGATCGGATGCTGATGCTGCTATCCACTATCTGGCACGGATGATTGTCGGAGGAGAGGACCCCAGGTTCATTGCCCGCCGTTTGATGATCTTGGCTAGCGAGGACATCGGCCTTGCCGACCCGCAGGCCGGCGTCATAGCAGAGGCCTGCGCTGCTACGGTTGAGCGCATTGGCATGCCCGAGGGACGCATTCCTCTTGCGGAAGCGACGATCTACCTCGCGCTTGCCCCGAAGTCAAATAGGGCCTACTCGGCCATAAATCAAGCCATTGCTGATGTTGAGGCAGGCAAGACAGATCCAATACCGCCTCATCTACGGTCAACGGGTGCCGTGGGCTATCGCTATCCACATGATGCAGAGACGGGGATACTTGAGCAGCACTACGCCAGTGTTCGGAGCTACTACCAGCCCTCAACACGGGGTTATGAGCGCACGCTGGCCGAGCGACTCGAAATAATTCGCAAGATACTCCCTAGTGACAATAAATAGCGCCTACTGCTAGACTTTCGTGGTTGCCTGGACCCAGCGGCTGGGGTGTGGGATCAATTCAAAGAACAAAACTATTTGA
>Ga0181571_10003443_pt1 | contig 11837 bp, 16 predicted proteins | sample 101ome_17_FD_132440 | JGI IMG/M metagenome (GOLD analysis project Ga0181571, IMG submission 132440) | Coastal salt marsh microbial communities from the Groves Creek Marsh, Skidaway Island, Georgia - 101407AT metaG (megahit assembly) | ecosystem: Environmental > Aquatic > Marine > Intertidal...
ATGCAAGGATAATGCCTAAACAGCACGCAGGATCAATGTGTCCATGCCTGCTTACGGCGAAAGTCAAAATTATCCGCATAGGTTTTGAAACGGCGGCGGCGCGCCGGTGATGGTAATACCGTTGCCTCAAACCCATGTGATTTTGCATAATCAAGAGCCTGATCAAGGGTATCAAATTCAATATGAATTGTTTTCAGGGTATCACCCGAAGACTGCCAGCCCATTAATGAATCCGGTTGGGCACGGTGTTGGCGAATAAATTCCATCATCCAGCCAGCAGACTTTCCCCATCCGGTGTTACCAGATTGCATCGCTGATTTTGGTTTCTGAAAAATGCGTACCTTCATGATCCACCAAAACTGTGATCGGCAATAAAGGCCGGTTAAAAATGGTCGGAGTGGAGAGATTCGAACTCCCGACCCTCTGGTCCCAAACCAGATGCGCTACCAGGCTGCGCTACACTCCGACTAAACGAAAACAATGTTGAAAAATCAACATTCAACACACCCCCTTTTTATCGGGAGCAAAGACTGAAATCAAGTCCTGTCTTTATCATTTGGCAATCTTTAATCACTAATCGACTACCTTCGCCTATATGCAATGATTTTGCGCTTCCTGCAACCATTTCTAATACAAATTGTGATGGTGCTTTTGAAGGGTAGCCATCAAGGCTTAGTGGCGTTGTTTTTTCAGCGGTATTAATCCATTCACCATTCCCAGAAAAATACATAATATCAAGGGAAATATAGGTGTTCTTCATCCAGAATGACAAATTTTTTTCTTGCGGATACACAAACAACATGCCTTGATCTGATGGTAAAAAACTGCGATTCATCAGACCAATTTGCCGCTCTGCTGAAGTATCCGCAATTTCAACCAAAACTGGATGCCATGTATGTTCAACAGGATCATAAACCTCAATACGTGCCAAATCCCCTGCTACACCATAAGAAAGTGGCGCGAAAACCAGCCATAGACAGATAAAGGGCCTGATGATGGCGTTAAATGAGATTCGCATAAATGATGGCCATGATGAATAACAACACCATTACCTGAACTAGCGCCGCTGGCCCAGGGATTACAGGCCCTGCAACGGGGTGTTCTGCAATCCATTTCGCCCCAGCCATGGCCTTGCGGGCCACCATCATAATGATATGGTCTACTGACTTGGCAAGGGACATAAAGAACGCCACAAGCGGCTTAATAATGGCTGGGGCTAGTCGCCGGTAAAACCAATCTGTGTTTAATACTGTTGACCGGATTTCTGGTGGATATAGCCCAAGCCTGATCAAAACAACAAACGCCATTCCAGCCAGCAAGAGCAATTGCAACTGGCCTGTCACATGGCTTAGGTCATAAGGGTTTTTAACCTTTGCATAGGGCAAGATTTGATAAAGAAGACCAGGGAATATGCCAATGCCAATGCACATTATTGCGGCTATACCCATGGCAATGGTCATACCAGCAGGAGTTTTGCCGATTTCGCGTGTCGATGGATGCGCGAAAAAGGTAAAATAAGGGATCTTAATGCCAGAATGCTCAAGCACCCCGGCCGAAGCAAACAACAGAACGAGATAGGCAAGCGCATATTCCGTCCCCCCTAATGCTGTCATGGTAAGCGATTTCGCAACAAACCCACTAAATAGGGGGAAAGCCGCAATTGACATCGCCCCAATCACGCAACACAGCATGGTAAAGGGCATCTTTCGATATAACCCCCCTAATTCTGAAGCTTTGGCAGTACCTGTTTGATGCACCACACAGCCCACAGACATGAATAACAATGCCTTATAGATAATATGAACAAAGGCATGCGCCACCGCGCCGTTTAACGCCAGAGGGGTTCCAATACCAACGGCAACAACCATAAACCCTAACTGATTGTTGAGGCTAAACGACAGCACCCTGCGAAGATCATTTTCAATCACTGCAAAAAAGACAGGAAAGGCCGTCATCACTGCCCCTATCCATATTAACGCTTCTGTGCCGGGAAATCCGCGAGCCAGTGCATAAATAGCGAGTTTGGTGGTAAAGGCCGACAAAGCCACTGTCCCTGTGGGTGTTGCCTCAGGATAAGCATCTTGTAACCAGCCGTTAAGAAAGGGGAAAGCCGCTTTAATCCCAAAGGCAAGGAAGATAAACCAGCTTGCCATCCCCTCAAGGGTCATCGCCTCAAAGGTGATCCGTCCAAACTCAAAATAATATAATGCCGCGCCACCAATCAGCAACACACCGCTAGACACCTGAATAATCAAATAACGCATCGCCGCTTGCCTTGCCGCCACTGTACCTGCGGCAAGAATAATAAAGACCGACGTAATGGCGGTAGCCTCCCACCAGATGAAGAGACTGATCAAATCCCCTGCATGTACCGCTGCGATGGCGGCGCCAGCGTATGCCAGTGTTGCGGTTAATTCAGGCCAAGTTTTTACATGCCAACTGTAAATCACGACCAAAAAGGCAGCGATATGAAAGATCATCGAGAAAGGAAAGGTTAGGTTATCAACATGATAAAGCGATAATTCCAGCCCCATAATAGACCAGATGAGATGATCCCCTGGTGAGGCCAACAACGTTGTCGCTGATATCGCAACAGCAAGCAACATCCAGATATGACGCGTCAAAGGAGGCAAGAATGGAATAGCGATTGCCGCTAATATCATCACAAGCCCAGGAGGAAGTCCAAGATCAGGCATCATCACGATCATCCTCCTCATCCTGATAATAATTTTCTGGACGCATGATCACTTGCCGTAACAATTTGCCCATCATGACAATGAAAACAAATGCTAAGAAACCGTAAATCGCTGGAAAGAAAAACATCTCTTCGATAGGAAGTTCACCATGGCGATGGGTGAATATCTCAATCACAAGCAAAACCACTATTGCTATCACAAGGACAAAGGTAAAAGCCTTGCCATAGCGTTCCAGTGCCATTTTTTCTACCTTATGTTTCATCTCATTGTCATTCATGGCATCACCATCATGCTGATCAAGGTTGAAAATGGCCAAGGGACAAAGAATAGCACAACAGATAGCAATGCCGTCACGATCGGCGGTATCACCACCAGCGGATGATAGCTGACTTTAACATCTTGCTTTGGCGTCATAAAAAACCCTCGCATTACGGGCTCAAGCAGATACCAAACATTCAGAAGCGAAGATACCGCAAGCACCAATATCACCAACATCATTCCGCGTTCTGCCGCCCCAGCCATGAGCAAAAACTTGCTCCATGATCCCCCGAGTGGCGGAATACCAATAATGGATAATGCCCCAAGGAAAAAAGCAATAAATACCATAGGCATCTGATAGCCAAGACCGTTGAGATCAGACACTTTTTTCAAATGCGCAGAGACATAAATTGCCCCGGCACAAAAGAACAGAGTGATCTTGGCGCTGGCATGCATAACAATATGAAGACCAGCCCCTTTAATCGCCATCTCACTGGCTAATGCCGCCCCTAAAACAATATAGGAAAGTTGTGATATGGTTGAATACGCTAAACGCGCCTTAATATCGTCTTTTTGAATAGCAATCACGCTTGAAGCCAAAATGGTAAAGGAGGCAAGCCAGATTAGCCAAGTAGACGCCCCGGTTTCTGCCACAAAATCATAACCAAAGATATATACAACTACGGTTAGCATGGTAAAGACGCCTGCTTTTACCACCGCCACCGCATGAAGCAACGCAGAAACAGGCGTTGGCGCGACCATAGCCGCAGGTAGCCAACGATGAATTGGCATCAATGCCGATTTACCAATCCCAAAGGCGAATAACGCCAACATCCAAGGGGCTAAAGCTGGGTCCAGTTGACCACTAAGGATTCCCCCTTGCTTAAAATCTAATGTACCAGCTGTCAGCCAAACCCAAACCACAGCAGGCAATAAGAGCATCAGTGATGTTCCTACCAATATCCCCATATAAAGCCGCCCTGCCCTTATGGCTTCAGCGTTTTGTTTATGGATCACTAGCGGATAAGTGGAAAAGGTTAAAACCTCATAGAAAATAAACAAAACCAACAGGTTTCCAGACCACGCAATCGCCAAAGCAGCATGAACCGCAATCGCATAAAATGCCGCAAACCGCGTTTGATTATCTTCGTTTGTGCCACGCATATAGCCAACAGAATAAACCGCAGCCATAATCCACAATCCTGAAGCCACTAATCCAAAAATAGCCCCAAGCGCTGTGACCCGAAAACTAAGATCAAGGCCACTGCTAATATTAACCACCAGCCATTCTGGCGTGTCACCCGCTATGACAGCCAAGGCCACTTGAAGTGCTGCCACAAAGGTTATGACACCGCCAATAGGCCCTAACACATCCCGTAATTGAGGGCGTTTCCCTAAAAATGGGGTAAGCAAAGCAACCGCAAGTGGGGCCGCTAGACCAAGGATAATGGCATGGCTTGGTGCTATCATGTCATGCCCCCCATCAGAACCTGTGCCGCGCCATAAGACATTTCTGTTATTGTGCTGGCACTAATCCCAAACCAAATGTTTGCCAGTGCCAATATCCATAATGGCGCATAAATCATTACTTGTTCTGGTAAGCGGCCATCACCTGAATTGCTTGGGGTAAACCACATCACCTCAATCAGACGCCATAAATAAATGACGGATAGGGCACTAGAAAAGAGGACAATAGCAACAATCTGCCAGTAGCCTGCTTCAATAACCGCCGTAATCAAATACAGTTTTGAAATAAACCCTGCGGTTAATGGCAAACCGATAAGGCTTAACCCACAAATCAGAAAGCCAGTAGCGGTAAACGGCATTCTGCGCCCAACCCCTGCTAAATCGTTAAGTTTAGTTTTGCCAGCCACCGCCATTGCCAAGCCGCCAAGACCAATAAACATCCCACCCTTAATCATGGCGTGATTAGCAATATGGATAAATCCTGCCTGCAAACCTGCTAATGATCCCATGCCAAAACCAAGAACAATATAACCAATCTGGGCAATAGAGGATTGAGCAAGCATAAGTTTGGCGTCACGTTCATAAATAGCCAGTATTGTTCCAAGTAAAATTGCCATTAAGGATAAGGGGATAAGAACCCATTGCAATATCAGTTGCGGCAGAGTGTCTATGCCACCGAAAATTGTCATTAAAACCCGAACAAGAATATAGAGAGAGGCCTTAGTCGCAACCGCCGCTAGCAAGGTTGTTACCGCCATTGGCGCATGTCCATATGATGGCGGCAACCAGAAATGCATCGGGAAAATCGCTGCCTTCACCATCACACCTGTGACCATAAATGCAAGGCCAATATAGACAGGTATCTGATCATTGACCTCAGGCAGACGTACCGCCAAATCCAACATATTTAATGTTCCGGTCATGGCATAACAGAACCCCACGCCAATAACATAGAAAGTAGCCCCTATCGCACCAATAATCAGATAATTAAATGCCGCTATCAAAGCGCGCTTATCATATCCGCCGCCCATGGCGACAAGCGTAACTGATGCCAGCGATGAAATTTCAAAAAAAACAAATAGGTTAAAAGCATCAGCGGTCATAACCAGACCGAGCAAACCACCAAATGTTAATAACCATGCCCCATATACACGGCCAAGGTCATCTGATGATATTTCATTAGCAAACAATGATTTACTTGACATTGTTGCCACAAAACCTAAGCCTGAAATCACCATAATCACCAGCGCGGTGGCATGATCAACCGAAAACTCAATCCCCCATGGCGGCGCCCAACCACCAAGATGATAAGACATTCGGAACCCTGCCCATCTGGTCATAAAATCCGTCATCATAACCACTGATGCCAAGGAAGAACCCGCCGTCGCCAGCAAAGCCAAAACCCACCCAAATCGCGCAGGCAATAATGCAGCAATAACCGCGACTAACAGAGGCAGAACAACAATGATCGCCGGAAGATGTTTGATCCAGTCTATCATGAGGAACGCCCCTCAGATTTCATCACGCGTTTTTCAGCAAGAATTTCATCTTCTTCGATGCTGTTAAAACTAGCCTTAATCCGCAAAACCAGGGATAGCCCTAATGCTGTCGTGGCCACCCCAACCACAATCGCCGTCAGGATCAGAACATGGGGCAATGGATTGGAATAAAGAATGTCATGTGAAGGATAGCTGCCATGATCACCATGACCGCTTGTGATGATAATTGGGGCGGTGCCACCTTCGATTTTACCGAGAGAAATATAAAATAAAAACACGGATGTTTGGAATAGACTAAGTCCGATCAGCTTTTTGACCAGATTCATACTGGAAATGACTATAAACAGCCCAATCATCATCAATAAGACAACAATGATATAATTCCAATGGGACAACAGTTGATCTAGCATCTATCGTCTCTTTCTTTTCTTAAACTCTGAAAACTCAAAACCAGCAAATGCCATAAAGAGCCCAAGAATAGTACTGGCAACCGTTAACCCGACCCCAAACTCAACCAGAATAATTCCCCAATGCTGGCCTTTGGCATAATCCGCCGCCAAGTAGTTATAGTTGAGGTATTCACCACCATTCAGGAAAGTCACAACCCCAACACCGCCATAGATTAATGCGCCAATCCCCATGAGAGCATGAACCACAGATGGCGGTGACACCTTTTTTAAGTTCTTAAGGCTAAAGATCATTCCATAAAGAATAAAAGCAGCAGCAATAATAACCCCTGCCTGAAAACCACCCCCTGGGCCATAATCCCCATGAAATTGAACATAAAGGCCGTAAAGAATAATAGGGGCAAAAAGCAGCTTTGAGCACACACGAAGGACAGGATTATTTTTCATCTTCATCCTCCACGTTCTCATCTTGTGATGGATTTCGTCCTGTTGCCCCTGTCAAAACCAGCAATACCCCAATTCCAGCAGTGAAAATAACAATGGTTTCCCCAAGGGTATCAAAACCGCGGTAACTAGCTAACACGGTTGTTACCACATTCGGAATATGCAACTTGTCATAACTCTCGGCCAAATAACGCGGGGCAACATGATGGTGAACCACAGAAGAAGGATCCCCAAGAGGAGGCAAAGACATCACACCCCATAATAAAAGTGCGCCAACAACAACACAAATCATCAAAGGTAAAACAACAAGGGCTTTATCACGCTTTTCTTCAGCAGGAAGCCAAGCCATCGCCGCAAGAAAAAGTACCGTGGAAAACCCTGCCCCAACGGCAGCCTCGGTAAATGCAACATCCACCGCATCCAAATTAACAAACATCGCCGCTGAGATAAGGGAATACGCCCCAGACATTACAATAATAGCAAACAACCTATGACTAAACATAATCATAATGGCGATCGCCAGCATGAAACCAACCAGAGAAATGTCAATAAACATCGCTGCCATGTTATTTCTCCGTCTTTTTGGATGAAGATGACCGGGTTTCATCAACCCCTTCGGGATCAATGTTCCGATCGTGGGCAACCAACGCGATCGCATGGCCTGAAATTGGACTAGTAAAGACTAGAAAAACCCCAATCACAACAAGCTTAACTGTTACCAAATTCCAACCCGAATAAAGACACAGCCCCAAAAGGATCAAAGCCGCCCCACCAGTATCAACGACACCAGCAGCATGAATACGCGAATAAACATCAGGCAACCTGATAAACCCAAACGCACCGATGATCACAAGCAAGGTGCCAAGTGCAACAAACCCAAGGGCAATCATCATGAGAATCTGATCAAACATTAGCTAAGCTTTCCGGTACTAAACAACTTGAGCACAGCAAAAGTGCCAATAAAATTAAGAATGGCATATAGAATGGCAATATCAATGAACTCTGGCCGTTCCATAATAAACCCATGCAAGGCCACCCCTAAAATGATCATGGTTCCGATGCTATTTACAGCCAAAACACGGTCAAAGGCGGTAGGCCCTAACACAACACGAATAAGCGCAATCAAGATGGACACACCAAGCACCGCTATGCTGACCAATAGCACTGTCACGATCCTGCCCCATCAACTTGCCTAACCCTCTTACCCATATCGTCGCTTTTGACATCATCTGCCATGGCATTGGTCAGAGCGTGAACAAGAAATCCCTCATTAGTGATATCAACCGTGACAGTTCCAGGGGTCAAAGTAATGGAATTGGCATAGAGCACTAACGCCGCTTCACTCATATCTCCGGTTTTGATCCGAAACATCCTAGGCGAAAACTTCCCCGTAATAATAATTTTTACGGTCTGCATATTAGCTAGAAATATCTGATAAATAAGCCATGCCCAGTAAAGCGGCAGACGCGCCATAAGATGGAGAGGCAACCCCTCATCATCAATGGCATTCATGCGGTGCGACATCCATACACAAAAGGCAACAGAAGCCACACCAAAACCAATTAGCAAACTGGTATAGTGACCTGAAAGCAATAGCCACGCCGCCATTAAAACTGCAAATAAAATAATACCGCGCGCCATAGTGTTGATGAATGTCCCCCAAAACCCAAAACTTGATGAACAGATTAAACCGAAACCCTTATGTTTTATCATTAAAATCATGACAAAAGAATAGCGAACTACGACAAATTGCGCTTTTTTTTTGATGCTATGATATGTTATGCCATTGCATGACACGATGATGGATTATCACGGTGTCTTTAAAGAATAATCAAAGGGGGATTACCAATGGCTAAAACAGATAAAAACCGACCATCGCATGTTCCAGCTGAAAACGAGTATCATGGTTTTCATTGGACATTAGCAGTTGCGCTAATTGGCATTATTGCGGTGATTTATCTTTTTGTATCGGTAAATGGGTAACAGCACTTTAAGAAAGTAAAAGGGGCAGAAATATCTGCCCTTTTATTTTTTAGTCTGGATCAACAGAAAACCTGCCAAAGGCAGTGATAGCAATAATAAGACACACGGGAAAGCCAATTACAAGAATAAGCCCAATAGTTGCGTCCATCGTATTCTCCATTATTTTGAATTATGAAAAACATTAACCTATCAGTTTGAGAAATTCCAGAACAAATGTCGGCACTTCCTATCATCATGGCTGCCCCTAACGGCGCGCGCAAAACAAAAGATGACCACCCTAACCTTCCCCTGACTATTCAGGAAACCGTTGAGGAAGCCAGGCGCTGTAATGATGCTGGGGCGAGCATTCTGCATGCCCATGTCAGGGATGATGATGGCAAGCATAGCTTGGATGCCAACAAATACGGAAAACTGATTGAAGATATGCATAGAACTCTGCCTCAGATGTTGGTTCAAATCACAACAGAGTCAGCAGGTATCTTTACCCCCATGGATCAAGCCCGTTGTTTGATTGATGTTAAGCCTGATTTTGCCTCTGTGGCGGTGCGTGAAATGATGGGCACGGGCAGTGAAAAAGACAGGCAATTTGCCCAAAACACTTACGCCAAAGTATCCGACCAAGGTACCGCGCTTCAGCATATTGTTTATTCCCCGGATGATCTGGCCGAATTGCTAAGGTTAAGGGCTGATGGCATTTTGCCTGACCGCCCTTTGCACGCTTTATTTGTGTTAGGCCGATACAATCCTGGATTTGTATCCGACCCTGAAGAGTTAGACCTGTTTTTTGCCCATCCCCTTGATAAATTGTCATCTTGGATGGTTTGCGCCTTTGGCCCCAGCGAGTATGACAGCATGATAAAAGCCATTAGCCATGGTGGTCATATCAGGATTGGGTTTGAGAATAATATCTATCTCAAAGATGGCAGTGTTGCTGAAAATACAGCAAGTTTAATCAGACAAATAACCGATCATCAACCGGCAGCATCACATGAGGACACACAACGCGCCCTCATGTGATGATAAAGATGTTTTGATATTAACCTTTGGAAAACTCTGGGTAACCTTCAAGCCCACATTCTGAAATATCAAGGCCGTTCATCTCGTCTTCCTTTGTCGCTCTAACCCCAATTGTTAGTGCCAATATATACCACACCACTGAGGACGCGACGGTAACAAATGCCCCGATCATTACTATGCCAAGCAGCTGTATTGATAGACTGGCCTCATTATTACTAAGCACAACAGCAAGTGTTCCCCAAATCCCGGCAAAAAGATGAACTGGGATCGCCCCAACAACATCATCAATCTTAAACTTATCCAAGATAGGAACACTAACCACAACAATCACACCGCCAATAGCCCCAATAAAGGCCGCCAGAGCAGGTGATGGCATCAAAGGTTCTGCCGTTATGGCGACAAGACCGGCGAGCGCTCCATTAAGAATCATCGTCAGTTCCATCTTACCATAACGGAGATACGTAAGGATTAAAGCGGTCACAACACCAGCCGCAGCAGCGATATTGGTATTGACATAAATGCGCGCAATAGCATCAACATCTGCTGCACTTCCCATAGCTAATTGTGATCCGCCATTAAAGCCAAACCAACCAAACCACAAAACAAATGTTCCTAATGTCGCTAGAGGTAGATTTGATCCTGGCATAGGATTAATACGACCATCAGCGGTGTATTTTCCAAGACGAGGCCCGATGATAATAGCCCCAGTTAAAGCGGCCCAACCACCAACAGAGTGAACAATGGTTGATCCGGCAAAATCAGAAAACCCTTGAAGATTTAGATATCCTCCACCCCAACTCCAACTGCCTTGGATGGGATAAATAAATCCTGTTAAAATTGCTGAAAAGATAAGAAAGCTGATCAATTTTGCCCGTTCAGCAACAGCCCCTGATACGATGGACGCAGCCGCCGCAACAAAAACCATCTGGAAAAACCAATCGGATGATGACGAATAGCACCCTGATACTTCTTCAAGCATACAGCCGCTAATATCGACATCAGATGGTGACCATATGGCAAAACTTCCTATCCAAGTCCCAACATCAAGATATAAAATATTATATCCCACCACCCAGAACATCAGGCCACTAATGGCATAAATAGAAATATTTTTGGTGCATTGCACCGCTGCGTTTTTTGACCTTACTAATCCGGCTTCAAGCATGCAAAAACCTGCTGCCATCAGCATGACAATGAACCCATGAACAAGAAATGATAATGAATTAAAAATATACGCTACTTCCCCATCAACTGCGGCAAATGCCGCGCTTGGGAGAAATAAAAATCCTGCAAGCAGACCTCTAACCATGATTACACTCTCCTAATAAACACCTAACAAAACAGTCTTAACATATTGAAGCGTGCTGTAATCGTGCTAATTTTGCATGATAGTGATGCGTTTTTTGCAACACCTATTCTTATCTGTTAGACAAGGGCCAAATCAGATGCAATTTATGAAATCGCTAAACTTCATTACGGTGATAGCTGAGGAAAAATCAATTCGCAAAGCATCAGAACGCCTAGCCATCACACCTTCAGCGTTAAACCGAAGGTTACTGGCCATAGAGGATGAACTGAATTGCCCATTATTTGAACGAATGGCTTCAGGTGTTAGGCTGAACACAGCAGGCGAATTGTTTCTGCATCATATCAAGCGCCAACAAATTGATCTGGAACGCGTGCGTTCACAAATTGCTGATCTAGAAGGCATGCGACGGGGGCATGTAAATCTAGTATCAAGCCATTATGCTGTTGCCAATGTGTTGGCAGAGGAAATGGCAGAATATCGCCATGCTTACTCACGTGTAACATTTTCGGTTCAAACCTGTGAACGTGATATGGCGGAATATCAATTGTCACAATTAAACGCAGATTTGGCGATGACGGTGGGCCCGGTGATATCATCTGCTGTTAAGATACTAGCATCACTTAGTTTGGCACCTGTTGCCATAATGAGACCAGATCATCCGCTTAGCCAGAAATCAAGCATCAGGCTGTATGAATGCGCTGAATTTCCGATAATTATGCCTGAAAAACAAGATCATGTTACTGCCCTTATCCACTTA
>Ga0181571_10003448_pt1 | contig 11833 bp, 7 predicted proteins | sample 101ome_17_FD_132440 | JGI IMG/M metagenome (GOLD analysis project Ga0181571, IMG submission 132440) | Coastal salt marsh microbial communities from the Groves Creek Marsh, Skidaway Island, Georgia - 101407AT metaG (megahit assembly) | ecosystem: Environmental > Aquatic > Marine > Intertidal zone...
ACCCAATCGCGTCCACCTGATAACTTGAGCCAGCCTAGCTGAACGTTCTCGATGTCAATGACCACACCCTTCGATGGATCAAATTCTACGAGATTTCCCCCTTCGCTGGATCGCAGCCACTCGTTATCCTCAACAGAGTAACGAACAAATGCAGCACCAGTGCTTTCATTTATAAAGTTTAACGGCATTTCAGTCTCCTTTGCAGTCCGTTGTTTAGCGCCAGATTTATAAGTGTCGGGCGAACACTTGCGTCAGGAGTTGACGCGAGTATCGTTCCGAAACCGATGTGATGACCTTGGAACGAAATTCTTTTGGATCGATGTCAGCCAAGCCGCAGACCGCATCGAAGTCCTTGTTGTTCTGTATGACCCAGATAAGTGCGTGTTCTGCTTCGCGCGCTTTGTAGATGTCATTGTTGTCGAGGTCGTGGCAGTCTTTCCAAACTTGTTCGATGACCCGCAGCCAAAGCATTCCGCGATTGCAACGTTCTGTTGCGTCGGCTTCCGTAAACCAATAGGCATCAGGAGCCGTAGAATGTCGCCGCGATTTCTTCGGCATTATTCCAATAGAACGTATCTGGGTTGTGAGGTAACGACTCTATGATCGTTCTGCTGTCGTCCGACAGGCTAAGTAGTTTCTCCATCTGTATAACTGTTTTCTTAAATTGCTTGAGGAACCGCGTGGCGTCGTCGTCTTCAAGTTCGAGCATGACCCACGGGTCTTTCTGACGGGTAAGAGCGTAGCCAAATTTGACTTGCGGCTTCTTACCCGTCATTCCCTCCACTGCTTTCTGGTAAACCGCAGCCTGTATTCCGTGAGACAGTGACCACTTCGATGGCGACTTGCTTGTAGTTTTTAAGTCAACAACGAGGTTGTGTTGCGGATACCAGAAATCGAGATAGCCAAGAAGATTGACAGTGCCATTGTCGCCAGGACGAAAGCGAACTGGGATGCCGACACTATGCTGCTTCGATCCTTGCGCTGGCTGCTCTGGCGCACCCAACGGCATAAGGTTTTCAAGCGCTGTTTCCGTCATGCGGCTAATAATCGGGATGCGCTTTTCTAATTCTTCTGGCCTGTTGTTCAGCATCAGGCTTAAATCTTTGAGGCGATCAACGGCTTGCTTTACGCAATCATCGATCCCTGCCCCGTTAAACAATCCATATTCGACGCCGCTTTCTACGGCTTGGCCTTGCACAGCTGCCCAGCCTGTGGGAAACCGATGCCCACCGAGATACTGACAAGCCCATGCGTCAGGCGCTTCGCGGAACTTATTAACGTTTGAAACGCTAATCCGTTCAATGCCATGCGTAATAAAGCCGTTTGTGTCATACGTCATAATCAACACTGTCCACAAAATAAAGCACCGTAACGTGCGATTAAAGCTGCATCCGCGCGTCCGTCATCCTTCTTTCGTGAAAAGAAATGACTGTATGCGGGGAAAAGTTCGACTGCGCGTTGACGGTTTCCGTCTTTGCCCTTCTGGCAATTCTGCGCGCGCTGCCATGTATTGGGCAGAACAAGCGTAGTTTCCATTCGTAAACCAGCAGCGCATCCTAATAGTGTACCATAACTGCGCCCAAAATTAAACATCGATGTGACGCCTTGCCCTGGCATAGCGCCAACCTTTTCGATAAATACAGGTGCAATTTGCTCTGATAAGAAATCAACAACCAGCTGCGGCGACACTTGCTTCTTTTTGTTTACTTCCATGATCGGCATATCGATTACTTCGAGTATGCCCTCGCGTAAGTTAAATCGTGCTATCGCCCCAGAAACCCCAGGATCAATGCCGTACACTAACATTTTTTACTGCCTGTATCATTTCATCTATTAGCATCTGGTAATTAGGAACCGACTCTATTGCTGCTCGTAAGTCGGAGTTGTTTATTAAAATGCGCGCTGCTTCCATTCTATCGTTGTCCGAAGCATTTACGTTGGCGCATATTTGCGCAAGCATATATTGTATTTGCAGTTTTTCCGCAGAAAAATGCTCCGCGCGTTCGATCTCTGCCCTCAATTCTTTAATTTCTTCGCTCAGATCAAACGTTGTTCTGACAATATCAATTATTTTTGCATCCATTTAATCCTCCACAATAATGTAATCTAACAAATCGAAGCGCTGGTTTTTCTGTTTTGCCAGCAATGCGAAAGCACACAGTGATTCAGTTGGTAGTCTTTTTCTTCGCCGCCACTTATCTACTGCGTTTTTTGTGATGGAGTGTCCTACGTCTTGCAAACCATATGTTGCTGCGCTCAACCCACCAAAATCGCTGACCAGTTTTTTTGCATTAACTAAGATCATACTGCCGATTGCCCTCAAGTTTGTTGATAGTGTTGAACTCAACAATAATCACAGCCTATTTGGCGCGTCAACAGTCAAATTGTCAAAACAATGCAGTTGCCAAATACGCTGTTCTGTGTCTATGTTGATTTTGTAGAATACAAAAAACGGGGTCGAGATGACAAAATCAATAATGTCACGCGGCGGCATAACACCGCCAAATGACGTAGATTACAGTCAAAAAGTGCTTACACGACAAGAATTTGGTCGAAGATTATACAATTTTATGATGCAAAAAAAGTTTTCACAAAGTGACTTAGCAAGAGCGTCTGGCATGGGTCGAGATTCGATCAGCCAGTATGTCCGTGGTCGGTCTGTGCCAAGTCCAAAAAACTTAGTCAAACTGGCAGATGCGCTAGATGTAGAGGTAGACGTTCTATTTCCAAACTACGATGCACAAGCTAATGCAGTCGAGCAGCCAACGCTTGAACTCAAGAGCATAGAAGCGGATGCCGAACATTTCTGGCTCCGCATCAACATGAAAGTGCCAGCTGAAAAAGCATTGGCAGTTATGCAGATACTCAAAGGTTAAAGGTATGCAGCTTCTTACTCAAAAAGAGGCTGCTGCCTTGCTATCTGTGTCGATTAAGACAGTCAGTCGATACAGACAAAGCGGATTGTTGCCTACAATATCCCTAAACAGTCGTACAATTCGCATCCCAAAGTTGGCTGTCGAAAGGTTCATCGAGGGGTCGCGATGTCAAAACCACCAAGATTACAACAAAGGAACGAACACTGGTACGTCGCCTACACAAAAAACGGCAGAAGCAAACGAGATAGCTTACGGACGACAGATTTACAGGTCGCAGAGGTTAGGTTTCAAGGCTGGCTGAAAGAGCGTAGGCTAAACATAGAAGTCGAACGCGATCCAGTGATCGAAGACTGTCTGGACTTGTGGATGAATCAATGGATCATCGGGCGTATGATTTCCGAGAACCGCTACCCGTCGGTCTGCAAAAATCTAAATGCATACTTTGGCAAAATGCGTGTGTCGGATGTGAAGCGCGAACACTCTCGCAAGTATTATGAGTTGCGCAAAGAAGGTTTGATTGGCACATCGAAAGCCACAAACAGTACAGTGCGCCTTGAGTTGCAACGGCTGCGCGCGGCGTTACGGTTTATGGTCGAGCGTGTTGAGCCAAAAGAACAGCGTTTGTCAAAAGAGATTATACCTTACGTCGAACTGCCTCACGCATCCCCGCCCCGCAATCGCGTTCTTACTGAAGAAGAGGTGCAGCTGCTTCGTGATACATGCTCGAACCTGGTGGCGAAGGGATCGAACCGCATCTCACGCATCGGGCGCTTTGTGATGCTGGCAATGGAGACTGCGCAACGCAAGACTGCGATCTGCGAATTGAAGTGGGATCAGGTGCAGTTCGAGACAAACCGCATACACTTCAATCCAGAGGGGCGCAGACAGACGCAGAAGAAGCGTCCAACGGTTACAATCTCACCAGTGCTACGCCCAGTGCTTGAGCGCGCTTACGAAGAGCGTATCAACGATTACGTCATCGATCACGACAGAGGCGTATGGGAGCCACTGAAGAAGCTGGCAGATGATTTGGGGATCGAAGGTCTGCATCCACATGTATTCCGCCACACATGGGCAACCCGTGCTGTGCTACGCGGTGTGCCAATGAAAAAGATAGCCATGTTTTTGGGGGACAGAGAAAAGACGGTGATTGATACATACCAGCATCTAGCGCCAAGTTATCTTGATGATGTGCATGAATGATCGTGAGGTAAGGGCCGCATCCAAAAATACTTTTTTGCGCAAAAGAAAGAACGAAAGCTGCCCTTACCCCAGCGAGAAACTAGCAAAACAGGATTCGCATTGCAACAGCGCCATTGGTGCTGTTTTGCATTTTATAGCGTCATTGGCGCTGTATTTTGTCCGTTTATGTCGATCAAATTCGCCCTACAAAAATTTCGGGCCCAAGTTTTATTGGTGTTGACTGTCGATCTACAACTGCCAACGTGGTCGGGACGGTACTATCTGGCTTTGATTCGATGTCATTGATAACAATGTAGAAACTAGCAATCGACAAAACATTTTGGCGCTGTTCGTGGTGCCGTTTTGGCAGTTAGTACCCTCTACCCTTCTCTTTTTTCTTCTGGCGGTTGCCGCGTCCTGGGCGATATTCTTCGCCGTACAGCTGATAAATTACGTTGCGCAGCACCCAGTGTTTAGCAGCTGGCGATGTGCCGACTGCCGCAGCTGCGCCAGCTGTGTTTGCCAGCACAGTGCCGAAGCCAGGATACGTCGCAAGGAAACTAAGCGCTGTAGGAACAATAACATCGTAAGCGCCACGCGCAGCTTGGTATTCGGCTGCTACTGTGTTTGGGCTGTTACGCCCAGCGATTGGCAATACGCCAAACATGCGCTGCGCGGCTTTAAAGTAATATGAACCTGTTGCGCCGACCATCATGTTCGATAGGTCTGACTGATATTTAAGCGACGTCATAGCGTTTACCAAAGGATCGAGGCGACCCAAGAAGCCAGAACGTGACAATCCTAGTGTCAGCAAATATCGTTCAAGGTTGTCATTTTCTTTTTCTTCATCCCACTTGTCTGGGTTTAGGATTGCTTCGCGCGCAGCTGATACCAGTGTATGGGTAAGGAACAATGACGACAGCGGTAGCGCCACATTAATCGCTGCAAATGGTATAGCTGATGCAGCACCACGGTTTTCATACTCTCGCTGTACGCGCTTCAACGACGCCAGCAACACATTACGCTGGAACGCAGCGATGAATGATTGAATGCCAAAGACGATACGCCCGACAGGTGTTTCTGCATATCTTGGACGATCAATAATTTTGGGGTCTTGAATTGTCTGATCGGTGAAACGCTGTACTGCAAGCGCCAGTATTTCACCCATGTCAGTCAGTTCGCCTGATCGATCAATGATATTGTCGATCTCGTACATGCCCTTTGGGTCTTTTTCGAGCGTAGAAACAAAGTCTGCGAACTGATCCATGTCGTCTGGGCGAACGCCAAAGTCTTGTAATACTTCGCGCGCACGATCTTTCATCTTAGGTGATGCAGGGTTTTTGTACTGCTTCCCAAGTTCACTAAGGTATCGAATGCCAACGCGCAAAGAACCACGACGCTGTGCGTTTGTAACAGCAACCAAGCCAGTGCGAACAAAGAAGCGGCCTAGTCGTGCAGCGTTTCGCGAATCCTCTTCAGCCGTACCGCCCACACGGTTTGCAATAATTTCGCCGCTCTCTGGTAGATCGATCACGCCAAGAATGCTTCCCAGCTGCCTGTAGTATTGCTTGCGCTCTCTTGCTGTTTCGCCTCGAACGAACGTCGCAAACTCGTCTAGCGCATATGCGAATGTGCGGAACCCGTCTGTCACCTTGCCAGTTGTAACGGCTGCGGTCATCGGTTCTGCGATGCTCGATATGACCGCACGGGGTAGCAACGCCATTGTGCCGAACGTGTTAAGAGTGTTTAAAGTTTTTTCTAAAGGAAAGTCTGCTCTAGCTCTCGTACCTGTTACTGTTTCTACAATCGCCTGTATGGTGCGAATTTCGTGTTCCGCCATGCCAGCTGCCGCCATCTCTTGGCTGGCATAGCTGAGATAGTCATGCACGTTCGATGCTGGATCGATCGATGTCCCAGATGTCTTGCGTCGTTTGCCCTCTGGTACATTTTGTGTACCGAAGCGCTTTTCGAACTCGACCTTGCGTACAACGCCAGGAATGTATTGGGTCAACGCTTCTACTGGGTTTAGGTAGAAATCGACCATGTATGTGTCAGCTTCTGGCGGTAGCTTCCGTGACTTAGCAAAGTCACCCTGTACGCCGTGACGAGATATGTCACCAACTTGACGGTGTGTCACGCGGTCAAACCAATCAGCTGCCGCCACCTCGCCATACGGATCACGCAGCGCCTCGTATAGTTCTGCGTGTAGATCGATTGCTTCTTCTTGCAGCTGTTGGATTTGCGCCTCGACTTCGCCAGCATCAACGTCGGGGTCGTTTAGTGCTGCATCCAAACGCTCGATCTGCCCAAGAATGTTGCGCAGTTCTTTTGCTGTTTCGACTGTCTCTTCGTCTAGCAGTGCCTGGATTTTCTCCCGACGAGACAAGTTTATCAGCTGGCGCGCTTGGTCGGCATCTGTTGGGTTCACTTCGCCGTATTCGTTTTCGTAGATAACGTCAGAATACAAAGCCTTTGCGCCACGCTTGTTGCGACCCTCGCCGTAAATAAACTTAGCGCGGTCATTAATCACAAGCAGTGTATCCATCATACGCGGCATGTATCCACCTTCTGGCAGATAGTTTGCGTTTAACCCGTTCTTGCGCATGTAGTCATACATAGGGTTCAAGATTTGATTACGAATGTCACCAGCTGCACGTTTGATTGCTGGATCGGCACCACGCTGTACGCCCTCGTCACTGGTCAGAAACAAGCGCAGCTGCTGTAATTCTGCATCCGACATGCTGTTGAGGCCATGCTTGTCTAACAGATCAATAAATTTACCAGAAAATCTGCGTGTTGCTGATCTGCTTGCCTCTTCAAACGTACCACCCGCGACTGTTACGCGGTTGTCAGTCGAGCCAGGATCAGTCGCCACTCGCGCAATGATGCTTTCGATTAGCTTCTTTGCTTTAGGGTTGTTCTTATAGCGGTTGGCAAGAATGAACAGATAGCCGCGTTTTGTGTAAATCGATGTAACGCCAGCTGTATCTTGGAACGCCGCCCACGCAGATTTGTAACGCTTGGGGCGACCTTTGACGCGCAAACGCATGGTCTTGTGTTCGTTCCAAGCGCGCTTCTGATCTTCGATCAGCCCGACACGTTCGTTTTTCTTTAGATCGATGTTTTGATAGAACAGCGCTTGCGCATCGATCATGTCAGTGTCACCTGGCGCTTGCGCAGCTGTACCTTCGTTAATGACCACGGAACGCAACTCTTCCATCACGCGATCCATTGCCATGAATATCCGCATCCGATCTTCGTCTTTTGGATATGTCAGCGCCAAGCGATCATCCCCGCCAGCAACTTTGTCTAGCGCCAGCTGGTACGCTTCGTTCTCGAATGTAATAAACTCGGTGTTGCCGCCAGCTGCCTCGACGTTGTGCGCAACATAGGCTTCGAACGCACGGGCAAACATTTCTGTCGGACGCGTCCAATAATTCACATCTGAACTGTTAGTTGTCGCAAACTCTTCTGCATCCCTGCGATATTGTGATCTGCCCAACTTCTTGCGTGACGACCCTTCCCGCAGCCGTCGCAGTTGCTCCTTCATATCCGCCAGCTTCTTGATCGGCTTACCGCTTTTCCGCTTGTCTTGCTTTGCTTGCAAGCGCGCGACTTCGCTCTCCATCTTCATAATTTCAGCAGCTGTAGCTGCATCATCGAAGAACATGGCGTTCATTAAATCGCCCATCGCTTCAACAAGGTCTGTTGGCGCGTTGTCTGCGTAAACCATTTCGCCTTTTTCTAGGTTGGCGCGGATACGTCCTGTGACGCCCCTGCCCCAATCTTGTCCAATGCGATCCAAAATATGGTAATCTAATGCGTGGCCCCATTCGTGGGCGAAGCTGTTCGAACGACCAGGCATCAGAATAACTGGCCCTGTCACTGGGTTTACGTCTGATTGGAAGTTCGATGGATCGGTTGCCGTCTTGTTGACATACGCAGCCAAATACCCGCCCCACGCTCTTTGTGGTAGCGCAAGCCCTAGCGTACCGTCTAGCCCGATAGCATTGTTCGGCATCGCCAGTGTGTGCGTCATCCATTGTAGGTTGTGGTACGCGTCAAGCAGCGCGTTTACTTGATCGTAACCCGCACCTTGCTTTGGCTTTTCAACAAAACTCAACCCAAACTTTTTCTGCACCAGATCGGACAGCACCTTGTACTGGCGTGTGATCGGTAGGTTTACAGCTGTGTCTGGGTCAAGGCCAGCATCGACAAACGCATCGCGGTATAATGACTGTCTTAGCGTTTGCGATTGAGCAATCGTGACTCTGCCAGCTTTCGTTCCTCTTGTGTTGTCTTCCCGCGTTTCGGCTTTGTCAGGTGTGGTTGTTTCGGCGTTCCGTAGTTCAACAACACCTTCGACACTTTTTTCCACGGGACTTTCGGATCGGGTGTCATCTACTTGGCTTTCGGTTTCTTCGCGGCTTCGTCTAGTATCTTCGCGGCTTTCCGCCACTCTTGGCTTTTGTACTTGTTCGCGACGCGTTTCATTGCTTTGGACATCGATTGTAGGCGTGAAGTCGAGTCCTTGCTGTTGTCCTTTTGTTGCATTTCGCTTCTCCTCTGTCCGTCTGCGACCAGCATCGATGATGTCTGATGCTGTAGTATCGTCAGGTATCAGACCGCCGCTTTCCTTTTGTAACGCTTCATCGGCATAGAATGTCAAGAAATCCTTCATTGCTTTGCCAGAATTAGCGCGTGTCAGTTCGTCGTTATAGAATGCTCGAACAAGCGCTTCGACCTCTGGATCAGGCGCTGAAAGCATATCTGTTTGATTGTAGTAGTCTTGCAGCTTAGTTCCGTCACGGCGCAGTCGGCTTACAAGGTTCGCCATTTCTGCCAGCTGCGGGGTAATGTCGAATTGCGCATCGGTGCGACCATCGGCAATCTGCTTCTTCAGCTGCGCAAACTTAGGCGCTGTCGCCATAAACGCGTTGCTGATTGCTTTGATGTTTTCGTCGCTGCTTTCCAGCATCGTCGCCAGTGTATCAGGATTATCGAACGCAGAGGCTAGGATTGCATTGCGAACGCGCGATATGCCCTCTTGGCTAATCACGCCATTGCTATCGACAAAGCTACCTTGCTCGGTTGGTGATAAGATTTTCTTCGCGTACTCGGTGACGAACGCACGGTTTTGCGCAGCATCGATGTCAAAGTCACCACGATACATTTCAATGATGCCGCTTTCTGTAAGGCGAGTTGCATCACGGCTGGCACGTTCTGTCATTGACATCTGTGCTTGCGCCTCAGTGTTCGAAAGATCGGCAAACTGACGCAGTTCTGCCATTGTCATGTCGTCTGTCAGCTGACGAACAAACACGGGCTGCGTGAACCCTTCGGTGCTAATGCCAGCTTCTTCCAGCGCTGTGCGATAACGCGCTAGGCTTTCTGGCTGGTTCGCGTAGACCTCTTGCATTGTCAGCACCCGTCCGTTTCCAGACATAATAGTGCCGTCACGCGCAATAATCGGCGCACCCGACCCAGATGTAGGATCATCGAGCAAACGTGCTGGGTTGAACATTGTCCCAGCCCGTTCTTTTGCCAATGCGTCACTTTCTTTGCGCGATCTGTCGCGTGGCTGTAGTTCGCCTTGCGCTTGCTTCAGATCGGCTAGTTCAATGACCTTCCCTTTAACATTGTATGTCGCTTGCCCATCTGGCGTCTGCACAGTTTTAACGACGTTATCAACGTCCGTACCCACCTCTTCCGCTTCTTGCGGATTAGGTAGTGCGGCTGGCTGATCTGGTACTGTGGGCGCAACGGGCTGCTCCTTTGCTACTGGGGGTTCCTCTATAGTTGGTGCTTCGGGCTGTGCTGGTTGCTCAGACGCAACTTGTGTAGGTTTTGGCGGTTCAGGTATTGTCGGCTGCGTTTCAGAAGATTGCGGAAGATTTAGACGCGAACGAATGTCTTGCTCGATGCCTGGGTATGTGCGGTCTAACTCTTTCAGCATAGCGTTGTATGCTTGTTCTTCCATCTGCCCGTACTGCGCTAATGCGCCACTAACAATAGTCGCTCTAGCCGTGTCTTGCTGCGCTTGAACAGGTTGCGGCTGTTCTGGAATTGTTACTTCCGAAGAAGGCACAGACGGTTGTTCCAGGCTTGATGGAGCCTCACCCGTTTCAACCGTCTGTGGAGTTACCGCTGGCGGCACAGGCAGATCGCCAGCGGCAGGGAGATTTGGCTGTTCGACAGATTGTTGCGTGTTTGGATTTACTGGCACATCACCAATCTGCGGCAACGTTTCGCGTCCAATGCTTTCTTGCATACGCGAAATTTCTTTTTGAAGCTGCTCGTCAGTAACTTGTAGACGGCCTTGATAGCCTTTCAAGTTGCTGTTTAACTTTTTGATGACGCGCATCGCCCATCCAGAATTTGAAAGATATTCGTAGGCTTTTCTTATTTCTGGCGGCGCTTTGTATTTTTCAGCAGCAAAGTTATCAACATGATACCCAAGTTCGTACATACGATCTGAAATCATCTGCATTTTCTTGGCTAGGTCTTCCATTACTGGGCGTGTGCGCGGATCGTTCATCGCGGCTTCGTATTGCTCACGCTCTTTGTCAGTCTTGACTACAAAGCGCTCAAATACGTTTTCTTCGCGCGGGGCTAAAGGTTTTAGTCCAGCAGCTTTGCGCTCCGTGTCCACGACACGTTGCCGTAAAAACGTTAGATTTTCTGGCTTCAGCGTATCAATGCGCCCTAACCATGAAAGATAGGCGTCGGCTTGCTTGTCTTCGCCAATCGCTCGTAAACGACCAGCCATGTCGCGAATTTCATCTTCCAATGACATCGGCTGCGGCTTCAACGCTTCCATCGCAGCGTTAAAGTTTGCCTCGCTAAAGTCCATTTTTTCCAACTCGCGGATCGCTTGCTGCGCCTCCACGGTTGTCGCATCTTTGGCAAGCGTTTGTATCGCAACTTCTGCCGACCCAGGTACAAATTCTGCTACACCCTCTAGCGCAATCTCACCTAAGTTAAGTCGGTCACGGAAGCCGCCTTGCCGCTCCGCAAGCTGCGCAGCTGTCTCCCCGATACTGCCCAAACCACCTTGACCAGCTAATTCAGCTGTTGCGGCTGTCGCTACCGCTCCACGACCTGTGCCGCGAACACGCGTAAACTGAACAAGTTTACCAGCCATGCCCATAGATAACGCATCGAACAACGCAATAGGAACACCACGGCGCGCGCCTCTTTCTCTTGCGCGGCCCCAAAACTCTGCATCACTCATAAGAGCTTCGAGAGCAGCATCGTCGTTTGGATCGACGCCAGACATCCTAATTTCTTCGTCCAGCACGTTACCAAATTCGATTGCACCACTGGACGTCCCTAATGCAGCGGCACCAGCGAATGGCCCACCAACAACAGTCGCCCCCGTCGCCGCAAGCAGTCCAGGTATCATTTGCGGCAGACTTTCACCCGCAACACTTAGTACAGCGCCAGGATTATCACGCATAGCGCGGTAAACATCACCCCATGTTTCTGCTTCTGTGATTGCGCGCAGCCCATCCTGCACTTCTTTTGGCGCTTCTGGGTAAATTCTGTTTAGTTCTTGGAATTTCTTTATGAAGGTTTCGGTGTCACGCAATCCTAGTTGCTGCCCAAGAACGTTGACGACACCTTCCAGACGTCCAAACCCGCGCACAAGCGCATTGTTCGGCATCTGGAACTCGTTTGCACGGGCAATGATTTCAGCCGCATCTTCGTCAGAAATAGGTGTATCGCCCAGCGGTGTATTCAGCGTGTAATTCCCAGGCGCACCAGAGATACCA
>Ga0181571_10003455_pt1 | contig 11829 bp, 10 predicted proteins | sample 101ome_17_FD_132440 | JGI IMG/M metagenome (GOLD analysis project Ga0181571, IMG submission 132440) | Coastal salt marsh microbial communities from the Groves Creek Marsh, Skidaway Island, Georgia - 101407AT metaG (megahit assembly) | ecosystem: Environmental > Aquatic > Marine > Intertidal...
CACCCGAGAGGATTCGAACCTCTGACCTCTGCCTTCGGAGGGCAGCGCTCTATCCAGCTGAGCTACGGGTGCTTGCTAAAATCCTTAGATTTCTCCCGAAATAGCATAATTTTAAGAATTGGCAAATCTCGTTTATTGCCAAAATATAGGTATGGACAGTGGGCCAGTGGAGCACAATTGGAGCAAAAGCAGCTCTAGACTGCGTCGGGCGGACGATTGTCTAAGTTAACCGTCTCGAGAACTGCTTGCCCAGTTTCAACCATCGCTTCGCTGACATTATCAAGCGCATTTTGAAGCGCTTCGGGCGTGGCGGCCTGTAAGCCTTCCGTTACCGCCCCCAATGGCTGTTCGGATAAAAGCCAATAACCGCGCAGGCTAGAGACAACCCAAAATGCGTTTGCCGCAGCGAGAACCCATAGTCCTGCTGAAGAAGTAGCGATAAGCGCAAAAAGGCTGCCAACGGCCATGCAAATAAAACCACGCCGCCTGCGCGTTTCGGACAGACTGGAGAGCAATGGCGCAGCAAGCACAGTCCCAAACACGACTGAGCCAACTTGAATCACAACAACAATATCAGAGAAAAACGACCATATCATTTGCGTCACTTTCCAGCGCAATTCATCTTGCGCCATAAGTGCTATTTGGGACAAATTATCCCAATGCGCAAGATAGAAAAAGCAAACTTACCCAAATTTTTGCTGTAAGTGCTCGCTATTTTCAGGCGGTTTTGCGATGGCGCGCGCTAATGCGCGTCGGGTTTCTGCATCAGCTCAACCAGCACACCGCCCATATCTTTGGGATGCAGGAAAATGATTTCCGTGCCATGTGCGCCAATGCGCGGTTCGCCCAAAACACGCGCCCCTTTGGCGACCATGTCATCGCGCGCCGCATAAAGATCATCGACTTCAAAACAAATATGGTGCTGACCGCCTTCAGGGTTGTTTTTCAAAAAACCGGCAATCGGACTTTTATCGTTAATCGGCTCAATCAGTTCAATCTGGCTGTTCGGCACATCGACAAAACACACATACACGCCCTGCTCTTCCATTTTGAATGTATCGTGGATTTTGGTCGCGCCCAACATATCACGATATAAAGCAATGGATTTTTCGATTGACGGGGTCGCCACACCGACATGGTTCAAACGTCCAATCATAATTCTCTCCCTTAAGAGGTCAGTTTCAAAAATACGTTTTCCAATTCAGCGCCGCGCGTGTCGAGATCGGCGATCTCAACACCGTGCTCGTTTAATTGCGCAATCACCGCACCCGCCGGTATGAGGCCCGGATTATAGGTGACGGCCAAACGGCCATCATCGGTGAGCTTGGCGTCAAGACCGTTTAATGACGGCGCGGTGGCCAAAGGCGAAGCGGAACGCACCAAAAGCGTCTTATTGTCAATCTGCGCCAACAGGTTTTGCGTGCTGTCGCAAGCGCGCAACTCGCCCTGGTCGATAATCGCAATCGTGTCGCACAGCTTTTCCGCCTCTTCCAAATAATGGGTGGTCAAGACAATGGTGACACCGGCTTTATTTAATTCAAGCACATAATCCCAAAGCTGGCGGCGCAGCTCAATATCAACCCCCGCGGTCGGCTCATCCAAAACCAAAACCGGCGGATTGTGCACCAAAGCTTTGGCGACCAAGAGACGCCGCCGCATGCCGCCCGACAAAGTGCGGGCATAGGCGTCGAGCTTGTCATCCAGCCCCATGGCGGTGAGTATTTCCAATGTTCGGCGTTGGCTTTTCGGCACGCCATACATGCCGGCCTGTAAATCCATAATCTCCCTGGGGGTGAAAAACGGGTCGATGGAAAGTTCTTGCGGCACAATGCCGATCGAAGCGCGCGCTTGGCGTGGGTTTTTGTCAATGTCAAAACCCCATATTTCAGCCATGCCGCCGCTTTTCACCACCATGCCGGCAAGAATATTGATAAAGGTTGATTTGCCCGCCCCATTGGGCCCCAAAAGACCGAAAATCGAGCCGCGCGGCACCGCCAAATCAATGCCTTTCAAGGCTTGTTTGGCCGCTGTCGGGCCGACCGCTTTATAGGTTTTGGTCAGACCTTTGGCCTGTAACGCATATTCTTGCATGGTGAAAACTCCTGAACCTTGTCTAGCATTTATGTTCTGGGGAATAAATCGGCAAATCGCGTTTGCCGTCTTGTCTTGGCGCGGCACGCAGCTACAGTTGAAGAAAGATTCGACGGGAGCGCAGATTGGCTGAGGCAAAATTAGGCAAAAAAGACCATCTCTATCTGGTTGACGGCTCGGGGTATATTTTCCGCGCCTATCACGCCTTGCCGCCTTTGACGCGCAAGTCGGACGGGCTGCCGGTCGGGGCGGTGTCGGGCTTTTGCAATATGCTGCTCAAATTACTGAACGATATGGGGGCGCAGGAAACGCCGACCCATTTGGCGGTGATTTTTGACGCTTCGGGCAAAAGCTTCCGCAATGAGATTTACCCTGATTATAAAGCCCATCGCCCGCCCGCGCCGGAAGATTTGGTGCCGCAATTTCCGCTCGTGCGCGAGGCCGTCAAAGCGTTTGATATTCCCGCTATTGAGCTTGAGGGGTTTGAGGCTGATGACCTCATTGCCGCCTATGCCGATGCGGCGGCCGAGCAGGGCGCACGCGTCACCATTGTCTCATCGGATAAGGATTTGATGCAGCTGGTGAGCGATAAAATCGACATGGTCGATACGATGAAAGACAAATTTATCGACGCCGCCGGTGTGGTGGAAAAATTCGGCGTCGGGCCCGATAAGGTTATCGATGTGCAGGCTTTGGCCGGTGACAGTGTCGATAATGTGCCGGGTGTGCCGGGCATTGGCATTAAAACCGCGGCGCAATTGATTGACGAATATGGCGATCTCGATACGCTTTTGGCGCGCGCTGAAGAGATTAAGCAAAACAAACGGCGCGAGAATTTAATTGAATTTGCCGAGCAAGCGCGCATCAGCCGCGAACTGGTGACGCTGAAACGCGACACCCCCATGCCGGTCGGCTTTGTTGATATGGCGCTGAGCGCACCCAAGGGCGAGAAGCTTATCGGTTTTGCCAAGGCGCTGGAGTTCAACACGCTGACCAAAAGATTGGCCGAGCGTTATGGCTGGGCGGTCGATGATTTTGAAGCCAGCGCCGCTTTGGCGGCAGATGACTCACGGCCCGCACCAAGGGCCGAAAACGCAGGTGATTATCGTGCCCTGCCGGCTCAGATGCCCGCGCTCGATACGGGCAGCTATGATTGCATTCGTGATGGCGACACGCTTGCCGCTTTCATCGCGCGCGCCTATGAGACCGGGATTGTGGCCATTGATACCGAAACCGACGGGCTGGATGCCATGCAATGTCGTTTGGTCGGCGTGTCATTGGCGGTCGCGCCCGGTGAGGCCGCCTATATGCCATTGGCGCATGGGGCGGGTGACGGGCTTGCTTTGGAAGATGAGACACCGCCGCAAATCGATGAGGCCTTGGCGCTCACTATGTTGAAGCCGCTTTTGGCTGACCCGTCGGTCAGAAAGATTTTGCAAAACGCCAAATTCGACACCCAAATTCTCGCCCGTTATGGGCTGGTGATAAACGGCTTTGACGACACCATGCTGATGTCTTATGCGCTCGACGCGGGTAATCATGGGCATGGCATGGATGCGCTGGCGCAAAAATATCTCGGCCATGCGCCGATACCGATTAAGGAATTATTGGGCAGCGGCAAAAACCAAATCACCTTTGACCAAGTGCCGATAGACAAAGCGACGGCCTATGCGGCGGAAGATGCCGATGTCACCTTGCGGCTTTATAAACATTTGCAGCCGCGCTTGCTGGCTGACCATATGGTGAGCGTTTATGAGACCACGGAGCGGCCATTGGTTGAAGTATTGCGTGCCATGGAAGCGCATGGCGTGGCGGTCGATCGCGCCGTGCTGTCGGGCCTGTCGGGCGAGTTCGCGCAAAAAATGGCGGCGATGGAAGCCGAGATTTATGAAACGGCAGGCCAAGACTTCAATATTGCCAGCCCCAAACAATTGGGCGAAATCCTGTTTGACAAAATGGGCTTGGCCGGGGGCAAAAAGACCAAAACCGGCGCTTGGGGCACCGGCGCCGATGTGCTGGAGAGCCTCGCCGCTGAGGGGGTTTCTTTGGCCCAATCGGTGCTTGATTGGCGCGGCCTCGCCAAACTGAAATCGACCTATACGGATGCGCTGCCCGAATTTATCCATCCTCAGACCGGGCGCATTCACACCTCCTATTCTTTGGCCGCGACAACGACCGGGCGCTTATCATCGTCAGATCCGAATTTGCAAAATATTCCGATACGCACGGAAGACGGGCGGCGCATCCGCACCGCCTTTATCGCAAGCGACGGCAATCAGCTGGTCAGCGCCGATTACAGCCAGATTGAATTGCGCGTATTGGCGCATATGGCCGATATTGAGGCGCTGAAAAACGCCTTTTTGAACGGCGATGATATTCACGCCATGACCGCGTCTGAAATGTTCAATGTGCCGATGGCCGAGATGACGGCGGAAGTGCGGCGCCGCGCCAAAGCAATTAATTTCGGCATTATTTACGGCATTTCCGCCTTCGGGCTGGCCAATCAGCTCGGCATTTCGCGCGGCGAAGCGGGCGATTACATCAAAGCCTATTTTGAGAAATTTCCCGGCATTAGAGATTATATGGAGCATGTGAAGGCGGAAGCGAAAGCGCAAGGCTATGTCACCACATTATTCGGGCGCAAAGTGCATGTGCCGGAAATCAACGCCAAAATTCCGGCCCGCAAAGCCTTTGCCGAGCGTGCCGCCATTAATGCGCCGATACAGGGCACGGCGGCCGATATTATCCGCCGCGCCATGGTGCAAATGCCCGCCGCACTCGACAAAGCCAAGCTGAAAGACGCCAAAATGCTGTTGCAAGTGCATGATGAATTAATCTTTGAAGCGCCGCAAAAAGACTGCGATGCCCTCATCAAAACCGTCAAATCGACCATGGAAAGCGCCTGCGCGCCGCGTTTGAGCCTGTCCGTACCACTTTTGGTTGATGCGCAAGCGGCAAATAATTGGGAAGAGGCTCATTAATAGTATTATTATATTTTATTAGTAATATTATTTGTAAATATTTCCCTGATTATAGAGAATAATGGAAAAAGGCGGGGTTAAAACCCCGCCTTGAATTCAAATCTCGTTTGATTGTGAGACTGTTTCGCCCGTCATATACGCTTCGCTTGCTGACGGGCTACACAGGGACAAGGCGTGTCGGGCTTGCCTAAAGGCAAGCGGACGCTTTTAGTCATTCAGCAGCCACTACTCAGCAGCAAGAGCCGCCGCTTTCACATTATCGTCCACATGCTCGATAAATTTGGCGAAATTCTCGACAAACATGGCGACCAGCTTACCGGCTTGCGCATCGTAAGCCGCTTTATCGGCCCATGTGTCGCGCGGATTGAGGATTGACCCATCCACACCCGGCACGGCGACCGGCACATCAAAGCCGAAATTATCGTCGGTGCGGAACTCGACATTGTTCAAGCTGCCGTCCAAAGCGGCCGACAAAAGCGCGCGCGTCTCTTTAATCGGCATGCGATTGCCGACGCCGTAAGAGCCGCCGGTCCAACCGGTATTGACGAGCCAGCATTTGGCATCATGCTCAGCGATGAGGTCGCGCAGCAAATTGCCATATTCTGACGGGTGGCGCGGCATGAAAGGCGCGCCGAAACAGGTCGAGAAGGTCGCCTCCGGCTCGGTCACGCCTTTTTCCGTGCCCGCCACTTTGGCGGTATAGCCCGACAAAAAGTGATACATGGCTTGGCTCGGGGTCAGGCGCGAAATGGGTGGCAAGACACCAAATGCATCAGCTGTCAGCATGATAATGCTTTTCGGATGGCCGGCCGTGCCGGTTGCCGAGGCATTGGGAATGAATGAGAGCGGATAAGCACCACGCGAATTTTCGGCCAGCGAATTATCGTCAAAATCAAGCTCGCGTGTGACCGGATCCATGACGACATTTTCCAACACCGTGCCGAAGCGCTTGGTGGTGGCAAAAATTTCCGGCTCGGCTTCTTCCGACAGATTGATCATTTTGGCGTAACAGCCGCCTTCAAAATTGAACACGCCATTTTCCGACCAGCCATGCTCATCATCGCCGACCAATTCGCGATTGGGGTCAGCCGACAGCGTGGTTTTACCTGTGCCGCTCAGGCCAAAGAAAACCGCGCTATCACCATCCGGCCCGACATTGACCGAGCAATGCATCGGCATGACGCGCTTGGGCGGCAAAGTATAATTGAGCATGGAGAAAACCGATTTTTTGGTCTCACCCGCATAAGACGTGCCGCAAATCAGCACGATTTTCTTGTCAAAATTGACCGCAATCATGGTCTCCGAACGGCTGCCATGGCGCGCCGTATCGGCCTTGAAACCGGGGAAATTCATAATCATGAATTCAGGGTCAAAGCCTTCCAATTCATCTTCCTGCGGCTCGATGAGCAGGTTTTGGATAAACAAGGAATGCCAGGCCAGTTCGGTGACCACGCGGGTCGCCAAGCGATGGGTCTTATCGGCCCCGCCAAACAAATCTTGCACCAGCAATTCCTTGCCTTCGGCATAGGCCAACATGTCTTCATGCAGCGCCTCAAATTGCTCGGCAGTCATGGATTTATTATTGTCCCACCAAATATTGTCTTCTGTGGTGGCGTCGCGAACGATAAATTTATCTTGCGCCGAGCGCCCCGTATGGGCACCGGTTTTTACCAAAAGCGGGCCGCTGGCAGCAATTTCACCTTCGCCGCGCGCCAATGCCATTTCATAAATTTCAGAGGGGCGCAAATTCCAATAAATGGCGGCGGCTTTGCCCAAGCCTTGTTGGTCAACGCCGTTTGAACTCATGTGAAAACCACTTTGCTGCATGATTGCATGTCTCCCGATTTGCATTTTTACTCGCGCTAACGCAAGAACCATCTGCCTGTTTTATATGCGACTGCTTCTTGCAGCGCAAGGCTGAGCAGGCTGATTTGGCCGATTTGCGCCGCAAGTCTGCCACAATTTTGTTGATGGTTAAAAAGCGCTTTGCCTGCCGCGCCAAACGGTGCGTAAAACGCTTTCTTAGGGGTCACGAAATGCCTAAACTCTCAAATGTCAGGCGATGAAGGGAAAGCCCATGCCGCAAATTATTTTGGTCGATGATGATGCCAATATTCTCGCTTCCGTGCGCATGGCGCTGGAAGCCGAAGGCTTTGGCGTGCGCAGCTTTACCGATGGTGAAAGCGCGCTGGAAGGGCTTCAGCACATGCCCGCCGATATCGGCATTTTCGACATTAAAATGCCGCGCATGGACGGGCTGGAATTACTCCGAAAACTGCGCCAAACCAGCCAAATGCCTGTGGTTTTCCTCACCTCTAAGGATGATGAAATCGACGAAGTCTTCGGCCTCAAAATGGGTGCCGATGATTATATTACCAAGCCGTTTTCGCAACGTCTTTTGATCGAGCGCATCCGCGCGGTTTTGCGCCGCACCAAGGCGCGCAATGAACGCGTCGCCATGAGCGATAAAAAACATAATGCTAATGAAGACGACCATGTCATGGTGCGTGGGCGCCTGACTTTGGATGGCGAGCGCCATGATTGCCTGTGGCAAGGCGCCGAGGTGGCCCTGACGGTCACTGAATTTATGATTCTCGATGCTTTAGCACGCCGCCCGGGTGTCGTGAAAAGTCGCGACCAGCTCATGGACGCCGCTTATGACGATCAAATCTATGTCGACGACCGCACCATTGACAGCCACATCAAACGCTTGCGTCGCAAATTTCGTCAAGTCGACAAAAATTTCGATGCCATAGAGACGCTTTATGGCGTCGGCTATAAGTTTAAAGAAGTCAGTTAAATGGCCGAAAGTGACGCGCGTAATATTATTCGCCCGACCATATGGCGGTCGCTGATTGCGCGCCTTATCGGTCTTAATATGTTGGGGCTTTTAGTGCTGGTCGGCGGCTTTTTCATGTTTCAAGAAAGCCGGCAACTTTTGACCAATGCCTATCGGCAAAGTTTGGAAACGCAAGCCAATCTGATAGCCGGGGCGCTGGCTCCGACAGCGCAAGCCGATAATCCGTTTCAATTTTTTGAACCCTCCATCATGAACCGCCTGCTGCAAAATGGTGGTCGCTCCGATTGGCAATTGCGCGATGCGGAAGCGATTTTGGCGCGCGCCCGCCTGGTTTCCGATTCGCGGCTTCGGCTTTATGCGCGCAATGGACGGTTGGTTTTGGACAGCGCGCATATGGACCGCTCGGCGCGGGTCATTGCCAAATCGCTGCCGCCCATGCCCGATAGCGACACCATGCCGGGCTTTATGCAAGGGGTGATGAAATCCATTAGCGCGCTATGGCGCGACCCGACACCGCTTTTGAGCGAGTTAAATGCGGCGGACGGATTGCGCCTGACGGAAGTAGCGCGCGCGCTGCGTGGGCAAGCGGCCAGTGGGCAACGCCAATCGGAAGAAGGCGGCGATATTTTGACCGTTGCCGTGCCGGTGCAAGGCTATCGCGCCATTGTCGGCGCGCTGATGGTCTCGACCCGACCGGGCGAAATTGATGCACTATTGGCTGAAGAAAGGCGCTTGATTTTGCAGCTCTCTGCCATTGCGCTGGCCGTCAATATCATCACCTCACTTTTATTGGTCGCAAATCTGGTTGTGCCGGTGCGCCGCCTCGCCGCCGCCATGCGCGGCTTTGGCAATACTTCACCAAGCTTGCCCGGGCTTGAGACAATTCCCGATTTATCGCATCGCCGCGATGAGATTGCCGAATTGTCAGGCGCCTTGCGCGATATGACCGAACGGCTTTTGGCGCGCATAAATGTGATTGACCGCTTTGCCGCTGACGTTGCCCATGAGTTGAAAAACCCGCTCACCTCGCTGCACAGTGCGGTGCAAAGCCTTGATGGCTCGCAAGATGACGACCGCGCCCAGCTTATGGGCATTATTCACAATGACATTAATCGCCTGAACCGACTGATTTCGGACATTTCAAAAGCCACGCGGCTTGATGCCGAGCTTAATTTGGAACCCAGCGAAAAATTTGACTTAAGCGCCTTGGCCGAGGAATTATCGGGCGCTTTGGCGCAAGGCTTTGAAAGCGAACGCAAAGTGGTTTTGGTGGCGCGCACCGATATGGCGTGTCCGGTTTTGGGACAAAAGCCGCGTATTGCGCAAATCATCGACAATCTTTTGACCAATGCGGTTTCTTTCACGCCATCGGGCGGACGGGTTTTCTTGACCACCCAGCAGCGCGACGGTGAGGCACTTTTATTGATTGCCGATGAGGGGCCGGGCCTTGCGGCCGATACGCAGGAGAAAATTTTTGAGCGGTTTTATACCGATCGCAGCGCGCAACCGGCACGCGACAAGGCGCATGGGGCGAGCTTGGGTCATTCCGGCTTGGGGCTTTCGATTTCACGGCAAATTGCGCGTGCGCATGGCGGCGATTTGATTGCCGATAATCGCCCCGACGGCACCGGGGCCTATTTCACCCTCAGCCTGCCTTTGGCCGAGACACCGGCCAAGCGCAAGCGCGCCAAAGAGGTTGAAAAAAACCCAAATGACGGGTGAACGCTTGCATGCCAGCGCGGTTAAGCTGCACGCAGGCGGCGTGCTGCTGCTGGGCGCATCGGGCAGCGGCAAATCGAGCCTTGCCGTGCACTTAATCGACCATTATGGCGGGCAATTAATTGCCGATGACCGCGTCTGTTTGACGGTGAATGACACGCGCTTACACGCCGCACCGCCGGACAATCTGGCCGGGGTGCTGGAATTGCGCGGGCTCGGCATCATCACCATGCCGCATCAAAATGCCGTGATTGATTTGGCGGTTGAACTGGTCGCACGCGCGCGCGTGCCGCGTCTGGCGGAGGCCGATAGCTTTACCCATCAGGGCATTCAAATCCCGCTCATCCGCCTGCATGGCCATGATGCGGCCAGCGCCGCCACCATTGCGCGCGCCCTCGCGCTTTTGCCGACAAACGGATTTTCACCCGATGGGATTTATCGCTGAGCCGTGGCTGGCGTCTTGATTGCCCATGGAAACTCTTGCAAACTGAAGCGGCACAAAGGAGATGCATATGATCGGAATGGTTTTGGTCACCCATGGCGCTTTGGCCGATGAATTTCGTGCCGCGCTGGAACATGTGGTCGGGGCGCAGGAAAATATGGCCAGCATATGCATTGGCGCTGATGATAATATGGAAAAACGCCGACAAGATATTGTCGATGCCATTGGCACGGTCGATAATGGTGCCGGGGTCGTCTTATTGACCGATATGTTTGGCGGCACGCCATCCAATTTGGCCATTTCTCTTTTGGAAAAAAACCGCGTTGAAGTGATTGCCGGCATCAATCTGCCCATGCTGATTAAATTGGCCTCTATTCGCGAAAGCATGGCTTTGGCTGAGGCGGTTTTGGAGGCCAAACAGGCGGCGCAAAAATATATTTCCGTTGCCAGTGAAGTTCTCGGCGAGGCGTCAGGCGACTGAATGAGCGGCCAATCGGTTACCGCCACACTGACACTCGCCAATCAGCGCGGCTTGCATGCCCGTGCCTCAGCCAAATTCGTGCAATTGGCGGAGCGTTTCGAAGCCTCCATTAGCGTGTCGAAAGATGGCGAGAACGTAAACGCCACTTCGATTATGGGCTTGATGATGCTGGGCGCCGCTTGCGGCACACAAATCATTGTCAGCGCCAGCGGCCGCGATGCCGAAACGGCGATGGCCGCATTGACCGCTTTGGTGGCCGATAAATTCGGCGAAGAATAGCCTCAAAAACTATATAAAGAAATCTTTATATCTTGCTTGCTAGGGGCCCGCCAAGCTGCTACAAAGCCGTGAAATTTATGAGGAGGCAGAAATGTCTGAGGATTATAAAGTCGCTGATATGTCGCTGGCCGATTGGGGCCGCAAGGAAATCGCCATTGCCGAAACCGAAATGCCCGGTCTGATGGCATTGCGCGACGAATATGGTAATGACAAGCCGCTCAAAGGCGCGCGCATTACCGGCTGTTTGCATATGACCATTCAAACCGCCGTCTTGATTGAGACATTGACCGCTTTGGGCGCCGAGGTGCGCTGGTCGTCATGCAATATTTTCTCGACCCAAGACCATGCCGCCGCCGCCATTGCCGCCACCGGCGTGCCGGTTTTTGCCTGGAAAGAAGAGACGGAAGAAGAATATTGGTGGTGTGTCGAACAAACCATTAAAGGCCCGGATGGCTGGACGCCGAATATATTGCTCGATGATGGCGGCGATTTGACGACTTTAGCCCATGAGAAATATCCCGAAGTGCTGGATGATTGCGTCGGCGTATCGGAGGAAACCACAACCGGCGTGTTGCGGCTTTATGAAATGGCCAAGGAAGGCACGCTGAAAATTCCGGCGATTAACGTCAATGACAGCGTTACCAAATCGAAATTCGACAATCTTTATGGCTGCCGCGAAAGCTTGGTCGATGGCGTCAAACGCGCCACTGATGTAATGATGGCCGGTAAAATTGCCGTGGTCTGCGGCTATGGCGATGTCGGCAAAGGCTCGGCAGAAAGCCTGCGCTCGCAAGGCGCGCGCGTCATGGTTACCGAAGTTGACCCGATTTGCGCCCTGCAAGCGGCGATGGAGGGCTATGAAGTCACCACAATGGAAGACGCCGCGCCGATGGCTGATATTTTCATCACTGCCACCGGCAATAAGGATATTATTACGCTCGACCATATGCGCGCCATGAAAGACCGCGCCATTGTCGGCAATATTGGCCATTTTGACAGCGAGATTCAGGTCGCCGCTTTGAAAAATATGGCTTGG
>Ga0181571_10003456_pt1 | contig 11828 bp, 5 predicted proteins | sample 101ome_17_FD_132440 | JGI IMG/M metagenome (GOLD analysis project Ga0181571, IMG submission 132440) | Coastal salt marsh microbial communities from the Groves Creek Marsh, Skidaway Island, Georgia - 101407AT metaG (megahit assembly) | ecosystem: Environmental > Aquatic > Marine > Intertidal zone...
CTCGGCGGGAGCCTCCTCGGCGGGAGCCTCCTCGGCGGGAGCCTCCTCGGCGGGAGCCTCCTCAGCGGGAGCCTCCTCGGCGGGAGCCTCCTCAGCCGCAGCCTCCTCAGCCGCAGCCTCCTCAGCCGCAGCTTCCTCCGCGGGAGTTTCCTCAGCCGCAGGAGCCTCCGCGGGAGTTTCCTCAGCCGCAGGAGCCTCCTCTGCAGCCACGGGCTCGGGTGCGGGCTCCGCCGCCGCCGCCGCTGCCGCCGGCGCGGGTGCAGCCGCCGGCGCGGCGGCCGCTCTCGCCTTCACGGCCTCCACATCCTCAGTCAGCTCCGTCAGCGAGGTCACCACGTCCTTCAACCGCTCCTTCATCGTGTCTTCCGTCTCCTTTCTCACCTTTGCCATCTCAGTCTTCGCCTCCGCCCCGGATTCCTCCACCATGACCCGACACTCCCCCTTCAGCTTCTCAATCTCCGACCCGAGCGCATCCCTGACGCCCTCGCCAACCTTCGCCTTGACCTCCTCGACGCCATCCTGCAGACACTGCATCGCGTCGTCGAGCTCCGCGCGCATGATCTCCTCCTCGAGCTTCTGCGCCGCGATGTTCCCCGAGGCCTGCTCCTCCAGGGCGCGAACGTCCGCCTCGAGTCGGCTCCTCGCGGCGTTGAGCGCGTCGCCCAAGTCCCTGTGAAGCGACTCGCTCTCGTGCCTTCGCTCGGAAATTTCGTCGCGAAGACCCTCGCGAAGTTCGCGGACGGCGTCGGCGGCGGTGTCCTCGAGGTCCGCGATGTCGTCCTCCAGCGCGCGCCTGAGGTCGGAGTCGCCCAAACGCCGTTGGTTCGCCTCGTCGGCGACCAAGCCGGCGACGTGCTGCTTGAGGTCGGCGAGGGCGGCGAGTCGCTTGTCCTGCTCGGCTCCCGTCCGAGCCTCCGCGTACGTTTCCGCGTCGATGCGGATAGCCTCGTTCTCCAGGTGCTGGTGCACGACAAAGTCCTGGAACTCCTCCGTGGTGTACTCGAGCGCGCCGAGCTTGCGACCGAACCTCGTTCGAAAGTCGACAAACTTGTCGTCGATGCCCACCTCGATCGTCTTCATGCTCGCGACGTTCTCCTCCCGCAGCCGCTTGATCTGCTCCTTCACCTTGTGCTCCACGTCGTCGAAGATGGCGGCGCGGTCCGCGGCGCCGGCGTCGAGCTCCGCCTGGATGGACTCGACGTCGACCGCGTGCAGGCACTGGGCGGACTCCACCTCCGCGCGCAGCTCCTCGTGTCGCTCGTTGACGCCGTCGATGTCGTCGCGGATGCGAAGCTCCTGTCGCTGCAACCGCGCGACGTCAGCCTCAGTCTTCTGTGCGCGGGGCAGCAAACCGACCCCGCCGTTCTCCGGATCGTCGCCGAAGACCGCCCTCGAGAGTTTCTCGTGGTTGGCCTTGTCCCTGGCGTCCTGCGCCTCGACAATCTCGAGGATATCCGCGGCGGTGTCGGTGACGTATTCCGCCTGGACGTTGTCGCACTCGGTGTTGAGCGCCTGCGACACCGCGGCGACGGTGATGTCCTCCTGTATGTTCTCGAACGCGGCGACGATGTCCTCGGTGAAGCGGGCGAAGTCAACCTCCAGCTTGGACTGCCTCGCGATCAGCTTCTGGATCATGTTCATCTCAATGTCAACCTTCTGGTCGGTGGCGTTGATGCGGTTCGCCAGGGAAACCTCCACGCTGCGAATCGTCTGCTTGGTATCCGTCTGCGCGTCCCTCATGTGTCGTTCGAGCAGCGCGAGATGGTGCATCCGCGACTTGATCTCCGTCTTGAGCGTGGCGTGAATCTCGTCTCGCTCTTGCGTCAGCTTATCCCGCGTGTCCTTGTTCGCGGCGTGAAGTTTCAACACCGACTGGGAGATTTGCCCGCGCAGCTTGTTCTCCCTCGCCTCGCGCGTCAGCATCTCGTCGCGCAGCGCCTGCGTCACCTCGTGATTCACGCGGTCCAAACCCTTGTTCAGGGCGTCCATCTGGTGCACCCGCTGGTCGTGCTCCTCGCGCACCGCCTTCTCCAGGATGAGCTGATGCTCGAGGTTCCGCGCGCGTTCTCGGGTGGCAGCCTTCTCCCACTGCGCGAGCTGCTCGTCCTTGTCGCGAACGATGTGGTCGTCGCGGGTCTGGGCCTCTTCTTTCTCGTCGGACAGCGCGCGCTGCAGCTCGAGCCGCGCGTTATCGAGCTCCGCGGAGAACTTGCGGATCATGGATCCCTCCCGAGCGTCGTTGAGCTCCGCCATCCGATTGATCGCGACGTCGAGGCGGGTCTCAGCCTCGGAACGGAGCCTCCGCTCGTCCTGGAGCGCCTCGGTGAGCGCGACGACCTGAAGCTCCGTCTGGTTGAGCTTCTGGCGGACGTCGATGAACTGCTGCGACGTGTTGTCCACCGCCTTCTGTCCCTCGACTCGCGCTATGTTAGCCTCCAGAATCTGCCGCTTGGCGGCATCCTCCCCGCGCGCGTCCGCCATCTCGCGCGTGATCCGCGCGATCTCCGCGCTGAGCAGATCGAGTCGTCTGGCGTCGGAGCCCTGCTCTATGCCGATCCGCTGCTGGATCTGATCGAAGGCGTCCCTGGCGGCGACGGTGGCCACCTGCGCGGCGGCTTCGACCCTCATCGCCTGCGCCCTCGACTCCTTCACGTCGCTCTCCGTCGCGTCGAGCCGGCCCTTCAGCTCCGCGATGAGCCCGTTCGCGCGCGCGTTCTCCATCTGCAGGTTGGACACGCGCTGCTCCAGCGCCTCGGTCACGCCCCTCGCGCCGCCCGAGTCCTCCTTCCTCGCCGCCTCCGCGATTGCCATGCGGCGCTCCATGTTTCGGAGTCTGCTGGCGTGCGCAGCCGCGGCGGACTCCGCGGCGACGAGCCTGTCCTCGAGCTCGCGAACGTCGTTCGGGGTGCCGAGGCGGCGGGGACCCGGCCCGCGGTTCGGTCCGGCGCCTCCGTTTCCTCGCGACCCCGGCGGCGTCGGCCGAGAGGGTGGAAAATCGTCGATGCCCAAACCCATCCCGTCATCCCCCTGGGGGGGCGTTCCCGGTCCGCGGGGCGGCGCGCCGACGCGCGGCAGGCGCATCGCGTCCGAGATGTCCACCGGCGGCTTGAAACCTCCTCCGGGGTTGAACCTGCCGAGCGCGGGTCCCGGTCCCATGCCCATGCCCGGGGGCGGCGGGGGCATCGCGACTTGGGGTGGCGCGGCTCTGGGCGGGGGGATGTTTCTCGGGGGCGGGGGCACCTCGCCGGTGAGGAGCAGGCTCGGCGGCTCCGGCCTCCGTTCGCCGCCTCCGACTCGTGGGGGCGGCGGTATGTTGTCAGGCGGTCCTGCGCGTGGAGAATGGGACGGAAGATCGGCGGTCAGCTCGTATCGACGCGACTCTCGGAAGCGCCGAGAGGAAATCCAACGGAGCCGAGCGAGGGGTTTGGGCGGCACGCACTCGGCACGACGAAGTTGCCCGGGAGCCCGGCTATCTGCGACGGCCCGGCCGGGAACTGGCGGCGCCCCCGATCGGCGGGCGCCGCCATGGACGGGTCGTAACGCGTCGCCATCGCGCGCGTGCCTCCTCCGCGTCGGTCGCGCCCGTCACCCGACCGCTTTCGCGTTGGGCGTCGGGGGAATTAACTAAAAGTCGATTCCTTCGAGCCCCGGTCGCCTGGTCGGGCCTGGTCGGACGGAGCGCGCGCGCGCTCTTCGCGTGTGCGTCGTGTGGCGTACAGTCGACGAAGACGCGTCGACGCCGGCGGGCCGGACGCTGCACTCGCGGCGGGTGCGCGGCAATGCCCGTTCCGAGTTCACCGCACGAAATACTTAACGCCCTCTCCTCACCTCCGCGCTGCCCCGCTTCGTTACGTCAAAAATTGGTCAAACCCAAAAATGGAAGCGAGAGTTGACCCGAAAGGTCTTGGGTTCGTTTTCAAGGCTTCGCCACGATCGATTCGCCGCATTGAACCGAAAATGGCGGTCTAATTTTTCCCCGTAACGTACTCGGAGAACGTACGATTTTGGCGGCGCTCGGCAACCCAGAAGGCACGGATAATGGCAGATATTTGTTAAACGGGAAAATTAAACCGTTATTTACGAGTCACTGCGAAATTTACAATCTGAACGCGCTTTTTTCCAAGATTCGCACGGATACCGTCACCAATAAACGTCCTTTCACAATAACCTAGAGGTCATTCACGCCGTCGCCTTCCGGACCGCGCCTCCACCCTCCACCAACTACCTTCGCCATGCCCTCTCGCTGCGGCGTCCGCAAGATCTTTGCCGCCTTCGGCACCGCCTTCGTCCTCCTCTTTTCCCAGCCCGCGGCCGCGCACCGCGCGTCGAATTCCGCGTGGAAGATCAGAACCCTACTCGCGGATGATCACGACCACGATCACGCCAAGGGGCCGCAGTGCGCCTGCCTCGCGGACGCCGAGGGCTGGAAGATCGACTGCGCCGACTCGGCCGCCATGTCCGCCGCCCTGACCTACCTCGAGACCTCCGGCAACAACTGCAAGACCAAGTCCCACTCGACCGAGTGCGAAAAGAACTACAACATCATCAAAACGCACCACGACCACTGCGACCACGACGAAGTTCCCGAGCTGATCGAAAAAGAGATTCACGAGTTCGAGGGGTACTACGAACAGTGCGATATCCACCGTAAGTGGTACCAGTTGGGCGGAGAATGCGCCGCCATCGAGTGCCACGACGCCTCCGCCGATCTCACCACCGCGATCGCCGACCTCAAGACGCACCAGTGCAACACCACCGCCAACTGCGAGTCCAAGAAGGAGTGCTACGAGACGTTCCAAAAGATCCTGATGGCACACGACACGTGCGACGAGGACGACCTGCCCACGACGCTCGAGCAGGCCCTCCACGACTACGAGGAGGCGTGCGACGCGAAGCGTTGCAACACGGCCACCCAATCGGAAGTCGCGCTCACGGTTGTGTGTTCGGGCGCGGCGGCGGCGGCGACGCGCGGCGCTTTCCTCCTCGCGGCGATCGCCGTCGCGACGACGCTCGCCGCGGCGTGAGACGACTCCCTTCGAGGGGTCGCGAGTCGCAAGACTCGTTTCTCGTTTTCTTCTCGTTTTCGTTTGCATAAGCGTCTTCCAAAGCCGAGAGACGCAGTTTAATAAAATTTTTATGATGATTACAAGGATCACCTCGTCGATTATCCTACGACACCCGCGGCGGTCACAATCCCGGAGGAAAGTCGACAGTCGCCTGCTCCACGACCGCCGCCCCGCCCGCGTTCCACGCCAGCCTCAGCCGCATCGCCAGCGCCTTCGTCCCGTGCTGCGAGTTCGTCACGTCGAGCCTCTGCGTCACGCGCCCCGCGCCGGTCGCCGGTACCGAATCCCCCGACGCCGCCCGCATCGACAGCGACATCGTCTTGGGCACCGCGGCTTGCAGCACGTACCCGAGCAGGGGAACGCCGCCTCGGTTCGTCGTCGTGGCCGTCACCGTCGTCTTGGACGGGTCCATCGGGTCGGGCTTCTCGCAGACGAACGAAACCTCCACCCCATCCTTGGCGAAGGCGACAAACGACTTTGAAAGCGGGCCACCGTCGAGCGCCGCCGCCGACGCGGGAGTCGCCGCGTTCATGGGAGGCGGCGCCGCGGGCGTCGCCGCGATGCCGCCCATGAGATCCCCGAGAGGATCGGCCGCGGGCTGCGGCCGCGTCTGCGGCACGAGCGAAGGCGGACCCGTGCCCATGAGATCCCCGAGAGGGTCCGCGGGCGCCGCCCCGCCGGCAAAGGGGTCCGCAGCCGCCGTCGTCGTCGGCTGCGTCGACGTGCCCCCCATCGACATGCCCCCCATGAGGTCCGCCAGCGGATCGACCGACGCGCCCGTCGGCGTCGCCGCGTATCCGGGCGTCGCATCGTATCCAGCCATGAGATCTCCGAGCAGATCCGCGCCGCCGGCCGTCCCGCCAGCCGCCGCCGACGGAAGCGAATCGTCCAGTCCCGTGAGGTCCCCGAGTAGGTCTCCCACGCCGCCGCCGCCGCCGCCGCCGCCCGGAGCCGACGGTACAGCCGTCCCCTCGTGTTTCCCTCGCCCCGCCACGCCGTGCAGCGCCTCCTTCGACTTCATCACGAACGGCGGGAGCCGCTCCAGCAGCGGCACCGCCAGAGCGGGTCCGCGGTCGAATATCCCGCAAAACTCAGACGCTCGCTGCTGCAGCTCGACGTTGGCGCTCGTGCCAACCTTGCCCATCGCGCCCCGCACCGCGCTCGTCTGCGTCTTGAACCTGGTGCCCAGCTTCGCGAGCGCGGTGATCGCCACCTGCTTCACCGCTGTCGGGGCGTGGTAATCGCCGAGGATCGACTCCAGCAGCTTGACGACATCCGCCTCGGCGATGACCGTGTTGACCTCGCCCTGCAGCCTGGTGGACTGGGCGACGACGCCGTCGCCGTACTCTCCGAGAACCCACGCGGCGACGGCGCTGAGCTGGAAGCGGTTGGAGTGCTGCTCGGACTCGAACGCCGCGCGGAACAGCGCCCTGCCCGCGTAACCCTGAAGCTCCGGAGAGTTCGTGATCAACACGACGAAATCCCTCGCCTCCTCCTCCGCCACGTAGGATCCTCCCTTGATCAGCAGCTCGACCATCGTGTCCACGTGCCACCTCCGATCGGGCGCGTACTTGGTGATGAGCTGGGCGATCCGCCTGGTGAGATCGGATTTGAACTCCACGTCGGCGACGCCGAGGTAATCCAGAAGCTCCTTCGCGAGCGTCTTGATGTTTGAATCGTTCACGAGGGCGTACACGAGTTGCAGCGCCGACCTTCGGATCGTGACGTCGGAATCCTTGACGCACTCGACGATCGTGTGCCTGTGCCTCTGAACCGCCTGCGTGTCCACCGCGACCACCTTGGCGAGGGTGTTGAGCGCGACGTACCGGATGTTGTTGTCCTTGTTGCCGAGGAACCTTCCGAGGATGTTCACCGCCAGCACCCGAAGGCCGCCCACGGATTCCGTCCCGATGATCGCGTTGACGGCTTCGTAGAGGATGGCGTTCCCCGCGTTCTTGGAGCCGTCGGTGTTGGACGCGACGTTGGCCAGGACGTCCGACATGGCGTCGCTGGCGTCCGCGTCCCCCGCGCCGAGCTTGGCGAGCAGCCGGAGCAGCTTCACCTGCAAAAACGGATCCGCGTGGCCGCCCACGTCGTGTTCCGCCGAGTACCCGGCTCGGATCAGGGACATCAGGATCTTCACCAGCACCGGGACGTGCTTTCGAAAGTGCGTCACGTGCACCTGGTCCAGGACGCACAGCTCCAGCGCCAGGGTCACCGCGCAGAGTAAAACGCCGTGGTGCCTGTCGGAGAGCAACTCCGAGGTGCCGTGCACGAACTCGTCGGCTAGGTCGGGAACTTTCTTCACGATGCGGACGCTGCACAGCGCAGCCTTCTTGCGGACGTAGCTGTTCTTGCTGTGCAGCAGGGAGGCAACCTCCGGGGCGACGTCGCGCGCCATCTCGGCGGTGCATATGTTCCCCAGGGCGCACAACGCCAAGCCGGCGATGAAGTGGTTGCGGTGCTTCAGATCGTTCTTGATCGTGTTGGTGACCATCATCGTCACCTCCTGTCGCTCGTCGAGCAGCACCATCAGGCCGAGGTAGCCGATCCTCTTCTCCGGAAACGACGCGCGCGCGATCAGCGTGACGCACTCCATCTGCCCCCAGTGCGTCGGGTACCCGAGCATGTGCAGGTACATCAGCTTGGCGACGTTGCGGTGCGAGTACTGCGACTCGGCATCCTTCAGGGACGCGCGGATAGCGGCGGATTCCTTGGCGACCAAGGCGCGCTCCTCCGCCGCGGTCTTGCACGCGCGGACGGACCTGATCAGCTCCCTGGGTTGATCGAGGAGGTGGGTGGGGGGGACCGGAGCGGGGTCGCGTCAGGTTGGAGGCTTCCGAGGGAGCGCTAACATGCCCTAAAAATGGGGGGAAGGGAAGGCGCGGGAAGAGGCCGGTGCTTCGGGCGAGGGCCGGACGACGCGGGCGCTCACCTCAAACGGGTCGACATGGCGAACGCGTCTCCGTTCCCGGACCGGCCGGCCGCGGTCGCTACCGACGTCGGCGCGTCTGTCCGCCCGGGGGCGCGAGATCATCGAGAGACGGAATAATTGCGTCCGAGGTTTGCGACCGACCGTTTTGGGAGGAAAAACGAGAGCCGCGGCCTGCCGTGGGCCACCCAATCGTCGTCGCGCGACGATGACGGGGCGACGCCGACGCGCGTCCGCGCTCGCGCTGCTGCTCATCCTCGCTCTCGCCTCCGGTCTCGCGGACGCTGCCGACGATGCGACGCGCCGCGCGCCCCGCCGGCTCCTGCAGCAGCGCCCCTCCGGCTCCGCGAGCCCGACGAAGAGGACCACGCGCGCGCGGGCCGCGGCACCGCCACCGGGATCCCGAGACGGAGTCCTCGCCGCGACCGCCGAAGGCGCTCGCGACGGAGTCCTCGCCGGCGAGGACACGCGCCGCGCGGCGCCGGTCGCGAGGGTTCCCGCGCCCGCATCCGCGACGCCGTCCCTCGGTGGCGCGCGGGTGGCGGGTGACCCGGACTACGACGACGTCCCCGACGACAAGACGAACGAGGCGATCCCGGAGCGGAGCGGAACGGATCGCCACCGAGACCCATCGCGACGGGTGGTGGAGCCGACGCCCGCGCCCGCGCCCGTCGTCGTCTCCTCCGGGGCGGCGTCGCAGCCTGCGCGACAGACGCGGACCTCCCGGGACGACGACGACGACGACGACGACGAGGACGAGGATGGCGAAGAAGAAGATGACGACGTAGACGAGGCGGACGACAAAGGCGAGGAGGAAGGCGACGAGGAGGGTGAAGCGGCGCGGGATCCGGGCGCGACACCGCGACCGCGGACGGGCGCCGGCGACGCGACGCCCGAGACGCGACGCGCCGCCTTCCCGCCGAGGCCGCCCGCGCCCGCGAGAAAGCCCCCGCCGGCCGCGCCCCCGACGCCGGCGCCGCGGCCGCCGTGGCCGCCGTGGCCCGCCGAGCCAAACGCCCCGCCCGCCCCGAGACCCCCGAGGCCCGCGAGGGCCCCGAAACCGACGGCGGCGGCGGCGACGACGACCCCCTCGGCGACCCCCTCGGCGACCCCCTCGGCGACCCCCCGAAGCGCGGCCCCCGAAGCGGCTGGCAACGCCACCGACTCGAAACAGCCCGGCGCGTCAGAGAAGGCGGCGGCGGCGTACGAGGCCATGCTCGCGTACATGAAAGCCAAGGAGGAGGAGAAGGAGAATGTGGAGGAGGAGAAGGAGGAGAAGACACAGCTGGCGACGCCGCCGGGGAACGAGACGATGCCCGAGGACACGTTCGCGAAGGAGGACGCGGTCAACGCGACGACGCGGACGGGATTCGCGGCCGAAGCGTCGGGTGACGAGACCCGGGGTGACGAGGCCGGGGGTGACGAGCCCGGCGTGGGCGTCGCGGAGGTGCCTGGCGCGGTGGGCGCGTCCGCGGCGGCGCGGGGCGGCGGGGGTGACGCGGTCGGCGCGACCGTCGACCGTGGCTCCGAGCTCGGCCAAGACACAGCTGGCGAACTTTCGGAGAGCGACGGAAAGGGTCTGAGCTCCGCGATGGGGGGGACGCGGCTGGCGGCCGGCGTCGCCGCTTTCGGTTGCGTCGGGCTCGTCGCCGCGGTGTGGGCGGCTCGGAGGGCCACGTCGGGGCCGCACTCGTCGCTCGAGCGCGGATGGTCCAGCGTCAAGCTGCCGGGCGGTTTTCGCGCCAAGGACGTCGCGGGCGAGAAGGGGAGCAGCGACGTCAAGTATCGGGAGCTGCAGATGACCGAGGAGGCGGCGACGGAGGGGGTCGGGGGGTCATCGTCGTCGTCGTCGAGCAACGAGGGACGGCGCGGGGGTCGGAAGAAGGGCGGCCGGCGGATGACCACCGAGGAGGAGAGCTTCTACGACTTGTGACGACGCGAGTGACGAGCGTCTTGAAAAATATCTGCGGCGAAATAATAAAGCGACGGAATAGCCACGTCAGCCGGATATCCTCCACCCGCAGAGTCACTTTCCCCCGCGCTCCCTTCCGACCGCAAGTACCCGCCCGAACATGTTCTCCACCGTCGCGGCCAAGCCCACGACTTTCGCGTCCTCCGCTAGGCGATCCGCGGTCTCCAAGCGCCGCGCCAAGCTCGCCGCGTGCCCCCGCGCGTCCGCCGAGGAGATCCCCCAATCGGTTGTTACCCGATCCGATCAGGATGTCTCGTTGAGGCGCCGCGACGCGCTTCTCGCCGCGCTCGCGGTGCCGCTCGTCATGCGCGACGCCCCCGCCTTCGCCGAGACAAAGAAGCGCGCGGGCGCCGCGGGCGCCGCCCCCAAGACCCCCGAGGAATCCTTCGCGTCCCTCCGGTCCGACGTCGAGGCGCTCATGAAAAAGGATGGGGACTTTGGCCCCACGATGGTGCGGCTCGCGTGGCACTCCTCGGGCACGTACGACAAGATGTCCAGGACCGGCGGCAGCGGCGGCGGCACCATCCGCTTCAAGGAGGAGCTCGCGCACGGCGGCAACGCGGGCCTCGACAAGGCCGTCGCGAGGCTCGAGCCCATCAAGCGCAAGCATCCCGAGATCTCCTACGCCGATCTCTTTGCATACGTGGGCGTCGTCGCGATAGAGACGATGGGCGGGCCCAAGCTCAAGTTCTCCTACGGACGCGTGGACGAGATGGACCCCGCCGCGGTCACCCCCGACGGAAGGCTCCCCGACGCCGACGTCGGCGACGGACCGGGCCCCAAAGAGCGCGACCACCTCCGCAAGATCTTCAACCGCATGGGATTCAACGACCAGGAGATCGTCGCGCTGTCGGGCGCGCACGCGCTCGGTCGTTGCCACGCCGACGCCTCCGGGTACGTCGGACCGTGGTCCGGAACCCCGCTGCTCTTCAACAACAGCTACTTCGTCCTGCTCAAGGGTTTGAAGTGGGCGCCCAACGACGAGGCGGCCAAGTTCCAGTACAAGGATCCCAGCGGCCAGCTCATGATGCTCCCGAGCGACATCGCGCTCATCGAGGATGCCAAGTTTAAGAAGTACGTGGACGTGTACGCCAAGGACCAGAAGAAGTTCTTCGCGGACTTTGCGGATGCGTTCGAGAAGCTGGAGAGCCTCGGCACCAGCGGACTCACCCCGCTCAGCGCGTGAAGGGAGGCGTACGTAGCCACGAGCCCCGAGGCTCATCCATGTATGATGATGAACGTTTCACAAATCCAAAACTCTCACCTCCTCCAGTCACAGTAAATCCAAATTTTCCGCCGGAACCGTTTGAAGTCAAAAGTGCGCGCGCGTGATGCACGCGGCGACCGAGGCATCCGCGGCGCCGTGCGCACACACCACGGAAGTCACATCACCATATGTGTCACATTACGAGAGAACATATGAGCGTATCCTTCTCTATGTCGAGTATGGGGCGCTCTGCCCGCTTGATGACGCCGATCTGATCTACGACTATCTCGCAGAAGCCGCAGAGCTTGATGACGAATAATCAGCCCCTGGCTTCCGTCGTCAACTCAGCTTTGGACGGGCGGCGTCGGCACGCCACTTCCCCGGGCGAGGCTCTCCAGAGGGGCGGGGGGGGCGCCATGTCGCCGTCGCGAGGAACGCGCGGCGTGATGGGATGGACGTTAGTGCTCGCGATGGCGCTGTCGGCGCGGGGCGTCGACGGATGGAGCGGCGAGTCGCGCAGGGGCGACCCGGTCTACTTGACATTCCACGAGCAGACACCGCCGAGCGACTGGTACCAGATGCCGAGCCCGCCTCCGCCGCCGTCGCCGCCGCCGTCGCCGCCGCCGTCGCCGCCGAGCCCACCGCCGAGCC
>Ga0181571_10003461_pt1 | contig 11820 bp, 6 predicted proteins | sample 101ome_17_FD_132440 | JGI IMG/M metagenome (GOLD analysis project Ga0181571, IMG submission 132440) | Coastal salt marsh microbial communities from the Groves Creek Marsh, Skidaway Island, Georgia - 101407AT metaG (megahit assembly) | ecosystem: Environmental > Aquatic > Marine > Intertidal zone...
GTCCGCTCCGTCCGCCTGGTCCGCTTCGTTCGCTTCGTTCGCGCCGTCGTCCTCGCTCGCTTCGCCGTCCCTCCAGGAGCGACAGATGGCGCCGACGCGCGCCCAGTGCACGCGCGTGGCGGACGATCCGACGCCGTTGGACGGCACGACGGATTCGCCCTCCACCTTGGGATCGACGCCGAGCACGCGGCACACGTATCGCCTGAGCTCGTCGATCGCCCGAGGGTCGCCCCGCTCGCCGACCTCGCCCTTCTCGGACCTCCCGTCCGATCCCTTCGGCTCCCGAACCAACTCCCGAACGATCTCTTCGCGCGCCACCCCGCCCACGGCATCCCGCCCGTCGTCGCCGATGCCCATCCTCCTCGTCCGCGCGCGTTCAACCCTAAAACCCGGTCGAGCGTGCGCCGACGCTCCGCGGAGAGTGACCGAGGCCGAGGCCCCGGGTAACCTGGGAGGGCACTTTCAGTAAAGCCAGACAGCAGGGCGGATTTCACGCAGACTGGATGGCAGATGGGATGGATTGAAAACGGTTCCGCTAGTAGTACTCGCTGAACACCCTGTCCGATGCGGGTGACGGCGCCTCCGCCGCCGTCGCCCGCGCCACCGACTTGAGCGCCTCCCCTCGCGTCATCTCCTCCGCGCGACGGATCACCGGCATGAGCGGCGGCGTCGCCTCGCGCCGAGCCCTCGCCGCCCAGTCCGTCCTCCCCCGCTCGTGGAAAAACGCGTGGCGCTTGATGTCCTCGACGCCGCCGGAGAGCATGCCGAGCCTCCTGCTGGTGTCCACGACGCACAGCTTGCTCACCAGGTCCTTGGCACGGAGCTGGAACCCGTCCTTAAACCGCAGGTCCGCGGTGAGGATCCTGCGGTGGCGCTGCGAATCCGACTTGGCCTGGAACGGCGCGTACCCCGCCAGCATCTCAAACACCAAGACGCCGAATGCCCAGTAATCCGCGGACCGGTCGTACCCCTGCGACAGCATCACCTCCGGCGCCATGTAGTCGCTCGTGCCGCACGTGGTGTACGTCCGCTCGCCCGGTCGCAGGGGCTTGCAGAACCCGAGGTCAGCGAGCTTGAGGTGGCCGTCGCCGTTGATGAGGATGTTCTCGGGCTTGAGGTCGCGGTACACGTACCCTCTGCCGTGGAGGTACTCGAGGGCGAGGAGAACCTCGGAGGCGTAGAACACCGCGGCGGGAGGGACGAACGTGCCCTTCTCGGTGCCGTTGACGAGGAGCTGGAACAAGTCGCCGCCGGGCATGAAGTCCATCACGAGGTAGAGGTGAGCGGAATCCTGAAACGAGCACAACGACTGCATCACAAACGGGGTATCGCCGAACGATCGCATGAGCGTCCTCTCGCGCATGATGTTCTCCGCCTGGTCCAGACGGAGCAGCTTACGCTTGGACATCACCTTGACGCAGCAGTGCGCGTTGCCCAGGTTCGTCGCGCGAGCCAGGTAGACCTCGCCGGACATGCCCACGCCGAGCTCCTTGTGGAAGGTGAGGTCCCGCCGGCGCACCGTGGCGCGACCCCTGCCGTCCCTCCATCGAACCGCGCGCGTCTCGCCACCTTGAGCGGAGGACCGCCGCCGCTCGGCGTACCGCCTGAGGTACGACGACGCGCCGAACCCCCCGGTCGATCCGGAGGTGTCTTGGGCGACGTGCGCGGAGACGTTCGCGCGGCGAAGTTGAGCGCGAGCCGCGAGCGTTCCGCCGCCGGCGCCGTCGCACCCGATCCTCGCCGCCGCGCCCGTTCCAATTCCCGGGCTCGTCGTCTGGCGGGTCGCGTTTAAGCGCCTGGGGAGCGTGCTCGGCGCCTTCGCGCGGTCCTGCGCGGTGGCGTAGTGGTAGTTTCGAATCCGCACGCGCATGGCGTCGATGACGTCGGGACCCAGCATCCGGACAAACGCGTCGCGGTCCAAACTGAGCGTCTGTACCCCCGTCAGGGCGACGACGGTGGCGGTGGGTTCCGCCCCCTGAAGCGCGGCCACCTCGCCGAAGTAATCGCCGGGCTTCAGGCGATTGATCTCCTTGCCCCCGACGAGCTCGACGGAGCACTCCCCGCGCTCGATGATGTGGAACTTGGCGCCCTCCGCTTTGCCCCGGACGCAAATCGCGTGGCCCCTGGCGAACGCGCACGGCACGACGGCGTCCGCCAGTCGCTTCCTGTCGTACTCGTCGAGCCGCTCTAAGGTCTTCACCCCGCCGAGAAGCCGCTCGTACGCCTCGCGTCTCTGGAACGCGCCCCGCGACAGCGTTCGCTTGAACGTCTCGCGATCGAGCGCCCAGACGGTGGTCGCCTTTAAGCCGCACCGAACCGTCGCCGTCCGCGGCACGGAGTGGAGGAGCGCCACCTCGCCGAAGGTGTCCCCGGGCCACAGCGTCCTGACCTCTTCCTCGTCGTCGTCGTTGCTGTCGTGGTGGTCGGCACCCTCGGCACCCTCGCGGTGCCGTTCGTCCCCGTCGCGATGCACGGTGACCGCCGCGGATCCCGCGACGACGACGTAAAAGTTGAAGCCCTCCTCGCCCTGCCTGACCACCGCCTCGCCCGCGGCGTACTCGAGGCGGTACATGGCGCGGAACAGCGCGTCCCTGTCCTCGGCGCGGAGCGAATCGAAAATTGTGATGCCCTCGCACGCGGATGCGATGGTGGCGACGTCGAACGCGGCCTTCTGCGCCACCACTCCGCCGTCGGAGGGAAGCCTGCGCTCGCGCGAGGCGGTTCCTTTTCCGGAGCGGGCATCCTCGGAACGGGCGCGGGCGTCACCGGGGATCGAGTCGGCGCGGCGGGCGTCGACGAGCGCGAGCCTGCGGCGCACCCGCACCTCTAGCTCCTCTACGTCGATGGACGACATGAACGGATCCAGGGGCGACCTGCGCGCTGGGCGATGGGGCGGGTTCGGGGCGCGATGGGACGTAAGTGGCATCGCTTCCAAAATGAGAAGAGCCAAAACAGACGATCGGGTGCGACGGGCGGGGTAGGACGCGAGTCGGGGACGAATATCGCATCGGAGGTCGGCGAACCTTCAAATTTGAAAGGGCGGACCACTCGGCGCGGCGAGGTGAGAGCGGAGGTCGTGAGCGAGCGATACGACGGCGCGCCTCGAAGTGGCTTCCTGGCCAAAAACGGTTAACACTGCGGAGATTCAAGCGTTGCCGTGCGTGGTGCCAGAGGAGCCAAAAATCGAGCGCTCCGGTTTCTTTTTTGAGTTTTCTCGCAGGACCGAGGAGAAAAGCGGGGACCGGGGATCTCGGGCGCCCTCTTTAAACGCGCGCGAATCGTTGCGTCAAGCAAAGGTTCAAGCTTCGCTAGTAAACATGGGTTTCGCCAACATCTGGGCTACCAAGGCTGAGTGCAACGGCAAGGGCCAGCGCCGCTGGTGAGTGCATCTCCGGCTCCGGCCACGCGCGGGACCGGGAAACGGTGCCTCTCTCGCCAAATTTTGGCGGTTGGCGGCTCCGCTCGACGCCGATCTCGGGTCGATGCGAGCGCGTGGACGACCCACGGGGCGTCGATATCGTCCCGTTGCGACCTTTGGTCGATTCGGACGCGTCGATTCGATCCTCCCGCGGCCGTCTCCGCGCCGTTCCCGGGGCACCCTCCCGATGGGTTTTCTAGGGTTTTATGCCCCAACCCTGACCGATTTCTCCCCTGACCTTCGCTGACCCCTCCCCCCCTCTCCCTCCCTCAACAGCCGCGTGTGCGCAAACCAGTGGGGTATCATTCGCAAGTACAACCTCAACATCTGCAGGCAGTGCTTCCGCGAGTATGCCAAGGACATCGGCTTCGTGAAGGTGAGCGTCCGCGAAGCTTTCCCCAAAACCAACCGCCCCCTCGAAAGGTGTTGGCGCGATCGGGCCTTCATTCATTTCAGTCGTTCGCGCGTTCGAGGCTGCGAGACCCGCGCGGGACGGAAACTCGAGATCGAGCGCGCGTTCCGACCACGCACGACGATCGCCTCTGATCGAGTCCCACCCGTCGCGCGGCGTCGGTTCGGCCCGCGCCGAGCCTATCCAATCACCCCTCGCCACCCCATACCGCCGTAGACGGAAACTAACGTTCATCTCCGCCCTCTCCCACGCAGAACAACTAAGCGCGCCGTGTCTGTGCGCTACGCTCGGGGCGAGCTAGCGAATATTAGGGTGGATTTCGTGCATCTTCTAGATGTAATATACACTGCATTCGGTGTTTGAACGACGAAGCCGGGGAGGCGCTAAAAGCCTCGTCGACGGCGACTCATTGTCGACGCTCGCCCCCCCCCGGAGTCTCCCGACGACGTCCCCACCACCCATCTCAGCTAAACCGCGCCCACGCGTCGCGTCCCGATCGCACGTCCCTATCACCGGTGCCGTCCTACTCCCCGGGGGGCTCCGAACCGTTCGCGTCTCTCCCGCCGGCGGCGCGTTCGTACCTGACTTTGGCCAGCGGCTCGCGCTGCGGGGCGGACGAGGCGGGGGGGGTACCGGTCGGTCAGGTGGGTCGAGTTTGGTACGAGTCGGGGGTTGTATGGAGAAGATGCGACGCGGCGGGACGGTGCGAGGCGCGGTTCGTCTTGTTCGTTCGACGCACCTTCCACTCCCTCAAGTTCAGCTTGAGCACCGCCGCGTCTGGCGGGTCCAGCCGCTTGTAATAGTTTTGCACCACCCCATCCTCGACGAAGCCGAAGCGCTTGTAGAATGCGATCGCCTCGGTGTTCGGCGTGTGCACGTGGAGGTAGGCATCCTCTATGAACGTGTCCGCGGATCCCTCGTTCAGCGCGTGCCTCAGCAGCCTGGTGCCTATCGCCCCGTTCCGGTGGGGAGCGTACACCCCCACGGTCATCAGGTAGAGCCTGGCGCCTGACTTCAGCGGCGTGAGCTCCAGCCTGCACGCTATGGCGCCCACGAGCTCATCGCCGATGTACGCCAGCTGCGTCACCCTCCCGGCTGCGGCGCACTCCTGGTAAAACTTATCCTGCGGAGAGGGTGGCGGCCGGGTGTCGAAGGTGAGCGTCGCGATGCGTCGTGCGCTTGTTACCCTGCGCGGAAGGTACGGGCGTGAGGGAGGGCGGACGCACCGAGTATCGTATGGGGAACACGACGGAGTTTAGCCTCCGGAGCTCGGGCTCATTCTCCGGGGTGAGATCCCGGAATGTCACGTCCACGGGTCCCCGCTGCTCGTCGTCGCTGTCCATCTCGCGGCGCGTTTGTGGCTCGCGCTTTTTTTACATGTAGCTTTTTTGAATGGAGAAGCGAGCAGAGTCACTCTGCTCCCGCTGGCCCGGATGTCGCACCACTCGGTGGTGGCCCGGCTCTGCTTCGGGCGCCTCGCGGCACCCGGCGGGGGCAGGGCCGCGCGACGCCTCGCCGCGCACTGCGCGGCGTCGCACCACGACCACCGCGGAGACGACCAGGGCGGCAGGAGACACGGCTCGGCGACCGCGGGTGCGACGGGCTCGACGCACCCCGGCCCTTCCTCCGCGCCCGCCGGCGACGCGTCGCGACGCGTCGGCCGCGCGCTGCAGGCGCTGCAACTCGAGGAGTCCCGGGGGCACGTGGACGTCCGCGGCGCGAGGAGCCTGTTCAGCGAGTACGCCGCGAGCGAGCTGACCAAGATCGGGACGGAGGTTTTACCGCCGGGGAGCGACGGGCGCGAGCGGTGGGAGCGCCGCGTGGCGGGGGGTTTCGCGAGGTATCGCGCCCTCTCCCCGCCGCAGAGGGCGACGCTCGTCGCGGAGGCCCAGCAGCTGCTACTCGGGGGAGCCTCGGGAGCCGCGCGCGATCCCCCGCCCGAGCAGGCTCCCAACCCGGGGATCCCGGGGCCGGAGTCGTTCCGCCGGGAGATGACGCCGCCGCCCGATCCGTCCCGGCTCCACGCCCAATCTCCACCCGAGCCCGCGCCCCCCGAGCCCGATGCCGGAAACCTCGCGGACTTCTACTCCACCCCGCCTGCGCCCAGGGAGAGGGGCAAACCCGGCGGCAAAGGCGTGGTCATAGAGAGCAGGAGCTGGGAGGACGCCCTCGCGCAGGACGTCCGACAGCGCGAGGAAGTTGTCCAGGTGTCGTCTGCCGACGCGATCGGCGACGAGGGCGCGGGCGCGAGCGACGCGACGGTTCGTATTCCGTCCGCCGTGGCGTCCGTCCTCGCCGGCGCCCTGGGAAACGCGCAGCCGCCGTTTGTGAACGCCGCGCCCGGGTCGAACGGCGTGGGATCGATGTCGCTCGAGGGCGAGACGCAGGGGAGCGATAAGTGGCTCGCCCTCCGGTCCTCGCGGCTCACCGCGTCCGCGTTCAGCAACGCGTGCGGGTTCTGGCGGGGCGGGCGGAACGAGCTGTGGGAGGAGAAGCTCGGGCTGGCGGAGCCCTTCGCGGGCAACGAGGCCACCGAGTGGGGCAGCGGCAAGGAGGACGAAGCCGTGGCGGCGTACAAGAATCTCACCGGCGCCGACGTGTCGCACATGCTGTTCAGGGTGCTCTCGCCGGACGAGGCCGAGCTGTGGCTGGGCGCGTCACCCGACGGGCTCATCGCCGCGCCGGGCGCCGCGGACGTGGACCCGGCCACCGGCGTCCCGCCCGGAGTGCTGGAGATCAAGTGCCCGTGGAACAAGGGCGACCCGGCGGGGGCCAAGCCGTACCCTCGCGCGCCGTGGTACTACGTCCCGCAGGTGCAGGGGCTGATGGCGGTGTTCGACAGGCAGTGGTGCGACCTGTTTTGCTACACCGTGGAGCACGGCAGCGCGATATACAGGGTGGAGAGGGATCCCGAGTACTGGGCCATGATGTACCGCGCGCTTAGCGATTTTTGGTGGCAAAACGTGGTGCCGGGGAAGCACGCCATCGCCGCCGGGGAGGACCCCGAGAGGTTCAGGCCGAGCGAGACGCACCCGCTGACGGAGGAGCTGAAGAGGCGGAGCAAGGAGATCAGTAACGCGGCGCAGATGAGGCGGTACACGGCGCGGGACACCAGGGGATCGGGGTAGCTTTCAAAGCAAGCTGCCAGTTCTCATCAGAAGAGTGTAACACTTAATTTCACGGCCATGGCGGAGACCGCCGTCGCGTGATCACTCGAGACGCGCGTGTAATATCAGTCGGATAACAATCGTCAACAACCGCCCTCGCTTCGCTTCATGACCCGTACTGCCTCTCGTAGTCGTCGACGGCTTCCTGACAGCTGGCCAGGTTGGACTCGGGCTCCCACGTGGGCTTCCACCGCTGTCCCTTGCTGTCAGTCCCGGACCACTTCACCTTGTATTCCGTGTCGCCGTCGTCAAGCACCCTCTTGCCGACGATTTCATCCACGGCCCACTCCCTCTCGCTCGTTCGCTTCCTCTTCCGTTTGCCTTCGACGGTCGTCGGGGTCTTGGGCGGCGGCGGCTCATAGCCCTCATTGCTCTCGTCGTCCTCCTCCTCCTCGTCGTCGAAAATCAATTTCGACACGGACCCAACCTGGCTCGGGTCGAACCGAAGATGCGTCTTCGGGTTATCAGCCACAAACGCCCTCGCCTGTTCCGCGCTCCCGGTGTTCACGTACGTCGTCGCCTCTGACGCCGTCTTAAACCTTCTCTGCGCCCTGAGCCGCGCATGGATGGACGCGTCCAGCGGGTTTTTTTTCGCGAGGTGCTCGAGAGTCGCGTCGCTGTAAGGCTTTTGCGCGCGCAAAGTCAGCGACCGTCTCACGCCGGTGGGGTTCCAGCTCGGCGCATCGGACGGCGCTCTCACCCCGCGTATGCCGTGCTCCAAGTCGGTGCGCGCGGCGCCCGTCATGACGTAGATGGACCGTCGCGGGATCTCCAACTCCAGGGCCCACGACTTTGCTCCCTTGTTCACGCGCGATCCTCGGCCAGTGCGCCACGAATCAGACTCGGTGACGCCCGATTCTGTCGGGTAATCTTTGAAATCGTTCTCGAGCGCAGCTTTATAAATCCGGGCCCCGATCGCCCGCTCGTTCTTGCAGTTTGGCGTGAAGTAGAGCACGCCATCAGCGCCCAGGGAGACCCCGACGACGGCCTCGCCCCATCGCGAATTGTCGTCGATGTGGGCCATGAACCCCGCCGTCGGGGGATAGCTCTGCGACATCACGTGGTCCGGGGTGATGAGCGTCGGGTCCAGGCCGCTGTCCCGTACCAGGTTAGCGACGCGCATGATATCGTCGGGCATATTCTTCATGCCCAGGGTGCTGTCCAGACTTTTCTTCGAAGCATCCGGGGCGGGCGCGCCAAAGGGAAAGAGATCACGGTTATGGAACATCCTTCGCTCCACGTCCTCGGTGAACGCCTCGTAAAACACGTGCAGACCCTTGATGCCGCACACGTTCCGCTTGACCTCCGGCGTCCTCTTCCTCGTTTTCGTAGGTGTCGGTAACGGCGCCTCGCCCCTGGCGGCCAGTCGATCCGACCGCATTCTGTCCGCCGCCTCCCGCGCCGACGGTGTCAGCTCCAGCTTATGTCGGCCGTAAAGTGCCGATGGCTTACCGTTGTACGCCTCGACGGCGGCGGCGATGTCGTCGTGGCGGCTCAACGTCGTCGGCCTCGTCTCCCCCCGCTTGACGACCCTGACGCAGAAGGTACCCTTCCTGGTAATCCTGATCCCCGTCTTGTCGTTGCCCCTGAGTTCCTTGTGTATCCACTCGTCACACTTTATGTCTGACGGGTCGAGGTGCTCTTTCGGCAGCTCCTGCTCCGTCGCGCCCTGCGCCCGCGCCGCGCCGTTGTACAGCTTCACCGCGTCCCCCACCGTCTCCAAGATGCCGAGGCGCAAGTACCCCACACCGTCTCCACGCACGGCCTCATCGCGCAACTTATCGCAGGGAAAGAGCACGCGGAGGAGCCCGTCTGGTTGCTCGTAGATGTGCTCCAGTCCCTCGACCGGGATGCCGTCGGGCTCCTCGCGGTCGTCCGCGATTGGCGCGCGGGAGTTGACGCACGATCGTTTGCGGAAGCGCGGTGGGCACCTGGTGGCGACGTCGGCGGTGTCGGAATGCGTTTCGTCCTCCGGCGTACGATCAGGCTCGTCGTCCTCCGACGTCAGATCGATGAACTCTGGCGCGAGACCCGAGTCATCCTCCGCATCCTTCGGCGCAAAGGTGAGCACGTACCGGAGCTCCTTGGGGTTCAGCTCCTCCCCGTCGCCGTCGTCGTACTTTATCTTGTACCACTTGTGCTGCTCATCGTAGGCAGTCACGGTGCCCCCGTAGTATTTGCCGTCGAACATCTTGCGCACCCTCGCACCGACGCAATCGGCGTCGAGCAACCATTCATATTGGGCGCCCCCGTTGGGTTCTTGCTTCACCTCGCATTCATCCGTTTGCGGAACGAAATCGCCGGTCTCCTCGCGAGCACTCGCGTCGCTTCGCTTCATGACCTCCCGTGCGACGCGCGAACAACGCCGCGCGGCGTGGGCAGTGGGTTCCGGAACGACGAGTCTCGATGTAAAAACTCTTAGCCAGGGTCGCTGGGGAACCGTGAACACAACCCCAGCTCCCAGGGGAAGTTCTTCCTTCCTTGACTCGTCTCGCGAGCCGCACACTGTCCGGAGCGGCGACGATGACCCGGTGTGTCTGCGCTTTGGGTCCGCGGCTCCTCGAGTCCGCGGCGGCGGCGACGCGCACGTCGCCTCGCGGCGCGCGGAACGCCTCCGCCGCGGTTCGGACCCGGACCTTCCGGAAGATGTCCCTTCAGCGTCAGCATCCCCGAAAGTCTAATTATAAGATGGGTTGCCGAGTCGTCGTCGCGGCGTTGCCCGACGAGATTTCCGGGCTCGCGTACGTCTCCCCCGCATCCTCTCGCACCATGATCTCCGTATCCGGTAACCCAGCGGTCTCGCAGCTCGCCCTGGGCTCGCGCAAGGCGGCCGCCGCAACCGCACCCGCGAAGGCACCCGCGGCGGTCGTCACGATTCCCACGGGCTCGCACCTGGTCGCCGCGGTCGGGCTCTTCGCGCTCGGCTCCGTCGCCGCGTGCGCTGCCGCGTTTATGGTCGTCATGGCCCCAGCGCTCAAGGCCATGGAGCGCGCCTCGTTGGCCACCGAAAAGGCGAGCGAGCAGATGGAAAAGGCCGCCGCGGAGTTTGAGAAGCTCTCCGTGCAGACGAACATCGATCTGCCTCGAACTTTAGAGGAGATGGAGAAGGCGAGCGAGGAGTGGGACGCGCTGGGCGAGGAGCTGAGGGAGATCATCGGCAACGTGGAACGATGGGGCAAATTCAGCGGCGCGGAGGAGGCGCTGACGAAGCTCACGGAGAGCATCCTCGAGGAGCCGAGCCGAGCCATCGACGGAGCCAGGGACGAGGCGGAGTCGTACCTGAAGCGACTCACGAACGACTTCGACCGCGCGATGGGGCAGCTCAGCGACTGGGAGCGGCAGCTGAAGGGGGCGGTGGAGGGGTGGGAGCAGTCGTGGGACGACGGCGCGAGGTTCATCGACGGCGTCGACGGCTCAGACATTGACGGCGTCGACGCCGAAGCGAGGAACGAGATGATCGAGCGGCGCAACGCGAGGCGGGCGCGGGTGAAGGAGGCGCTCGCCGCGGCGGAGGCGGCGACGGAGCAGGCGCGGGAGGCGAGCAGGGCGCTGCTGAGCGACGAGTCGGGGTACGACGCGAACGGGGGGGAGGATACACAGACAAAGGAGGAGAAGCTGCTTGAGATGGGGAAGCAGGCGGATGAGGTGAGCCAGCGCATGAAGGACGCGCTGCTCGCCATGGAGGAGGCCAAGGGTGAGGCTAACTCGGCGAGAGACTCGTGGAAGTGAGCCCGTGAATTTCTATAAGTGCTAGCGGCTATTTACACTCAAGCCCGCACGCGCTCGGGAACCGGCGGGAGCTCGTCCGCGGCCATCTGAGCTTGGCCATTTGAGCTTGGCGGCACTTCGATACTGGTCGGCGGGTTTGCAACGCTCTTCCGCCTTTTAATGGAAAAGGAGAACGGCATCCTAAACGACCTCGGCATCCTAAACGACCTTTTGTGCTTTCTCTTCGTGAAGAACAGCCTGCTGGTCAGCGCGCAAAATATGAGTATGAGATAGATGATGAGCGGTGCAAAAAACGCATCCACCCCCAACGATTTCGCGCTCAGGTCGATGATCTCCGCATTGGGGCACGGCGGCGATGGCATATACGTGTCCTCGATGAGCGATCCCAGGAAGTAGTCCTTGTCTGCGACTTTCTTAGCCCAGTAGCTAATAGCGGCGGAGTACTCCTGTCGCACGGGCTGAGAGCACCCTATGGGCATGACGGCTTCGCCAATCTCGAAGCCGCACGCGGCGTCCAGTTTATACTCCCCCGAGGACCACATGGTGTTGAACCTGCGCTCGATCATCAGCCCGAGGTCGCACTCGCCCTTCTCCAGATCCCTGAACACGTTGGTCGAGCTCGAGGAGGCGTAGTAGAGGATCCTGTCCTTGTAGAGCCGCTTCATCGTGTTCATCATCACCCCCGGGACGCACACCTTGCATTTGAACTGCTGACACTCGTCGAGTGTCGTGATCCCTATCTTACCCCCGTCGTCCTGCACCAGCCGCGCGGTCAGACTCGCGGTGTAAAACAGCAGGGTGAACATGCAGAAGAGACTCCACGCCATCTTAACCAAGTTGAGCTCGTACGCCCTGTTCGGAACCGGATTACCCTTCGCGTCGTACCCCGCCTGCACGTCCTGCGAGGTAAACTCCAGGAAAGCCCCGAATGTGTACGCCGCGGATCCCTTGAGCCACGCCATCGTCTTTTGTCCCGAAGACATCTCCTTGTGAGATATCTTTGGCAGGTACTCCTTGTAACCGACCCTCAGCGTGTTGTAGCAAACGCCGGTGGCGACGCACACCGCGAGGCAGGTCATCCAAAGCTCGATCGA
>Ga0181571_10003463_pt1 | contig 11817 bp, 5 predicted proteins | sample 101ome_17_FD_132440 | JGI IMG/M metagenome (GOLD analysis project Ga0181571, IMG submission 132440) | Coastal salt marsh microbial communities from the Groves Creek Marsh, Skidaway Island, Georgia - 101407AT metaG (megahit assembly) | ecosystem: Environmental > Aquatic > Marine > Intertidal zone...
ACCACCTCGTACGCGTCCGAGATCCACTCGCGGATGACCTCGCCGCGGCGCGCGTGCTCGGGGGTCACGAACGGAGGCGCGGGGTCCGCGGCGGCGGCGGCGAAGCGCGCGCCGGCGTCGTCGTCGCCGTCCGCGCCGAGCGCGCCGACGCGCGCGGCGCGCGACGCCGCGCGGACGCCGCGCGAGGGGCGCCACGAGCGCCGCCCGCGGGCGAGCCGGTGGGTGGACGCGCGTCGAGGCCGCGCCGGGGCGGACGCGCGCGCGGGCGACGCCGCGCGCATGGCGACGGGGGGGACGCGACCGCCCGCGCGGGACGCAGCCGCGATGACGAAGACGAGCGCGAGTCTGACGATGCGCCACTACGGTACTTGATTGAAGACGGTGATGGGGTGGATTCGCGGTGCGCGGCGGGGGACGTTTCGGCGCGCGGCGCGCCTCCGCGTTCTTTTCCTCCTCCTCGGCCAAGAGTGAGCGCGTGGACCGGTCCCGAAGGTTCGGCCGGGGTGTTATCGCGCACCGGCCCGACGCGGCGCGACGTCGGGACCGCGGCGGGCGCGCACACGTCGCGGCGCGCTCGGGCGCATCCTCGGCCGCGCGCTCGGGGCTCGCGCGCCTCGCACGACCCTCGCGTCGCGCGCTCGCGCTCGCCGGTCGACCTCCGGGACCGCCGCGGGAGCGGGTCCGGATCGGTCGCGCGCGCGGCGCCGTCTCGAAACCACCCCCGTGCGTCGTCGCGTGTTTCAGGAGGAGGCGCGCGGTCGCGCGATCGGGGCGGTCGTCGTCCTCCGGGAGTCGCCATGGGCTCGGGCGGGAGCGACTCCGGGTACGGCGCGGCGGGCGGTAAGGGCGCGGCCGCGCCGGGCGCCGACGCCGGCGGCGACCCCGCCTGGGTCGCGTCGCTTCGCTCCTTCACGGGCGCCGCGCCCGTGAGCAGCGAGCGCCTGGACGTGGCCAAGTTTTTCTTCATCCTGCTCGTGTGCGCGGGCCACTTCTGCGAGCCCTTCTACAAGGTCGGGAACAAGACCGCGCAGGTGTTCATGCACGCCATCTACGGCTTCCACGTCCCCGCCTTCGTCCTCATCTCCGGGTACGTCAGCGGCGACCTCAACCCGAAGCGCCGCCGCGCCCTCATCGGCGGCATCGTCGCGCCGTACGTCATCCTGCACGTGCTCTACAGCGTCGCGTACACCAGAGCCTTCTGCGAGCGAACCGACGGCCGACCGCAGTGCGAGTTCGTGAACGGCTGGAGCCTGATCGACCCGAAGCAGGGGCAGTGGGACGGCTGGGATAAGTGGACGTTCGGGTACCCCTTCGCGCAGCTGTGGTACCTCGTCTCGCTCATGACCAAGCGCGTCTGGCGCCCCTTCGCGTTGGAGATGCGCTGGACGCTGCTGTTTCACGTCGTCCTGGGCGTGCTCGTGGGATACACCACCGTCGGCCGCTTCCTCTCCCTGCACCGATCCACCGTGCACATGCCGTACTTCCTGTGCGGGTTCCTGATGAAGAAGCACCGCTGTTTCTTCCCGGAGGCGAGGAGCGCGACGCAGAAGACGCTCGCGTACGCCGCGCTGGCGTGTAATCTCCTCGCCGCCGTCGTCGCGTCGCTCGTCTTCGACATGCGCGTCGAGGTGTGGTTCCAGTCCGACCCGCACGACGAGGTGTACGGGAAGCGCTGGGCCTGGGGGCCGGTCTTCCAGCTCGGCCTGTACGTCTGGACGTTCTTCACGATGGCGATCGCGTTCGCGCTGGTGCCGGAGCCGGAGCGCGCGGGGGTGGTGTATCCGGGGGAGGACGACCAGGGCGAGAGCGCGGGGCTGTTGGGCGACGCGTCCGCGGCGGCGGGGGGGGCGGACAACAAGCCCGCGAACAAGGCGCGGACGCGGCGCGCGGGGCGGTACGGGCGCGAGCGCGACCAGGTGGCGCTGGGGCCGAGGGTGTACCTGCGGCTGGCGAAGTGGGGGAGCCGGACGCTGTACCCGTTCATCCTGCACATCGCCGCGCTGTTGCTCGTCGCCAAGTACACGGACTGGTTCGAGATCACGTGGCACGTGCCCGGGAACGAGTGGGCGGTGACTCTGAGGCTGCTCCTGACCGTCGTCCTGAGCGCCATCATCACGCTGCTCTTATCGCTCAAGCCGGCGACGAACGCGTTCAGGTGGCTCCTCGAGCCGGACATCACCGCGCTGTACAACCCCGAGCTCCAGAAACTCTGAGACGACGGACCGCGAAAGTATGATATTTCGCGGCGACGGCGGTCGAGAAGACGTCCGCGCATGAGAGAGAAAAAGTATCTACGGGAGCGCGAAGAGTGAGAGTCTCGAAAACATGTCGCGCGCGCGCGCTCGCGTCACGAGGGGGGGGTACGGATGGGTGGCGTCCGTTTTGATTTGATTTTTAACTTCATCATCACCGACCGGTGCGGATGCGGATAGCGCGCCGCGCCGCTCGCGCGCGTCGCTCACGGGAGGATGGGGAACTCCCCGGGGGACCCCCCGCCCGCGGGTCGACTCGAGCCGGCGTTCGCGATCGGGCTCCCCGCCCCCGGGCCTCTCTCGGCGGGCGGCGGCTCCGAGGGTTCCGACGCGGAACCCTCGTGTTCTTCCGGCGTTTTTGGCGGCGCGTCCGGTCGGGCCTGGGCCGGGGCGTCCTCCGCCCCCCCCCGCGCGCTCGTCGTTCCAACCTCGGCGGCGGCGGCGGCGGGGCGCGCGTCGTTTCCCGCCGCGTCGTTCGACCCTCCGCCGCCGTTCTGCTGCTGCTGCTGCTGCTGCTGCTGCTGTTTCGCCAGCAGCGTTTGCACCATGGGCTTGAGCCTCTTCTGGAGCTCGAGGAAGCTCGGCCTCTTGCTCGGGTTTGCGTCCCAGCACTCCGCGCACACCCTCCTGGCGTCTTCCGGCGCGTCGCGCGGGATGGCCAACCGGTTCCCCGCGAAGCCCACCGCGCCGACGACCTGCATGGGGTTCAGGCCGCTCCACGGCTCCTGCCTCGTGAGCAGCTCCCAGAAGATGACCCCGTAGGAGAAGACGTCCGATTTTTCGTCGCTGGGTTCGTTCCTGAGCACCTCGGGCGCCATCCACTCGGGCGTCCCCGCGTTGGACTTGGAGCTCAGGAACGTGTGGTTCTTCATCCGGCTCAGCCCAAAGTCGCACACCTTGACGACCCAGTGCCTGTCCACGAGAAGGTTGGGCGACTTCAGGTCCCTGTGCACGATGATCGGGTCGCAGCTGTGCAGGTAGTGCATGCCCTTCGCGACGTCCAGCGCCATACGCACGCGCCGAGCCTCCTGCGCCATCGCCGCGCGAACGGCGCTCGGCTGCGGCCGGTGCAGGAGCTTGTACAGACTCCCGCGATGCAAAAACTCGGTGACGATACTGAGGTTCGGCGCCTCCGTCACCGCGCCCATCAACAAAATCACGTTCGGGTGGCGCAGACGACGCATCAAATCCACCTCGGACGTGAACTCGGACATGAGGTGAGGGCTCACGTCCTGGTCCAGAAAACGCTTCACCGCAACCTCCGTGCCGCGCCACAGACCGCGGTGCACCTCGCCGTAACTCCCGATGCCGATGCGCTCGCCGAGCTGAATCTGAGAAGGGTCGATGGACAAATCCACAGCCACCGATAACACCCCGGGGGAGCCCCGCGCCGACGCCGACGCGGGGGAAGGAACCGTCGAAGCACCGCCGGGAGTTTGAGCGCCGCCGGGAGAAGAATCATCATCACCGCGAGAGGGCGAAGACGAAGAACCACCACCGCCGCCGCCCGCGGCGACGCGAGAGGAGGCCCCGCCGCCCGGATCCAAAGGCGCCTCTTTATTATTCGAGGAGGCGCCTTTTTCGCCCCCCTTCTCGCCCGTCTCGCCGGGGCCGGGGCCCCGCTCGTCGGCGCCCGGCCTGCGGGGCATCACGCCGAACCCGCCGCTCGCGGCGCCCTCGTGGCCGGGCATGACCCCGAACTGTTTCGCGCCGCCGTCCTCGCCGCGGCCGAAGTAGCGCCACTCGTCGCGCTCCGCGTTCGAAGACGCGCCCCCGCCCACCTCGAACAAAGTCTCGCGCGCGCGCGTCGCCGCCGCCGCCGCGTCGTCGTCGTCGTCGGAACGCGGCCCGGCGCCCCTCGGACCCTCGGAAGGAACAGAGACCACCCCGGGTCCGAAATCGTGGAGCGGCGCGATGTTCTCGAGGGGGCCCAGGCCCAGGCCCAGGCCGAGACCGAGGTCGCTCGCGCGGCGGCGGTGGCGACCCCGCGGCTTCGCGCCGAAAACGCCGAGCGGCTCGCCCGTGTGCGGGTCGACGCCCGCGGGGGACGAACCCTCCCCCCCGCCGACGGGCTCGCCGTTCGGCGGGATCGAGCCGGGCCCGGACCCCGCGACGGCCTCCGCGTCCCCCGCGGAGGGCGAACGCCCGACGCCGCCCGTCCCTCCGCCGCCCTTCCGGTCCCCCGCGACGCCCTCCCCGCCCTCGGCTGCTCCTCCCTCTGGGCCCTCGGCCGCCGCGGGCGAGAGCCTCGGCTGCGCCGCGCTGTTTCGTTCCTGGTCGCGCCATTCGGGATCAACCGCGCGAGCGAACACGAGCGCGTCCGGACAGCTCGACGTGCGCTGAAGCCCGCCCCCGCTCCCCGACCGACTCCCCGAGCGCGCGAGCGCGACGTTCGCCTCGCCCGGGGCGGCTCCGGCGTCGCCGCCGGGTACGCCGGGTGCGCCGGCGCTCGAGCCGCCGGGCGAACGCGCGTTCACGCGCACGCGGCCCGGCGTGGCGTCCGCGAGCGCCGCCTCCATCGCGCGCCCCGTGGTCGAATCCACGCGCCGAGGGGCGGACGACGCGTCCGACGCTCGAGGGGCGGCGTTTGGCGACGATCGAGGATCCTCCGCCGCCGCCTTCCTCCGATCCTCCGCCGCCCTCCTCTCGACGGATTCGGATTCGGATTTTTTTTCGGCGCCGAGTTCTTCGGCGAGCGCCTTCGTTCTTTCGGCGAGCGCCTTCGGGACGTACGCGCGGTGGAAATCTTCGTACGCCGGGTTTTCCGGGGAGTACAGCGTCCCGGGCTCGCGCATGACGTCCACGAAGTACTCAGCCCCTCCCGCGATGACGACGTTCGCCGCCGCGCGCTCGTCGCCGCAGTAATACCTCCCTCGCACCAGTCGGCTCGGCACGTCGAGCGCGTCGGCGGCGACTTTAAAGAGCAACGCGCGGTGTCTCCTCAGACCGACCGTCAGACGCCCGATCGGCATCGTCAGCCTCCCGAGCTCCGCGCGCAGGTCGTAGCTCGCCTCGGCCCACCGCCCCCTCAGCTGGTCGTCGCCGCGCGCGGGGCCTCCGAGGCGATCGGCGACGGCTCGGGCGACGGCGGAGGCGCGCTCGGATTTGTTCTCCACCGCGCCGACGGACTCGGCGAGGTGCGCGAGGAACAGGGCGAGGTCCGCGTCCTTCCCCGAGCGCAGGTCGACGACGGTGACGTCGCGCTCGTCGCTCGCGTCGGGCTCGATGCTCTCGAGGAGGTGGAGGGGCGGGACGCGGTACTCGCCTTCTTCCGGCGAACCCGAGTACTCGGCGAACTCGGGGAAGTCGCCGCCGCTGGGGTGGTAGAAGCCGTCGGGGACGCGCTCGTTGAAGTTGAGGGAACACGAGGAGGCGAAGCGAAACGACGCCGCCTCCGCGGCCGCGTCCGATTCCGTCAGGTCGCGAACCGCCGCGATGCTCGCGGCGTCGGGGGCGTCCGAGGCGATCGCGAGGCCGGCGATCGCGAGGTCCTCGGTCCCGCCGAGGGAGCCGCGGCGGGAACCCCGAGGTTGCCCGACGAAAGAGAGCGCGTCGGGGCTCCGACGGCGATCGCGTCCGGCGCTCGAGGAGAGCGGGGCGAGGTAGGGCGAGGGCGGCGCGTTCGCGCTCGCGTTCGCGTCCGAGAGGGAGGCGGAGATGGCCATCGCCATCGCGGTCTCGTACTCGAGCTGCGCGGTCGCGTGCGCGTCGGCGGCGGCGTCGGGTCGGCGCGGGGCGGAGGAGAAGATCCCCGTCACGCTCTCGACGTTCGGGAGCATCCCCGCGAGGGCGCCGCGCCGCGAGCCGCCGCCCCCGGGGCTCGCGCGAGGCGCCGCGCCGGGGGAGGGGGAGGAGGACGACTCGGGGGCCGTGCGGGGCGGACGCCCCGCGGAACCCTCGCGGGGGAGGTCCGCGGCCGAGCGAGAGGGGGGGGTGGTCGCCGCGCTCCCGGGGGGGGCGTCCGGGAGCGCCGAAGGGACGACGTCCCCGGACGGGTCCGCGTCCGAGGCCTCGCCCCGGTCCCGCGCCGCGGCCTCGCCCTCGCGCGGGCTGAACGCGCGCGAGAAGCTGTCGCTCGCCCGGCGCACCCACGACGACATCGCGCGCCCGGCCGAGGGGCGAACCCCGACGCGCCGAGACGAAAGCGCGGTGCCGCCGATGGCACGCGCCGCTCACGCCCGAGCGCGGGACGGAACAACGAGACCGCGCGCCGATGTCGAGAGGGCCGGGCGAAACATCCCGCCGCGGGAGGCGTCGATCGTCCCTCGATGTCTTGACTCAGAAATCGACCGTCTAAAAATGAAAAAAACGACGAAGCGTCCGCGACACGTGTCGTATTAAATTTTTTTTTTTCCAGCCCTTTTTCACCGTTGGACAAAAAGCCTCTCGCGCGGGGAAACGCACTTTTCCTCGCGCGCGCCCCGGGCTAACGTTATCAATTTGAGATGATGATCGACTCGATGGCTGGCACCGGCGCCGGTCGGAGCCCGGTGATTCGGTCGATGCATCACGCCGGTTCGAGCCCGGCGGGTCAGGCGATGTCGAGGGATTCGGACCCCGGGGTCTTTCTGTCGGCGGACGAGCTGGCGGGGTGCTGGGGGTGCGTGTGCCTTCCGGCGTTCGCGGCGTGCGAGAGAAAGACCGCCGAGGGTCCGGACACCCTGAGGCACACCGGGGTGTGCCTGCCGCTCTGCCTTCCGTACTCCGAGGTCTGGGACAGGGTGGGCCGATCGAACGCGTTCAACAAGAGAGGCTTCCGCGACGTGCTCCATTACAACAGCTCCTTCGTGATGTGTTTCGGACCGGGCGTCACCTGGCGCTGGGGCGGCAAGCCCGTCGTAGTGAAAGTCTAGTGCCTCGGCGTTATAGGATAGCTGGGGATATTTGGGGATAAATGGGGATATTTATCCCCAATTTGGGGATAAATGGGTATAATTATCCCCATTTATCCCCAGACTTTGAAAGATTGCACCAAGAAATAACAACGCCCCGCCCCGCGCGCACTCGCCATGGCGCTCCTCCGGGCGCGCGGCTTCGCGGGCCTCACCCGCGCCCCGCCGCGCTTCGACGCCCGCTCGGTCTCGGCGCCCGCGCGCGTCGCCGCCCCCCCCCGCGCTCGCCCCCCTCGGACCCGCGCCGGCGCCGCCTCCCCGCGCGTCGTCGTCCATCCCGCTCGTCGTCTGCGGCGCCCCCGGCCCCGCCGGGAGGTCGTCGCGCCCTCGCCTCGCGCGTCGTCGAAGTTCCCCCCCCCGTTGGACGACGCGGACCTCCTCGCGGGGGACGTCACGGTGCTGTGGCTGTACGCGCTCGCGGATAAGATCGCGAGCGTCGTCGCGAGCGCCTCCTTCCCCGGCTGGCTCGCGCCCGCGCGCGTGGACGCCGCGAGCCTCGCGGCGTTTCTCGCCAGGACCGCGTGGCTCGTCGCCACCTGGACCGTCACCAACGCCGCCCTCGGCGCGTACGAGCTCAGACCCGACGGAGCGGACTCGGAGGAGGGGGAGATGCGCGCGGCGGTCACCGGCGCCGCGCGCGCGTGGGCGGCGTGGTGCCCCTCGGCCGCGCTCGGCCTGTGGTGGCTCGAGCGACGACCGCCCCCCGGAGGATTCGAAGACGCCGCGCACTCGTCGTTCCCGCCGGGGGTCACCCTGGGCGTCGCGCTCGGGGTGGTCGTCTCCTGGCGCGCGTACGTCAAGGTGGTGGGGCTGCTGGGGTGGTGGAGGGGATGGAGGGAGCGGAGCGAGAAGGAGGAGGAGGACTGGGGGTTCCTGTTCAGGGCGCTCGGGGGGGCGGCGGTCGTCGCGGGGATCATGAGCGCCGCAGAGACGGTCCGCGCGATGGTGGCAGAGGCGGACGCGCTGATGTGACGATCGGCGTAGAGACGCTTCGCGCGAGTCGCACCTCTTTTCGTCCGCACTACGTGAGAGATTTGGAGAGACGCGTCCGATCGCGCCTTGTGGCTCAGCTCGCTTCCTCGTCACTCCCGCGCGCGCTCCTGCCCCCCCTCGTGTCATGGCGGCGTCGGTCGCGGGCCCCGGCGACGGCTCTCCGGCCACGTCGTTCGTGTCGCTTCCCGCGCCCGCCTCTGGCGCGTTCTCGGACCCGGACGTGGCGAGTTTCCTGAAGAAGTGGGATCTCGCCCCCAACGCGCGCGTGCTCCGGTTCCGCTACACCAAGCCGTTCCACCGCATGGACGCGAGCGCGTTCCTCCGCGATTTCTTCTCCTCGAGCGCCGCGCGCGAGCACTTCCGCGTCGTGGACAGGGCCGGGACGTGGCGTCCGATCGCCGAGGCCGCGGGCGCGGACGCGGGCGCGAAGTGCGTCGCGGTCGACCACGCGCTCGTCCCGTGCGACGCCGTGTCCATGTCGCTCTTCGATCCCATCCTCGACGACGCGGCGGCGAACCCGCCGATCGTGCGCCCGGGAACGGACAGCCTCGCGCGCCGCGTCGACGACGTCATCGACGGGTTCCAGGTCGCGGACGAGCTCAGGGACTGGCTCCTGAACCCCGACAACGAGAACGCCCGGGACCGCGGAATCCTCCCCGCCGACCACCCGGACCGCGCGCAGTTCGTCTTTCGCGTCTTCGAGCACCTCGTCCTCGGCGGGGCCACGTGCCAGTTCGAGGATCGCGTCACGCCCTACCTCGACGTCGCGAAGCGGCTGTACAAGGCGCTGGTCCGCGCGAAGCCGGACCCGAACGACCCGAAGAGGGTGAAGACGGCGTCGGACGTGTACGCGGTCGAGGGCGTGGCGTTCGCGGGGGCGGCGGCGGCGGCGGGCGCGGGCGCGGGAGAGGAAACGAACGCGAACGCGCGCGGCGGGAAAGGGAAAGGGAAAGGGGGGCTCTTCCCCGAGCCGGGCGCGCACAGGCAAAACTTCTGTTACTTCGCCGTCGACGCGAGACGAAGGCACGTCACGGTGTGGTACCACGGGTTCAGGGCGTACTGGTGAGGCGGCGGGAGGAGGGAGGGAGGGGGGCGCGGCGGGATCCCGTCGCGAGAAGTGCCCCGTTTTTATTCAGCTGGTGTTGACTGCGTTTGAAGATGTTCGCCCGACTTGCTCGAATGCTGGCGCTGACTTCAACTGGTTCGTCCCGCCTTCACGCGTTGATGTTCTCGCTCGGTGCAGTGCCCTTTTCGGCTCTCCCGAGAGAGATGCGCCCCGTTCTCGCCTCGGGTCGTCTCAGTCGCTCCGGCGCCCGGCCTCGCCGCTCGCGTATCGCCCCCCTCGCGCGCGTCGCGCGGAGCTCGCTCGCTCGCACGCCGCGTCGTCGCTCTTTCGTCGCGCGCGGTCTCTTCGCGTTCCCTCGGCGGCGCGTTCCGCATTCGGCAATCGCCAATCGCGCATTCGCGCCCGTTTCGCTCGCGAATCGCGGCGCTCCGCGGCCCTGAATCGCGGCTCGCACCCGCGTCTCACGCCGCCTCGACGCCTCGATGACGCTCGCGAACATCACGTCGCGCGGGCGCGCCCCCCTGCGCCAGGCGCGCGTTCCCGGCGACGGCCCCACGGACCCCGCCGGCCGCTCCCGGGTGCCGTTCGTGCGCTTCGAGTTCCCTCACGACCCCGCCGTCGCGGCTTCGTCAAAGCAGAAGCAGCCCCCCCCGGGAGAGGGAGACGGAGACGGAGACGGAGACGACGACGACGAAAAAAAAAACGCCGAGCGGCGGCGCTTCTTCAGCGGCCACTTCGACGCGTACTGCCCCTGGCGCATGGACGACCCGAGCCTCGCGACGGAGGCCTTCTCCGCGGACGTCGGGTACGCGCGGCTGCACTACGTCGTCGGCGCGCTCGACGAGGCGGCGGCGAGCCGCCTGGCGCGCGGCGCCGATCACGCCTCCAGCGTAAATTCGCTCACCCGGCCCCGCTCGCCCACGCGAGAGATGGCCGCCACGCACCGCTTCTTCGCGCCCATCCGCGAGTACCCGTACGACCCCGCGACCGCGCTCGAGAAGCACCTCGTCCCGACCGGCGCGACGCTTCAGACCTCGCCCGGGTTTACCCACTACAAGTCCAAGGCGATTCTCGAGGATCCCGTCGAGCTCGAGGCGTTTGCCGAATACGTCTCCGAGCTGAAGCCTCGGTGCGCGCACGACCTCAAGCCTCTGTGCTACCTGCTCCAGTCCTTGCTCACGCACGTTTTGGGTCGGGAGATGGATTTCTTCTCGAGCGAGATTCGGGAGCTTCGGTACGACGTGCTGAGGCTCCGCTCGTTGCTGTCGGACGAGCAGGACAAGTCGAAGCGGCTGGAGGCGGATCAGATTCACCGGCGGTGGAAACACGCGGCGCGCCAGGCGGCCACGGAGGCGAAATCCGCGCGCGCGGCGGAGCACATCAGGAAGCAGAGCTCGCTGGACCACGACACGCACCTCCTGCGGCTCGCGGACGGGCGCTTGGCGGAGATCGAGGAGCTCAGGGCGCAGCTCGCGGAGGCGGAGTCTAAGCTCTCGGGGAAATCCGAGGACGGCAAGGCGCTGCGAAAGGAGATCAAGGATCTGAAGCGCGACAAGCAGAAGCTCCAGAAGAGCCTCGACCAGGCGGCGCAGAAGGCGGAGGCGGAGAAGAAGACCCTCCGGTCGGTGTCCGCGCAGAAGGACGCGAAGATCGCGGAGCTGACGCGGCAGATCGGCGAGCTCACGGAGACGTCGGACGTCGCCGCGAAGATGGCCGCGCTGGGCGCCGAGTGCGACGAGCTCAAGCGGCAGCTCGAGGAGGGCAACGGCCTCGCCGTGGAGCGCGGCGATTACGAGGCGTTCGCGGCGAAGATCAGACCCGCGGAGAGGGCGGACGAGGCGGAGGACGAGGGCGACGAGCTTCTGCCGGAGGAGGAGGAGGCGAAGGAGGAGGAGGACGGAGGGGCCGGGGAAAAAGAATCCTCCGGGGCGGCGCGAGCGGCGGCGGCGGCCGAGCGTCGCCGCGTCCGCGCCGAGAGGGTCATCGAGCGCCTCGAGCGTCAGGACGCGGACCGCGCGACGCGCTCCGCGATCCTCGCGAAGCTCTCCGCGCACGAGGCGGCTCGCGTGCTTCAGGCTTTGGGCGACTGGGCGGAGGCCGGGGCGATGCTCCGCAAGACGTCTGTGGATTTCGCCTCGGACGTCTTGGCGTGCGGCGTGCTGGACCACGCCGACGTCCGGGACTGCCTCTCGAACCTCTCCGACAAGGACGGCCGCGTGTTGTTCGCCATGCTCCGCAAGGGGTCGATCGAGAACGTCGCCGGCGCGATCAAGGCGGCGCACCCCACGATCGCGGGCGGGTGGCTCGCGAGCGCGGCGAGCCAGGCGAAGGAGCGCCTGGCCATCGGCGACCAGATGGGCGTCGACACGCTCTACGCGGTGACGAAAACCCTGAGCGAGGACGACGTCGTCCTGTTGCTCGACACGCAGACGCCCGAGGTCCTCGCGAAGGTGTGCGAGAAGATGTACTACGCGAACGAGCTGGGCGACGCGGTGGACGCGCTGCAGCGGTGCACGGGGCTGAGCAGGACGCGGACGCTGAACGCGATGGACGACGTCGTGCGCGACGAGTTTCTTCGCGCCATCAACGCCGACGCCGAGGGGGACGACGACGA
>Ga0181571_10003464_pt1 | contig 11816 bp, 11 predicted proteins | sample 101ome_17_FD_132440 | JGI IMG/M metagenome (GOLD analysis project Ga0181571, IMG submission 132440) | Coastal salt marsh microbial communities from the Groves Creek Marsh, Skidaway Island, Georgia - 101407AT metaG (megahit assembly) | ecosystem: Environmental > Aquatic > Marine > Intertidal...
AACCTGCTGTTCGGAGTGACGGTGTCGATCGGCCCGGGGCCGGTCTGGCAGGGTGCCTTCGGTGTCGTGGCCGGCGTTCTGGGCGGTCTCAGCTCAATCTGGTCGCCGCCGGTCGCCATGTATCTGATTGCGCGCGACACGCCCAAGGAACGCTTCATCGGGGCGGCGGGCTTCCTGTTCCTTGCCGGCTGTGTGCCGCTTGGCATCGGGCTGGTGATGTCGGGGCTGATCACATGGGTCGTGATCGTGAAATCGTCCCTCGGCCTCGCGACAACGCTGATCGGCTTTCGCATCGGCGAGATCATGCGCGAGCGTGTCTCGCAACACCGGTTCCGGCAGATCGTCCTCGTCGCTTTCCTGCTGATGGGGTTGCGGCTGATCGCGGTCGGCCTGCTCTAGACCGGCCGCATCATCCCTTGCCGCGCCACGGGATCAGCTTTCCGATCACCCAGCGCATCACCAGGTCGAACAGCAGGCCAAGCAGGCCCATGATCAGGATCGTGACCCAGATCAGCTCATAATCGGACACCGTACGGGCGACGTTCTCGATAAAGCCGATACCTGTCGTGCCGGCCAGCATCTCTGCCGCCACCAGCGTGCCCCAGCAAACACCGATCGAGATCCGCACGCCGGTGAGAATCTCCGGCAGCGCGTTCGGCAGGATCACATAGCGCAGGATCTGACGGTCCGTTGCACCAAGAGAGTGCGAGGCACGGATCTTCGACAGCTGCGTGCCGGATGCGCCGGTGCGGGCCGAAATCACCATGATGGCGAAGGCAACCATGAACAGCAGGAAAATCTTGCCGTCGTCCTGAATGCCGAAAATCGTCAGGATCAGCGGCGCCCAGGCAAGCGGCGGCACCGGCCTGTAAAGCTCGATCAACGGATCGAAGAAGGATTTGAACAGGCGCGAGACACCCATATAGATGCCGAGAGGCACCCCGAGCATGATGCCAAATGCCATCGCCACGAGGACACGGAACAGCGAATCCCAGATATGCCCGTCCAGCATGGGGACAGAGCCGAGATAGACATCGCCCTTGGCAAACGCCAGCAAATGATCTTTGTATGTCGGCTGGAATTCGCCATCCACGCCATGCGCCCCGTAGTCACCGGGAAGCATGTCCACAATGCCGTCGGGAACAAGGAAGCCGACCACATCGGCAATCGAAAGCCATTTCCACCAGAGAAGGCGCGTCCCCTTGTATCCGCCCCCGCCATCCATGTCGGGATTGGCAAGGGTGACAAAGGTGACCACGACATCGCTTGGCTTCGGCAGCCAGCGCCCCGAACCCTGTTCGGTACATTGGGTCTTCGACTTGACGATCCCCTGCCCCGGGAAGAACGTCGCCTCGACAATGCCAAGCCCGCCCTTCGCGTCGTCCACCGTCGAATTCAGCTTGGCAACCGCATTGTTGATGCCTTCCATGGCCTGCGCCGGGAAGATGGTCGCGTCGTCAATGCGCTTGAAAATCCGCTCGACAGCCTTGACGTAGGCCTTGCGCGCCTTGGCGCCGTCCTCGTCGAGATCAACCTGCGGCTCGCCCTTTTTGACCGAATTGATCAGCTCGGCCGTCGATGCGATCAGGGTCTCGGCCTGCGGCGACAGGTTGCGAATGGACAGGAAATCCTTGGAAACGTCGACAAGCTCTGCGCTGACTTGGTCGAACATGGCGCCGCGAGACGTCATCGGAAGCATCGGAATCTCAACCTCGGACGTGCCCCAGCGCGGCTGCGTGAGCGCCTCCGGCGACGGCGTCAGATCGCCCGGTCCGGCCTCGAGCTTGCCGGTCAGGTCTGCCAGCTGCCCCTCGACATCGGCGAGGCTGCGCTTTGTTTCCTGCGAGGTGAACTCCGGATTGGACAGAAGCGCAATCAGCTGCCGTGTCTGGTCGACTCCGGTTTCAAGGCGCCTTGCCTCGTCGGCGCTGAACACGCCTTCCGGCATCGAGGTTGCAAGCGCTTCCAGCTGCGCGCTGTTGCGCACAACCAGCGTCGTGGATTTCAAATAGCGCGAGCGGACCGGAAGCGCCGCACTGATCGGTGCCAGCGATTCATCGATCTTGGCCACCTGGCACAGTTCGTTGGCAGCATTCGGGAAGACCGCGCGCGCCGTGCCCCAGGAATAATAAAACCACACCAGCATCAGCGCCGAGACACCGCAGACAGCCCAGTACCAGCCGCCTTTGGTCCGCTCCGGATCGCCGAAGACCTCGTCGCGCGCCCGAAGCCGCGTCTGCTGGACACCGATCCGGATGGACCAGACAAAGGCGATCAGGAGTCCGATGATCGTGATCAGCGCGAACATCGCGCGATTGTCGGCAAGCCACTCAGCCATGACCCATGATCTCCTCTTCCATATCCCAGATCATGGTCAGGATTTCCTCGCGAATTGAGCTGAATTCCTGTTCCTGCTTGATTTCGCGAAGCGAGCGGGTAAGGCCCATTTCGGCGAATGGCAGGTGGTATTCACGATGTATGCGACCGGGGCGCGGCGCCATGACGAACAAACGCTCGCCAAGAAGCAGCGCCTCTTCAACAGAATGTGTGATGATGATGATGGTCTTCCCCGTTTTCTTCCAGAGTTCGAGGATCAGGGACTGCATCTTTTCGCGCGTCAGCGCATCGAGCGCGCCGAGCGGCTCGTCCATCAGGATCAATGACGGGTCATTGACCAGACATCTTGCCAGCGCAACACGCTGCTGCATGCCGCCGGACAGCTGGTAGGTAGGCGTATCGCCAAAACCCTGAAGACCGACCGTATCCAGCCAGTTCAGAACCTTCTCCGCTGTTTCCTCTTCCGGCGCGCCGCTCATGCGGAGTCCGAAATCGACATTGCGCGCGACGGTCAGCCATTCGAACAGGGCGCCCTGCTGGAAAACCATGCCGCGTTCCGCACCCGGGCCGTCAATATCGACGCCACCGAGCGTCAGATCGCCAGAGGTCGGGTTCAGAAACCCTGCGATCATGTTCAGCAAGGTTGTCTTGCCGCATCCGGACGGACCAAGGACGGCAAGGATCTCTCCCTGCTTAAGTTCAAAATTAATGTTTTTAAGCGCCTCGACCTCCGCGCCGGATTGCGCGTCGCGGAAGGTCATGCACAGGTCGCGGCAAATCAGGTCGGACATGTTGTTAGCCTAGGAAGGGAACGGAAAGGCGGGGCCCGTCATCCGGGCCCCGCCAAAAGTCTGGTCAAGGCTGTCAGGCCTACTGGATGAACTCGCCGGTCATGACCTTGGCGATCTTCTCGTCGACGTTCCAGGCGCCGGGCTTCTTGAAGACAAGGCCAAGCGACTCGGCTGCGGCAGCTGCTGTGCCGTCTTTGCCGAAGAAGTTGTTGATCTGGTCTTCAGCCGTCGGGAAGACGAAGCCGGCCATCTGGTTGCGGGTGGTGGCGACGTCCATACCGGCGTCGGCAGCAACCTTGGCGATCTGCTCGTCAGAAGCAGTCCATGCAGCGTTTGCCTCGTGTGTTACCTCGAGGAACGAGCGGACGAGGTCCGGGTTCTCGTTGGCAAAGGACTCGGTCACAGACACAACGTCGAACGAACCGATGCCGGCATCGCTCTTCTCCTGTGTGGACATGATCGGCGTTCCGACTTCGCCGGCTGCCTTGGCGGACGCGCCACCAAAGATGCAGGCCATGTCGACCGAACCGTCGGCAAGCGAAACAGCGCCGTCAGGCGGAGCCTGGTCGACGATGGTCATGGTGCCGATATCGACATCGAGAGCCGCCATCTGCTTGCGGAACGAGAAGTCGGCCATGGTGTTCAGCGGAACAGCGACGGTCTTGCCCTCAAGCTCGGAAGCGTTGGAGGAGTTGATACCGAGCGAGTTCGCGACGAAGCAGTCATTCGCCTCGTAGACGACAGCAATGCTGACCATCTTGAGCGGCGCACCCTGCTGGATCGCTGTCACAAACGGTGCAAGGCCCTGCGAGTAAGCGATGTCGATATCGCCTGCGAGCATGGCTTCGGTCATTTGCACACCGGTCGAGAAATCCGTCCAGTTGACGTCGACACCCATGGCGTCGTCATAGGCCTTGTCGACCTTCGCAATCTGGTTCGGCGTTGCCCACTCGAGGAAGAAGGCGACATTGACCGAATCAGCAGCGTGAGCCGTGCCGGCCATACCGGCCATTGCAAGCGAGGCAGCTGCAGCAATGTACCTTGTTGTGAACTTTTTCATTTAGTTCTCCCATTTGACACGCTGCACTAACTGTCATGCGGGTAATTAACGGCAGCGTGTGGAATATTCTGTTGTCCCGCATGACCCTTTCAAGAACGTCAGGGTTCCTGATGATACACAATTTTCACCCTTTCTCACTAGGTCTGGCTGTCTGCCATACGACAGGTGCTTGTCGGTTTTGAGCGTTGCCCGACCTACCCTGCCGAAATGTCCTGCAAGAGATCGGCAAGTGCCTCGGGCGCCTCAACCATCACGTCATGTTTTGTCGGCATCGTGTGACACTGCCATCCCGGGCGGCCCGACACCCTCTCATACTCTTCCCAGAAGATTGAGGGCTTGTTGCGTTCGGCGAGGATGTAATGCCTGTCGGCAACATCCGCCTCGCGTCCGGTCAGGGTTACCCCTTCGATCAGACACCGCATCGGATGTGGCGTGCATTTCGCCCGCAGCCATGCCAGATGATCGGGATCGTCGCTCCAGGCGTCGAACAGGTCCGGCTCGACCATGAAGCCGCCGTTTGCAAGCTGTGCGCGAAAGGCGGCGGTGCGCTCGGGGTTGCGGTTGGCAATGGCGGACACACCACTTTTCTCAGGCACGATGGCATCAAGATAGACAAGCGTGCGAATGCGCGCCGGCAGCCGGCCGGCGACACCCGTAATGATCACGCCGCCATAGGAATGGCCGACGAGAATGACATCCTCGAGATCCTTCCATTTGATGTGGTTGACGATATCAAGCACATGGGTGTCGGGAACGATGTCGGGCGACGCGAGATGGCTGCGCTCGCCAAGGCCGGTCAGCGTCGGAGACGTCACATCATGACCACCGCCACGAAGCGCCAGCTCAAGCGGGCCCCAGCACCAGCCGCCATGCCATGCACCATGCACAAGCACAAAAGTCGCCATGTCGCTCTCCGCTAATGAAACAGGCCGTCGGGGAATATCAGCAAATGACGCAGTGCGAAACACCGTTTTTTTCGAGGCGGTATGTCCCGGCAACTGCGCGCCGACCACGCTGTTGCCAAGGCTTTGGCAGCTTTACAATCCTTGCTGGCGGCGACTGGCTGGCCTACCGTGAAAGAGTTGATCTGCAATGTGGAAGAGGCCCTCGCCGCCATGGCAAATATTCTGATCACCGGCGCTAACGGATTTCTCGGCAGCCGGCTTGCCGCGATCATGCCTGTAGGCAGTACCGTGCGGCTCAACGGCAGGGACGAAATGGTCGAGAGGCTTGTCCTCGTCGATCATCTGGTCACCGACAAGGCGGCCGGGCCAGACGGCGCAGAATGGGTCGAGGGCGATCTCGGCACCCTCATTGCCGCGCAACCCGGCCTTTTCCTCAGCGCCGATGCCGTGTTCCACCTTGCCAGCGCCACCAGCGGCGAGTGCGAGGCGGAACTCGATCTCGGGATCAATGCCAATCTGCTTGCAGGTGTCGCGCTGGGTCGCTGCCTCGCATCTGCCGCGCACCGTCCGCTTCTGGTCTTTTCCAGCACGATTGCCATCTATGGCGGCACGCCGGAGGCTCCTCTTCCACCAGTCGTCGACGACACCACCCACCCGACGCCGCAGAACAGCTATGGATCGCAAAAGCTGATGCTCGAGGCGTTCTTCGCCGACCTGTCGCGGCGCGGCCTGATCACAGCACGGTCGCTGCGGCTGATGACCGTCAGCGTCCGCCCGGGACGGCCGAACGGCGCGGCAAGCTCGTTCCTGTCGGGAATGATCCGCGAACCGCTTCAGGGCGAGAATACCAATGTTCCGGTCGATCCCGAGCTTCAGGTTGCGCTGAATTCGCCGGATGGCGCGGTGGCCGGCCTGCGCCATGCAGGAGCGGCTTCGGACGACGTCTGGGGCGGTCCGCGCGGTGTGAACCTTCCGGGCATTTCCGTTACGGTTGGTGAGATGGCAGCGGCGCTCGCAGCTGTCGGCGGCGCAGATGTGGCAGCCCGCCTGAGCTGGGAATGTGACGAGACCATCGAGCGCATCGTCCCCAGCTGGCCTGCCGAAGTTGCCAGTGAACGCGCCGCCGGCATCGGCTTTGCTGCTGACAAGCCATTCATCGAGGCGGTTCGCGATTTCGCCGCCACCGTAGACGGGAGATAACTCAATGAACCTTGCCGCCATCCCCAGAATTTCCCTCGCCCATCTTCCGACGCCGCTTGAGCCGATACCGCGCCTTTCGGCAGAGCTTGGCGGGCCTGAAATCTGGGTCAAGCGAGACGACTGCACCGGCCTGTCCACGGGCGGCAACAAGACCCGCAAGCTGGAATTCCTGATGGCCGAGGCAGAGGCCGCCGGTGCCGAAATGGTGATGACGCAAGGCGCGACCCAGTCAAATCACGCCCGCCAGACCGCCGCCGCGGCGGCAAAACTCGGCATGAAGTGCCATATCCTTCTCGAGGACCGCACCGGATCGAATGATCCGAACTACAACGGCAACGGCAATGTCCTGCTCGACCATCTGCACGGCGCGACAACCGAGATCCACCCCGGCGGCGGCGACATGAACGCCATCATGGAGGCCGAAGCCGACAGGCGGCGGAGTGACGGCGCCAGTGTCTATACCATTCCGGGTGGCGGCTCGAACCCGACCGGGGCGATCGGCTATGTCAATGCGGCGATGGAACTTGTTGCCCAGGCGAATGACGCCGGGCTTTCGTTCGACTGCATCCTTCACGCCACCGGCAGCGCCGGCACACAGGCGGGCATCGTCACCGGGCTTCGCGCCATGAACGCGAACATCCCGCTGCTGGGAATCGGTGTGCGCGCGCCGAAACCGAAACAGGAGGCGAATGTCCTGGCCCTTGCCGAAGCGACGGCGGAACGCCTCGGTTGCGCCGGTGTCGTCAGGCCACGGGATGTCGTCGCCAATTGCGACTATGTCGGCGAGGGTTACGGCATCCCGACCGAAGGCTGCCTCGAGGCGATCCGCATGTTTGCCGAGCTGGAGGGCCTGCTTCTCGACCCGGTCTATTCGGCAAAGGCGGCGGCGGGCCTGATCGACCTGATCCGCAACGGGAAGTTCTCTGCCGGCCAGCGGGTGCTGTTCTGGCATACCGGCGGCGCGGTGGCGCTGTTCGGCTATGACAAGGCGCTGACGGCCTGATCCGGAGGCAATTCACCCCTCACCACAGGGTGAAGAGGATATTGACCGCGAGGACCTGCAGCACGACGGTGGCGAACCTGTCGAGATAGAGTTTCATCGCGAAATAGCGCGTCCTGACGGCCTGGCGGCTCATCGTCGCCGCGAGCACGGCATAGAAGGCAAGCTCGATTCCCAGATGGTTGCCGGCGATGGCAAGCTTGTGGGCAACATCCATGTCCGGCGGGAAGATCGCGACAAGCACGGCAGCCGCGAACAGCACCGATTTCGGGTTCGACAGATTGACCAGCAGGCCGCTGCGAAAGGCATGGCCCGCCGGGATCTCCGCCTCGGCAACAGGCTGCGGTGCCGCCTTCCAGATCCCGTATGCCAGATAGCTCAGATACAGCCCGCCAACGATCTTCACCAGCATGTAGGACCAGGGGAACAGCCTGAAAACGGCATCCAGCCCGACCAGCGCGGCGACTGTCCAGCCGGCGGCGGCGATGCCAAGCCCGCATCCGATGGCCATGCCGGCGCGGCCTCCGGCGCTCAGCACCGTGCGGATGGCAACGACAAGCGCCGGGCCGGGGCTCGCCATCGCGGTAAGCAGTGTAATGTTGAAAGCGATGACGTGCTCGGGCTGCATGTAACGGGCGTCTCTGGATACGGGGATGTGGGGGTGCCGAAAAAGTGTTTCGTCCCTGTCAGGACCGGTTCTGGATCAGGTCCCATTTGTTGCCGAACGGATCTTCGAAAACCGCCACCTTGCCATAGGCCTCGTCTCGCGGCGTCTCGAGAAACCGGACGCCGGCCGCGGTGAAACGTTCGTGGTCGGTGTCGAAATCGTCGGTCTTCAGGAACAGGAACACACGCCCGCCGGCCTGGTTGCCGATGGCGGCCTGCTGCGCGTCATCGGCGGCCTTTGCCAGCAGCAGGCGCGTCTGCGCCCCGTCATCGGGCGAGACCAGCACCCAGCGTTTGCCGGCATCAAGCGGCGTATCCTCGACCAGCGTGAAACCCAGCTTGCCGACATAGAACGCGATGCCGGCATTATAATCCGGAACCAGCAGCGAAATGGCCGAGACAGACCGGGACATGGCCGCGTTCCCAAGTCCGGATCAGGTGGATCCGGCTTCGACGAAGAAGTTGTTGGCGGTGCAGGCACCGGCATCGTCCGACGCCAGGAACACAACCATGCGCGCCACATAGACAGGCTCGATCAGATCAGGAAGACACTGGCGCTGCAGGTGCTTCTCGAGCGCCTCCGGCGTTGCCCAGAGCTCCTTCTGCCGCTCGGTCATGATCCAGCCCGGAACCACCGTGTTCACCCGGATCCGGTGCTCGCCAAGGTCGCGCGCCATGGTACGGGTCAGGCCATGGACGGCGGACTTTGCGGTGGTGTAGGCGGGGAAGCCGCCTTGTGCCTCCCACCAGCTGTTGGAGCCGAGATTGATGATTGAGCCGCCACCGGCCGCGATCATGCCCGGCGCCACGGCCTGGATTGCAAAGAACATATGGCGAATATTGGTGGCCTGCCGTTCGTCCCAATATTCCGGAGTGACATCCTGCCATTTGTGGCGGTCGTCACGCGCGGCGTTGTTGGCGAGCACGGTCGCCGGGCCCTGACGCTCGGACAGCGCTGCGATTCCGGCGCGCAAGGCCTCGATATCACACAGGTCGCACAGCTCGTAATCGACGGCGCCGTCGGTGCTGTCCTTGAGCGCGGCGGCACTCTCGGCATCCCGGTCGAGAAAGCCGACCTTCGCGCCCTGCGCGGCGAAGGCGGCGACGGTGGCGGCCCCGATACCGGACGCACCGCCCGTCACAATCACACTCTTGCCCTCGAGGCTCGGATATCTGGCAAATTCGGTCATGCCTGTCTCTCTCCCAAATCTGTCTCTTGGCCGGCAAAGTCTCGGCCGAAGTCTAATCCTGTAGTCATGCCATCATGCAGTGTTGCTGTCGACTGTCTCCTTGCCCATCCGGCCGCTTTCCCGGATAGTTTCTGCTGGGGAATGACGAGGCGGAGGATCGCATGTTCGGACAACTGGAAGGGACAGGCTACGAGGTCATCGATGCCGAATTCGGCAGCTGTATCCTCGGCACGGCACATGTCGAGCGGTTGTGGACCGGCGGCCGCTGGTGCGAGGGACCGGCCTGGTTCGGCGGCGGGCGCTATCTCGTCTGGTCCGACATTCCGAACGACCGCATGTTGCGCTATGACGACACCGACGGTTCTGTCTCTGTCTTCCGCGCGCCGGCGATGAACAGCAACGGCAACACCACCGACCGCCAGGGGCGGCTTGTCACCTGCGAGCATCTGGCGCGGCGGGTCACCCGCACCGGACATGACGGCACGGTTTCGGTTCTTGCCGACAATTACGAGGGCAGGAAGTTCAACTCGCCGAACGATGTCGTGGAACGCTCCGACGGGTCGATTTGGTTCACCGATCCCGACTACGGCATCCTGATGGATTACGAGGGGCGGCGCGCGCCGAGCGAGATCGGTGCCTGCCATGTCTACCGGATCGACCCCGCCGATGGTGCCGTGACACGTGTCGCCGACGACTATGCGAAGCCGAACGGGATCGGTTTCTCGCCCGATGAGACCTTCCTTTATGTTGCCGATACCGGACGCACCCACGACCCGGACGGGCCGGCGCATATCAGGCGGCACAGGGTCACAGCCGACGGCACCGGCCTGACCGGAGGCGAGGTAATCGCCGAGTGCGACGCGGGATTTTTCGACGGGTTCCGCATGGATACGGACGGCCGCATCTGGACCTCGGCCGGCGACGGGGTGCATTGCCTCGACGCCGAAGGCAGGCTGCTTGGCAAAATCCGGATACCCGAGGTGGTCGCCAATGTCTGTTTCGGCGGGGCGAAGCGCAACCGTCTTTTTATCACCGCCACCACTTCGCTCTATGCTGTCTATCTGAATGTCAGCGGGGCGTAGGCAACGTTACTGCGAGCCGCATCAGCGCAAGTGAAAAGGGGCACCGGATGATGCCCCTGTTTCTTCTATTCCCGAGCCCGGGATGGAAGGGCCTGTGCTAGCCCTGGACCAGCGACAGGATCACATCCTTCGACATGTTGGCCTGAGCCAGCATCGAGGTCGCCGACTGCTGCAGGATCTGCGCCTTGGCAAGATTGGTTGTCTCAACCGCATAATCCGCATCCTGAATGCGGCCGAGGCTTTCCTTGGCAGACTGGCTGGAGGTGGCGAGATGCCCCATCCTGTAATCAAGGCGGTTGATGTGGGCGCCAATGATTGCCTGGCACTCCACTACCGTAGCTAGGGCAGAGTCCAGTTTGCTGATATGACCGGTGTAGGCATCTGTCGAACTGAGGCCTTCTGCCGAGGCGCTTGGCTGCAGCCCGAGGTCCGAGACTGAAATCTTCGCAATGGTGAATTCAAACGTGTCGTCGGCAGAGGCTCCAGTCTGAAAATTCAGGGTAAAGCCGCTGCTGATCGGAGTGGCGATGGCTTCAATGTGCTCCAGAAGCTCGTCATACTCCTTGTTCAGATAGGTGAACTCTGTGCTTGAGTTGGTTCCATTTGCGCCCTGCACAGTAATTTCGCGAAGCCGTTGGAGCGTATCGCCCATATCTGCATATTTACCGACCAACTCACCCATTGCCGTCTGAGCGTGAGACGCGTTCCGCAGGGCTTGATCAAGACCCCGCGCTTCAGACGTGAGCCGCGAGGCCGTGCCGAGCCCTGCGGCGTCGTCCCGCGCGGCGCCGATCCGCGTGCCGGACCCAAGCCGCGCCATTGCTGTATCGGTGTTTCTTGCCGCGAGGGATGCGGCCTTGACGGCGGCATTCGCGCCGATATTCGTAACCACAGACAGGGCTAAGATCGTCTCCATTCATATTCAGCCACACGCCGTTTCGGGCGATGTGGAACGTCGTCTTCATGCCGGACATGACTATCCGGCACTTCGTAAACGACGCCTTTCTGGGCTTGATTAGCCCGGAGACAAAAAAAACGAATGAAACAGTTTCATCCGTCAATCTGCCCGGACAAAATCAAATGACCAGCATCGAGATGCCGATCACGACAAGAAGCCCGTGTGCGAATGTCTTGAACCAGGTCACTGGCGCACGCTTGAAAAGATACTGGCCGAACGACGCGCCGATGATGGAGGCCGGCGCGATGAAAACCCCGCTGATCGCGGTCTTCGCCATAATCGCGTCACGCATCAGCAGGTTGGCCAGCATGATGACAAGCAGCAGCCAGACACTGACCATGATGTTCGCACGCTGAACAGAAGGCGGCTCCAGCGCGGCAAGGTAGTAAATCACCATCACCGGGCCGGCCGGCACCCCTGCCCCGCCCATGATCACGCCGGTCACAGTGCCGATCCCGAAACTCGGCACCGGCCCTCGCGGCCCCTTATAGCGCAGGTCCCAGATCAGAATGAAGGCAGCCAGAAGAACAAAGGCGCCCATGCAGAGCCGCACGAAAGCCGGATCCGCCTTGACCAGAAAACCGGAGCTGAGTGAGATCGCCACAAGCAGCCCGGCAACAAGCGGCG
>Ga0181571_10003468_pt1 | contig 11812 bp, 5 predicted proteins | sample 101ome_17_FD_132440 | JGI IMG/M metagenome (GOLD analysis project Ga0181571, IMG submission 132440) | Coastal salt marsh microbial communities from the Groves Creek Marsh, Skidaway Island, Georgia - 101407AT metaG (megahit assembly) | ecosystem: Environmental > Aquatic > Marine > Intertidal zone...
CGGGGGCCTGGGGGGCAGCCTGGGGGGCGGGTACCGCGGGGGCTTCCGCCTCGGCGGGGGGTGCCGGGGATGTGGGAAGCTCCGCCGGGGCGGGCGGTGTCTCCGCGGGTGTCTCCGCGGGTGCCGCTGGCGCCGCGGCGGCGGCAGGTTCCTCCTCGTCCTGGATTGCGATCTTCTTCCCCGCCGGCGCGGAAGCGGTCTCCGCAGGCGGAGCCTCCTCCTTCTTCGCCTCCGCCGAAGAATCGACCGGGGACCCGAACGAGCCCTCAACCTTCGCGATCGCGTTGGACACCAGATCTGCGACGGGGTTGGGGGTCGAGGGAGCCGGCTCCGGCTCCGGCTCCGGCTCCGGCTCCTCCGTCTTCTTCTCCTCCTTCTTTTTGCCGCCAAACATCCTGCCGAACAGCCCAACCTTCTTCGTCGCATCCTTCATCGAGGCCTGTTTCTCCAGCGTAGGCTTCGTCGCGCCGTCTCCGTTCTCCTCCTTCCCCTCCTCTTCCTTCGGGGCGGGCTCGTCGTTCGTCGCGGAAACCTTCGCGATGGCGCCCGCCACGAGCGACGACACCGGGTCCGCCGTCGGCGTCACAGCTGGCGTCGCCGGCGTCTCGGGCGCCGCCGCCTTCTCCGCCGCCGCCGCCGCGAGGGCGGTCCCGAGCCCGCCCGGGGTCACAGCCGTGGACGGCACCGCGATTGGTCCCTCGGGGGTGGGCGCGGGGGCCGCGGGGGCACCCGGCGTCGGCGGCGCGGGCGTCGCGCTCGTCACGGCTGGCGGATTCTCCCTCGGCGGATTCTCCCTCGGCGCGGGCTCGGGGGTTCCTCCCGTCGCCTTGGCGATCGCGCCCGCGACCAGGGACGACACCGGGTCGGGGGTCGCGGTGGTCGCGGGGGCGGGATCGGGGACGGGTGCGGCATCGGGCGCGGCGTCCCTCGCGCTCGGGGTGGGTTCATCCGCGGAAGCCTTCGCGGGGGCGGCATCCGGCACTGGCGGGGAGACCGGGCTCGGTGTCGCCGCGGGGGGCGCGGGTGCGGGGTCGGCGACGGGGGCGTCGGGCGCCGGGTCCGATGCCCGCGCGGTGGTGATCTGAGTGCAGTGAGAGCGGTCGTCAGTATCGGGTGAACAAACGCGGGACGGCGCGCGGGGTTCGGTCGCGGTGGGAGCGCCGGTGGACTCGAGATGTCGCGGACGGACGTGTTTCGTCGACACGCACCTCGGGAGGGGTGGCGGACGCGGGCTCCGTCGCCGGGGCAGCCGCGGGTGCGGCCGCCGCGGGAGCCGCGGGGTTACCAGGGCCCGTATCAGCCGGCGGAACCGCCGCGGGGGCGCCCCCGGGGTCCGCGACGGGCTCCTTCGGCGCTTCGCTCATCGTCCCGTGCCGGGGGAACTACGAGGCTGGGCTCTCGGCGCGCCCGACTCGGATGTCAGCCTCGGCGCTGGGTCGCGGGTGTACCGCGGGCTCGTGGGCGTATCCGTCGCCTTCGACCTCGTCTCGCGCCTTATGGAGGTGCGTGCTGGTGTGCGCGTGGTGCTGGCGCGCCTTCGTGCGGGCGACCGCGTCGCGCGCGTGGACTGTCTGGCGCCGTTGCGGAGTCGGGTCGCGAAAACGAAAACGGCCGACTGGCTGGACTGGTGAGTATGACGAAAACCTAACCCAAGACGGGGCGAAAATCGCGCGGCCGAGACCGCGCGTCGAATCAGACGTCTGATCGCCTCGGTAAATTCCTTCCCGCCTGGGTGCCCTCCCCAATGAAGAAGAAACTCACAACGTGGGGCGCGGTAGATAGGTCACCGCGAGGCGCCCGTAGGAGGTGTCGAAGGATCGTGTTCGACGACACGGCACGATGAGCGGCAGGGGGAAGTTCCGAATCGAACCGTTCAAGCACAGGGTGGAGCTGGACGCGCAGGTGAGCCCCCGTGACCCTCCCGCTCGCTCCCACAATTCTTCCCACGCGCCCCGGCCGAAACAATTTCCAACCCGACCTAACGCTGACCGTTCGCGCCCCGTTCCCTCTCTCCCTTCCCCGCCCACAGTACGCGGAGAAGACGTGGAAGGTTCTTAAGGATGCCATCCACGAGATCCACCACAGGAACGCCAGCGGGCTGTCCTTCGAGGAGCTGTACCGCAACGCGTACAACATGGTGCTCCATCGACACGGCGACGCGCTATACAAAGGGCTCGTGTCGCTGGTCACCGAGCACCTGAAGGGTGTCGCCTCCGAGGTCAACGCGGAGCGCGGCGAGGGCTTTCTCGGTGAGCTCATCAAGCGATGGGACCACCACACGCACAGCATGCAGATGGTCCGCGATATCCTGATGTACATGGACAGGATATACGTCCAGCCAAATGGCCTGAAGCCGGTGCACGACCTCGGGCTTCAGCTCTGGCGCGATCAGGTCATGCGCGGGCCGGGCATTAAGTCCAGAGTACGCGACGCGGTGCTCGGTGCCATCAACAGGGAACGGTGCGGGGAGAAGATCGACACCCATCAGCTCCGAGCGGTCACCGCCATGCTCATGGATCTCGGCGTCGACTGCTACGCTAAAGATTTTGAGGAACCGTTCCTGGCGGCGACGACCGAGTTTTACCGGGCCGAGGCGCAGAGGTTCCTCGCGGACAGCGACTGCGCGCAGTACCTGCGTAAGTCAGAGGCGCGGCTCGCCGAGGAACAGGCGAGGGTTCTCGAGTACATGAACCCGAGGACGGTTAAGACGGCAATCTCGCGGTGCGAGGAGGAGCTGCTGACTGTGCCGATGCGGCAGACGCTCTCGATGCCGGGGTCGGGTCTGAGCGCGATGCTGGTCGGGGACAGGGTCGACGAGCTCAAGCTGGTTTACAAGCTGTTCCGACGCGTGCCAAACGGTTTGAGGTCGGTGAAGGAGATGGTTTTCGAGCACGTCTCCGGTGAGGGTAAGGCGTTGGTGACTGATCCAGAGAAGGAGAAGGAGCCCGGGGAGTACGTCGAGGGTTTGCTGCGCATGAAGGACAAGTACGGAGGGATCGTGGACGCCGCGTTCGACGGAGACAGGCAGTTCGTCAACGCACTGCACCTATCCTTCGAAAATTTCGTCAACCTCAACAACAGGAGCGCCGAGTACCTGAGCCTCTATGTCGACGACAAGCTGAGGCGCGGGCTCAAGGGGGCAGAGGAGGAGGAGGTGGAGGCGACGTTGGACCGCGCCATCGTGCTCTTCAGGTTCCTCAGGGAGAAGGACGTGTTCCAGAAGTACTACCAGGAGCACCTGTCCAAGCGTCTGTTGGGCGGGCGGACCACCAGTGACGACGCCGAGCGAAGCCTCGTGGTCAAGCTGAAGACGGAGTGCGGGTACCAGTTCACGACCAAGTTTGAGGGGATGTTCAACGACATCCGCACCAGCCGTGACTCCATGAAGGCGTTCCGGACCCACCTCGAGGAGCGCGCGGCGAGCGGTGACCTCGCCATGGCGGCCGAGCCGTCATCCAGCGGCGTGACCGCGGACGCGGACGGCGTCAAAGTGAAGACGAGCGGCGGCGTATCGTCGTATCTCGGGGGAGTGGACCTCAGCGTGCAGGTGCTCACCACCGGTTCGTGGCCGGTGAAGGGCCAGAACGTGGGCATGTGCACGCTGCCCCCCGACATGCAGGCGGCCTGCGACGCGTACAGGGACTTTTACCTCGGCAGCCACAACGGAAGGCGGCTTGCGTTTCTCACTCAGATGGGAACGGCGGAGGTCCGGTACACTTTCGGGGATGGGGTGAGGCGCGAGCTGAGCGTGAGCACGTACATGGCCTGCGTGCTCCTGCTTTTTAACGACGCGGAGAGCCTGAGCTACCGCGACATCGCGGCGGCCACGGGCATCCCCGGGGACGACTTGCGGCGCTCGCTCCAGTCGCTCGCGTGCGTCCGGGGCAAGAACGTCCTGCGCAAGGAGCCCATGAGCAAGGACGTGAACGACGACGACGTGTTCAGCGTCAACGACAACTTTACGTCTAAGATGATCAAGGTGAAGATCTCCACGGTCAGCGCCCAAAGAGAGACGGAGCCCGAGAAGAAGGAGACGCGGTCTCGGATAGAGGAGGACCGCAAGCCGCAGATCGAAGCGGCCATTGTTCGGATCATGAAGGCCAGGCGACAGTTGGACCACAACAGCGTGGTGCAGGAGGTGACCAAGCAGCTGTCATCCAGGTTCATCCCGTCGCCCGCGGATATCAAGAAGCACCTCGAGTCTCTCATCGAGAAGGAGTTCATCGAGCGCGACAGGCACGACCGTAAGCTCTACATCTACCTCGCTTAGGTTCTCGCGTCCCGACGCACAAATGTTTCATATCTACTACGTAGACATTCACGCACTAAAGTAGTCTCACTGCTTCTTGACGGGGACGAGCCTCGGGACGAGGCAAGGAGTGTTCCTCTTGTACTCCTGGTACGCAGCCTCGTTGCCCCACCGCTCGTCAGCCATCTTCTCCAGGATCGGTATCCCGCTCATCTGAGTCAGCAAAAAGGTGACAAACAGCGGCGACGCGCACGCCGCGGCGGAAACTCCCGGCGACGCGTTCATGCTGACCGCCACCCCGGCGACGCCGCACCACATCAAAATCTCGCCGAAGTAGTTCGGGTGCCTGCTCACGCTCCACAGTCCGGTGTCGATGAACCGTCCTTTGTTCTTCGGGTCTGACTTGAAGGCGCTCTTTTGGTAATCGGCGGCGCTCTCGGTGATGAATCCGACGATCCACAGCGCCATGGACGCGTAGTCACCCCAGTGCAGCGCGCTCTGCGACGCCACGCCGTTGACCAGGAAGCACGGCAGCGCGGTGACCCACACCCACGCGCCCTGGAGCATCCAGTACACCAGGAACATACCTGGCTGATGCTTCACCTCGTCGAAGCGCGAGTCGCCGCCGTCGCGGAAGACGCGGCGGACGAGGAACGCGCCGAGCCTCGCGGTCCACGTGCAAACCAGGCCGGTGATCAGGCCCTGGCGGGGTAGGCGCGCGGATGACGCGTACGTCATCGCCGCGGTCGACGCGAACGCGAGAGATCCGCACAGGTCGTAAAACTTCTCCGTCTTCAACGCGGCCGCGAACGCCCATCCCACGAGCTGGATGCCGAAGTCGATGACCGCGGCTCCACCCAGGGACTGGGCCATCAGTGGGGCGCCGGGAACGATGGAGTCCATGCCTCCCGGACCGAGGCCGAGGATGTCGAGGAGCGAGCGGTTGTTCGCGGTGCCGGGGACGGAGCCCTGGCGAGGTCCGCGGGCGAAGGACGAGCGGGTGCCGAGGGGGTTTTGGCTTTTTCCGCGACGAACGACGGAGGATCGACCGTCGACACTTCGCGCGGGTTTCCCGTCTTCGCCGCCTTTGTCGCGACCTCGGGAACGTCCGAAACCTCCGAAATGCGAGCCGCCGCCGGGAAGGAGCGCGATTCGCATGCGCCAAAGGAAGGAGTGTGGCGCGTCGTGGTGGTTCGTCGTTGTTAAAAACCTCGGATAAAGCTGCGAAGACGACCGCCGTTGGGGTTCGTTCTGCCGTTGTTTCACAACTCAAGAATGACCGTTCGAAAACGCGTCGCTCCGAGGCCAGAAAAAATGCCAGCTCGGCGACTCACGTCCACCCAAGCGCCAGATCCCCGGGGCGCGCCCGCGCGGACATCCCCCATGAGCAGCTGCGGAACCACCGTCGCGGCGGCGACTCGCCCGACCGCGGTCGGGTCGCGCGCGCGCGCCGACCCGCGCCTCCTCGGCGCGGCGCGCGCGGCCCACCGGCGCCGCTTCTGTCAGGGTCCCGTCCCCGGCCACCGACACCGCCATCCTCGGGTCCTCCGGCCGCTCGCGGCGGGCCTGCCCCCGTTCCAGAGCTCTGTGGAGGACGAGCGCGACATGTTCGAGCTCATCAACATGAAGCACGACGACTCGTGGGTGACGTACAAGCCCCCGCCGCCGCCCCCCGAGCCCGAGGCGACCACGTACGGAACCTCCCCCGACAACTACGGCACCAAGGTGACCAGCGCGAAGAGCGCCAAGGCCATCGACCTGTTCGAACGGGCGGCGACGCCGATCGGAACGGTGGAGCGAGCGGAGGCGGCCCTGGCGGCGAGTCGAGCCATGCAAACCAAGGGCATCATCAAGGTCAACCCGGGAAGCACGGTCAAGCGCGAGAAGCCCACCGCCCGGTCCTCGGACGAGGACGTCAAGGAGGCTACGCAGGCTGTGAACTTTGCCAAATCCTTCGCCGAGCGCAGAGCCGCGGAGGAGGCGTCCCGGCGGAGCACCGACCCGACCGCGCGGCTCCAACAGATCACGGAGGGCATGCGCGAGGACAACCTCGCGAGGGAGAGGCTCGCGGCCAGGACCCGCGAGGAGGCTTCCAGGCGCATGCAGCGAAGCAGCAGCTACTACGGCGGCTCCGGCTACAGCACCCCCGGGGTGGAGTCCACGCAATCGTCCACCAGCGGCGGCTACGGCGCGGATCTCGCCGCCGGCGGGCTCGCGGGCTCGGGCGACGCCAATCGACTCGGGCCGGCGTCGGATTTCTGGGAGTGGTCGCCGCCGTCGATGCCGTCATCGGGCCCGGCGGGCGCGGCGAGCTCGTATTACCCCCCCGAGATGCAGCGGCAGAAGGCTCCCGCGTACACCCGCCGCGTCGAGGATGCCGTGGAGGTGATGGAGCGCGCGCCCGAGCAGACGCTCGATCTGCAGTTCGAGACGACGATCGAGCAGCAGAACGCGACGCTGCCCCAGTTTCAGAGTCAGGTTAAGCCTGCCGCCGCGCCGCCGAAAGTCGAGCCGGCTGAGCCCGCCAGCGCCAGCCCCCTCGGGCTCCAGGACGCGCAGCTCCAGGAGCTCCGGGAGGTGTACCAGACGTCAACCGTCTCCGACGCGGCGATCCTCGCCGCGGAGCAGAGGTACGACGTCGACGTTGGCGCGCCGGCTCCGGCGGGTCTGGCGGGGAGCAGCGTCGAGGCGAGTCTGGAGGATGCGCTGGCGAGCCCGGTGCGCGAGCTCGGCGCCGAGGACGGCGCCAAGGAGGGAACCCTGAGCTCCGGCGCGAGGTGGTGGAGGGAGGAGGGCAAGGAGTACCTCGAGGACGGCAAGGTGATGTCTTGGACGGTGATTCGCGGCACGAGCGCGGATGGTGCCGTGGAGTGGGAGGAAAAGTTTTGGGAAACGTCCGACCCGTTCACGTACAGGGAGCTCGGGGCGGTCAAGTCCGGTCGCGACTCCAACGGTCAGGCGTGGCAGGAGTCCTGGAAGGAGCTGTACAACCACGACGCCAACCAGCTCCCGTTCATCCACCGCGAGGCGTCCAAGTGGTCGCACACGCCGAAGGGGAAGTGCTGGTCCGAGGGATGGACGGAGGATTACCGCGCCGATGGCGTCGTGGACCGATACTGCGAGAAGACCGGAAGTCTCGAGGACGGCGCCGCGCCCGAGGACGGTCACGCCAATCGCTGGACGCAGAAGTGGGGCGAGAAGTGGGACGGCCAGGGCGGATGCATCAAGTGGACGGATACCTGGGCCAGCCGCGACCACGCCGAGGGCGGCATGGCCAACGCCCCCTCCAGGTCCTGGGGCGAGAAGTGGGAGGAGAAATGGGGCGACAACTACAACGAGAACGGCCGCGCCGGTCTCAGGCAGGGTCTCGCCTGGGACGAGCTCGGCGGCAACCACAAGGAGCGCACGTGGGGCGAAGAGCACTACCCCGACGGCAGGCTTCACAAGTACGGAAACTCCAACGATGGATCGCAGTACTGGGACGAGTGGTGCGACGGCGCGGGGGGCTGGTGGGAGACGGCGCCGTCGTTCGGGTGGCACGAGGCCATCGGGCACTCCCCGTCGCTCATGAGCGTGAGGCTGCAGCCGAGGGCGGTGATGGGAAAAGGCACGAACGGCCGCAACATCATCACGCCGCACCGGTCCAAGAAGGGCAACACCGCCCCGGGCACCTCCTCCACCAGCGGTGCCTACAACCCCAGCGCATACCGCGGCAGCGAGAACAACCCGTACAGGCAGGTCACGCAGAATCCTGGTGACTATAACGGCGGATCCCAGAACGGGTACAACGGCGGGTCCCAGGAAGGGTACAACGGCGGGTCCCAGAATGGGTACAACGGGTCCTCCTATCCCACCAACGGCGACAGCGACGGCAGCGGCGGACCCCGTCCTCAGCGTGGCTACAACCCCAACGATCCGAACGGCGGCGGCGGCGTGTACTGACGATGATGCACTCGATTTATTTCTGTTTCAGAACCTTTAGCAAGTTTAGTTTAAGATCCACTCAATTTACAAGCAAGGCACGCATTATACATCATCCCTCGAGACATCACGCGGCTGCCCGGCTTCGCAACGCTCGCCGCTCCGCTAGCATGGCCTCCAACTCCTCGCGAAGGTCTTCGGCTCCTACCAGCTTACTCGTCATCACGACCTCATCCTTGCCCTCGACCTCGTCCCTTCGCGTCGTCTTGACCGTCTCCCAGCGCTCCACCGCCCGAATCTTCTCCTCGCAATCGGCGATTTTCCCGTTGAGCTTCGCGATTGCGTTGGCGAGATCATCCGCGCCGACCCTCGCCCTGGTCTCCACCGACGAGCACTTCTCCCCGAACCTGAGGGACTGGGTGGTCTCGGCCGCGTGCTCGTGCTCTTGGGCGCACGTGACCACCACCGCCGTTTTGCTGTTGCCCCCGAGCGCCGGCGCGAGCAGCGCGGTGAGCTTGGAGTCGTGATACGGGACGTGGGGCGGAGGCGTCCCTTCCTCTTCGCACTTGCGCGCCTCGTGAAGGGCGTCGACGCACCGCTTGAGCGCCAGCAGCCCGGAGTGGATGTTCAACGCCTCCGTCAGCCGTCGTCTGCTCTCGTAGTACTCCACCCAGGGGACCGTCCCGGGGGCGGCTACGCCTTCGTGCGCGAGCGACTTTTTCAGGCGCTCGGACCCTCCCAAGTCGGCCAGGAACAGTCGGGATCGCATCTCCTTCCCCGTCTCATCGTCCGTCTGCACGAGGGATACGGTGAAGACGGCGTGCGCGCGGGATGATCTCGCGTTCATCGCGGTCGCCGCGCGCCTCTTCTGCGCGTCCCCATCCTCGAGCGCCCTCCGCACGTCCTCCACGTCGTCGACCCGAATCTCGGTGCTGCCGTCCAGGATGTACCCGTGGCCGGCGACGCGGGAGTTGCCCACCGGAGCGCCGCCCCGGAGTAAATCCGTCATCTCGTCGCCGAAAATCTCCACGTACGACACGGCCATCTCGGAAGTCACGCCCAGGCCGCGCTTCCTGTCCGCCGCCGCCGCGAATATTTCCTCGCACGCGCGGGGCACGAGGCCCCTGCTCTCCGATTTTTGGTCGAGTTCGCCAAACATGGTGTGGGTCTTACCGCTGCCCGTCTGTCCGTACACGACGATGGTGGCGTTGATACCGTTGATCACGTCGGCGACGAGCGCGCGCGCGGACTGTTCGTACACGTCGAGCTGCGTGGCCCGATCGGAGTAGACGGCGTCAAAGGCAAACTCTCGGAGGCCGACGCCCGGCGCCACCGCCATCACGCGGCCGCCCCTCTCGTCAACCTCGAGGATGCCGCAGGTGAAGTCGTACCCCTCCGCGACTCCCTTCTCCTTCACCGCGGCGTCGTCCCGTTTCTTCTCGGCCTTTTCGACGTTGGTCAGGTCGCCGAGGGCGGCGTCGTCGTCGTCCATCTTTTCGCACCGTGGGGCCGCATCCGCCCAAGGACTTCTGGACGCCTCTTCTCCCCTACCGCTGTCCATCATGAGCACCCGCATGGCGTCCGCGGTGGTGGTCCCCGCGCCGCGCTGCGCCTTGATCATGCGCAGCCTCTGGTGCAGGGGCAGGACGATCCCCCGGCCCGGGTCGGACGCCGGGCCAGTCACCGCGGCGCCCATCCCCCTGGGACGCATGCGGACGCCGACCCGGATGGAGCCAGCCTCGAACCGCGCAGCCTCGTTCCGGGCGTCGAAGGCCTCGCCCTCCGCGTCCGTCAGGCGCGCGAGCCTATCCTCGGGGGTCTCGTCTCCGTGTTCGCCGTTCGCGTCGCCCTCTTCGGCGGCCTCTCGCCATCGGTCGCGGCACGTCCAGAGGCGGAAAAACTCGCGACGCCACGTGCCGCCCGACACGGGGAGGCCGCTGTGCTCGATCTCCGAGACGTACAACTTGGACTCCCGCGCGAGCTGGTACGTCACTGGTTTCCACCACATCTGGTCGGAGTCCCTCTGCATGTCTCTCAGCGCCCTGCACGTACACGCAACGGACGCCGAGTCTCGAGTGGAGCAAAACCGAACGATCTGGAATGCCAAGTCGAAGTTCAGAGCTGACGTCCGGTCCGTGACGTCCTCGCACGTATCGGGTCCATCTCCGGCGGTGGATGGTGCATTTCCCATCTCTGCGGCTCCGCTCGCCGTCGATGGCGTCCGGTCGCGCGGCGGGGTTGAGTGGAGGATCGGTCAACGAGAGGGGAACAGAAAAGATGTCGACATCGATATTCGGCTAACTTTTCATGGCTCAAATTTTCTGAGGTACTCGCCCACCTCCCCGTCAAAGCGTCGCACGATTCTCTTCTTCTGCAGCACCTCGTAAACCTCCTCCACCACCTCCCGTATCACCCTCTGGTCGTGGGATATCAGTATCACACCGCCCTCGAACGCCCTCAGCCCCTCCACGAGTGCGTCGATGCTGTATATATCCAGATGATTGGTGGGCTCGTCCAGCACCAGGATGTGTGGGGCAGTCGCGGCCAGAGCGGCAAACGCCAGGCGGACCCTCTGACCCCCGCTCAGCGTCGGTAACGGCTGCAACACCGCGTTGCCCCGCAGACCGAACGCTCCGAGACCCGCCCTGCACTCCTGTTCGCTGAGACTCGGGTGTTTGCCGCTCATGTAACTCAGCGCGGAGTCGTTTGCGAGAGCTTCGAGCTCGGAGACGAATCCCTGTTGGTACCGCCCCACGACGAGGTTCTTATTCCGGATCACCTCGCCTCGCGTCGGCTCGAGGGCCCCCGTGAGGAGCCCGACTAGCGTGCTCTTTCCTGCGCCGTTCTTGCCGCATATCCCGATCCTGCAACCCTTGCGAATGACGAGGTTCACGTCTGTAAACACCGGCGCCGCGCCGTGGTAGCCGAAGGAGACCGACCTCAAGTCAACCACGGGCAGCTCCTCGCTCACGCCCACCAGCGGTTCGCACGCGGGAAACTCGAAGACCAGGCTGGGATCGTCCCTGACGAACACTGGCGCGGCGGTCATCTTGCCGTGTTTGTCCCATCCCCCGTCGTTGTTGTTGTCGGCGCCGATGCGGATGCCGTGGCGCTGCGAGTTGAACTTGGTGCCGTTCTCTGTCTTCTCTAACCCCATCCGTCCCAATTTTTTGACCCGGCTGGCCGCCTGCTTCAGCTGCTTGGCGTCAGCCTCCTTAGCCTTTGAGTGCGAACTGCCTTTCTTACTCCCCATGCTCGCCTTCTTCGTCATTTCTTTGACCTGTTTCTTCACGTCCTCCTTCTTGCGCTCAAGGTTCAACGCCATACGCTCCCGACCCGCCGCCTTCTCCTTCGCCGCTGTCTCGAAGTCCTCGAGTGTGGAGTTGAAGTAGTCAAGCGCCTGGTTCTGAAATATCACGACTCTTTGGGCGATCGCCGCTATGAAAGCTCTGTCGTGTGACACGCAGAGCACCGTTCCGCGGTACTCGTTCGCGAGGTACCGCTGCAGCCACTGCACTCCTCTCAAGTCGAGGTGGTTGGTGGGCTCATCCAGTAGTAACAGCCGGGGGGACACGAAGAGAGCTGCGGCGAGCGCGACCCTCATCTTCCACCCTCCGCTGAGGGCGTGAACCGGGCCGACGC
>Ga0181571_10003475_pt1 | contig 11804 bp, 6 predicted proteins | sample 101ome_17_FD_132440 | JGI IMG/M metagenome (GOLD analysis project Ga0181571, IMG submission 132440) | Coastal salt marsh microbial communities from the Groves Creek Marsh, Skidaway Island, Georgia - 101407AT metaG (megahit assembly) | ecosystem: Environmental > Aquatic > Marine > Intertidal zone...
GAGGGGACGCACGCGCGGGGCGGATGGAGCGGGCGGGCGGGCGGGCGGGCGGTCGCACGGGAAGATGTACGAGTAATTCAGTTCGCGCACTGGAGCCGCGGATGGGACTGGTTGCACGGGAACGGGAAAGAAAAGGGGGAAGATTCTGTATGAGTAATTTGAGCTATGTTGCGTGATCCGTCGCGCGCGCGGTCGTCCGACGCGATTTCAACTCTTCCTCGTCGAGAGCACGCCGTAAAACTCCAGGTTGGACAGCCGAAGCCTCCACCCCGACACCTCGCCGTCGATACCCGTGTTCTCCGTCAGCCTCACGCGCAGGTACCGACACGAGCGGCCGTTCCCGGGCGGCGGCACCGGCCACGCGCCCCAAACCCCCGGCGTCGCCAGCGCGTCGTCGCCGCAGTGCCTCCGTAGCGTCCACCACCCCTCGCCATCCGCGGACCCTTCGAGCACCCAGCACCTCGGCTGCCCCTCCAACTCGCCGTTGCGCCTCGCCGCGTAGTAATCGCAGCGCAGCGATTTGTTCGGCCCGAGATCGACGCGCCACCACCCGCCCTCGGTCTCGCCCGTTCGCGGGTTACGCGCCGGCCCGGCGAAGTTGGTCCGATTGAACGCGTCGGACGCCACGTCCGTCGGGGACGTGCCTCCGCGCGACGCCGGCGACGATGCGGTCACGTGCACCGCGCCGATCAACGCGGGGTTAAAAAAGTCGCCCCGGGTTCCTCCCCCTAATCCTCCTCCCCCTAATCCTCCTCCTCCGAGGTACCGGAACAGGCCGTTGCCGTCTCCCGCGCAGAGAAAGGACAGCACAGCGCCGTGTCCCCGCCGGGGCGAGCGCCTCGTCGCCGCGAGTTCGACGAGACGCGCGCGGAGCCTCCGATCGCGAGAGCCGCTCGCGCCATCCGACGAGATGCGCACGGAGGAGCCGTGCGGGGACACGCGCATTCGGACACGCGGGGACAGAGACATCACGCCTCCTCCGCGCTCCCTCCGCCCGTTCCCGTCCCCGTCGATATCCGTATCCTCCATCAGGTCGTCCTCCGTCACCCCGACCGTTTTTAAAACCGTTTCGCTCGGCGTACTCCGCGCCCGCGCCTCGGCGACGAGCTCTCGGAGCGCGCCGACGCCGTCCGCGTCCATGCGAACGCGCGCCGCCCAATTCTCGCACTGCTCCAGCGTCTCGGTCGCGAGCGTGGGGAACCGAACGTGCGGCAACACCTCGCGCACCTCGTCGCCCCGCCTGCCGACGCACCAATCCCTGACGTAACCCCACACCTCATCTTCGGACTCGACGGAGTCTCCCAACGCGTCGTGCGTCAGAACCGCGACGAGGTGCTCGGGGGTGATCCGTGCCATGCCGGCCGGGTCGGAACGGGCGACGGCCGGGAGGTTCCGCGCGATCGTTTCGACGCATCGAACGAGCAGGGAGGCGGTGGGCGCGACGGGGCGCGCCGGCCCCGTTGTTAGATTCGGTTCGTCAGAGAGACGGAGGTTCTCGACATCCGTCGGGGGCGGCGGCGGCCGGCGGCCTCCGCGCGGCGAGTCCGCGGGCGTCGCGGACCACGAGTTGACCGTGGATCCGCCGTCGGGGTCCAGCGCCCTCACCTCGATGTCTCGATACTGCGCGTAGTCGTCCCAGGTGGACAGGCCGATCTCGCGGATGGTGGGATCGGCGTGCGGTTCCGGGTCGACCCACGCGTGCCGGAGGTGCTCCCCGACGCCCACGACGAGCGCGCCTCGCTTGGGGTACCAGCTGACGAAGCACCTGGTGAACGCATCGCGGCCTCGCGCGGGAAGCAGCGGCACGGCCGGTCCTTTCGCCACCTCCACGACGCGCCCGTTCTTCTCGATCACGCACGCGGAGTTGCGATGGCTGCCGATTATGACGAGGTAGGTTGACGCGTCCACCTCGGCCGGGTCGTCCTGTCGCCCCGACCAGTGGTCGAGCCGCCGCGCGGGCCTCGAGTCCAACTCCGGCTTGGACGTGCGGCCACCTTTTAGGATCACGGTGACGTCGCTGTCAGCCTTGGCGTCGAAGGCAACCACGATGCCTTCGCCACCCTCGGCGCTCGCGGTGGTCAGGCTCTCCGCGTCAGGGCTCGAGAGCCACGCGCAGTCGAACGGGGGCACGACGAGCACGTCGTTCGAGACTCTGACTACCATCCCCGCGGACGGGCACCGTGGGTTCGCGAACGAACCCTCGGGACCCTCGCGACGAGTCGGCAGCGCGTTACCGGTGTGACGGATGTTGCACACAAATTCCTCTCGCTCGAACGCACTTTTTGCATCTGATAGATCTGATCAAACCTCGCTCGCTTCGCGCTATGAGTGATACGATTACTCCGCCGCGCCCGACTGCGATGAAACCTACGGCTCGGTCGCCATGATCCTCTCCACCACCTCCGCGAAGCTCATACCCAGGTGCCCCGCGCTCAGCGACAGCGCCCCGAGGAAGATCCTGTACGGCACCCGCCGTCCGTCGCCCGGGTGCCTCGCCTTGGCCCGCGCGAAGACGACCCCGGCGCCGGCGTTCGTGAGCCTCGACCCGTCGGACGAACCGTCGGATGAACCGTCGGAAGATGAACCGTCGCCGGACGATAACAAACCCGCGCGCTCGAGCAACGCGCGGTACGCGTCGCCGTCCATCTCGCCGTCGGCGTCGGCGAGGCTCCGGAACTTTGCGGCGAAGGGGTGAGCGTCGTCGAAGACGTACTCGCGCTGCACGGGAACCGGCTTTGCGCTCGGCGCGGCGCCGCCGAGCTTGAGCGCGCGAATCGCGCAACCCACCGCGATGAACGCGTCCAGGTCCAGCGCGCCCGAGGCTGCCGGGTCCACGATCTTGACGCTCGCCTCGAGCTCGGCGCCGGCGAGGGCGACGTCGACGTCCTCCAGGAGCCGGAGCTTGGCGAGCGCGAAGGAGACGCGCTCGACGTCGACGAAGCCGGATTTGGACTCGTCGCGGGATTTGAACTCTTGCGCCCAAACCGCGCGTTCCTCCTCCGTCAGCGAGGGAGCAGCCGTCTGCGCCGCCTCCGCCTTCTCGTGCTTCGCCGCCTCGGGCTCCGCCTTCTCCGCCTCGGGCTCCGCCTTCTCCGCCTCGGGATCCGCCTTCTCCGCCTCGGGCTCCGCCGCGTCGGCGCCGTCCCCGGTCTTCTTCCCCGCCTCTTTTTCCTTCCCTCGCTCCGCCCGCGCTCGCATCGCCGCGTCCACCACCGGCGCCGCCACCTGGAAGAACGTCAGCCGCCTCTCCCCCGCCACCGCCGCGAGCGCGGTGACGAAGGATGCGAAATCCGCGTCGCCGCGGGGCTTACCGCCGACGCACCTGCAGAAGGTGACCTCGACGGCGTCGGCGCACGAATCATCGTCGACGAGCCCCGCGGTTGACAGCAGCGAGGCAAACTCGGCGGCGGTCATAAAGTCCGGCGCGCCCGCGGACGTTCCCACGGTGGAGTCGAAGACGCCGGAGATGGCGTCCGATTGGGGCTGGGACATCGGGGGAACCTCGACGGGGGGAACGAGCGTCGCGCCCGCGGACGCGAGCTTCTCGACGCTCGCGTCAAACTTTCGCGCGAATTCGCCGAGCTTTTCGCGGCGGAGCTTCGCTCGCACCGCGAACGACTCGAAGACGTCGCGGAACGCGGCGCCGACGGCGGCGGCGTCCGCGCCGTTGAGGCCCGCGACGTCGGCGAGCGCCAGTCGGACCACCCCCGGCGAAGCGACGCCGGTCGAGTCTCCGTCGTTTGCCTCGGCGTCGCGGCGGTCAAACGCGGCGAGGAGAGCGTCGGGCGCATCGGAGGCGTCCACGTTACGAGAATCGGGGCCCCTCGCGTTCGTCGCCGCGGGCGGCGGCGCGGGCGCGGTGGACTCGGACTTGACGGACCTGACGGACTTGATGGACGTGACGGACTTGACGGACTTGACGGACTTGACGGACTTGACGTCGTCGTCGTCGGCAAACGACACGCTAACCCGGGGTTTCGCGCTCTTCGGCCTGGGTCGCGCGCCAAACGAGCCGGAGTCGCCCGACGACGACGACGACGTCGAGAACGACCCGATACCGGCGCGCGCGCTGTGAGGTCGGGGCCCGTGCCCGTTCACCCCCGGGGGGGCTCGCGCCGGGCCCGGGGGTTGGGGCACGATCGTCGGCTCGATGACCGCGGCGGAGAGCCTATCCGGGATGGGTAGCGATTTGACCGCGTCAGCGACGTCGTCGAACGAGACTCGAGGGCCGGAGTGCGCGACGACGGCGCCGAGGGCCCTCAGGAAACCCGCGTGGTCCAGCTTGCGCTCGTTCCTGGCGCACTGCGAGTGGAAGCACAGCTGCGCCTGCTGCTGCGAGAAGCTCGGGCCGATGAGCTTGGCGTCCTTGAGCACGCGGAGGAACCTTCGCTCGTCGATGGTCCGTTTTGACGGTCCGTTTTGGATCGCGTGACCCGGATCGTTCGTTCGTTCCTTCGCCGGCGTCTTCGCGGCTCCCACGACGCAGTACGCCACGAACATCTCCTCCAGTCGCGCGTCCGTGGCGTACGCGGGCGGGACGGGCGCGGACGCGGTCGGCCCGAACGCTCCCGACGACATCGTCCGCCTCCGAAGCGTCCGCCGCGCCTTTTTGCAAAAAGCCTCGTACTCGGCGAGGCACACGCGGCCGTCCCGATCGAGGTCCACGTCGTCGAACAGCTTCGCGACGAGCTCGATCGCGCCGTCGACGCTCGACGCGTCGCCCGAGGCGAGGAGGGAGGCGAGCTCGTCGCGGTTGAGGAGTCCGTCGCCGTCCGCGTCGTGCGTTTCAAACGTTTTGGCATCCGGAGAACCGACGGCGGATTCGAGCGCAGAGGTGTACCGGACCTCGACGGGCACCCCCGGGGTCTTCAACGACGCCCCCGGGGTCTTCAAAGCACCACCCGGGGTCTTCAACGAGGCTCCGGGGGTCTTCAAAGCACCGCCCGGGGTCTTCAAAGCACCGCCCGGGGTCTTCAAAGCGCCGCCCGGGGTCTTGAGCGCCGCTCCGGGCGTCTTGGGCTTGGCACCTCCGAATACCGTGGGCACCCTCACCTTCCCCGGCGTCTTGTACGTGTCCTTCGCGCCCCCCGGGGCGATATCCTTGGCCGGGGCGACGTTCTCGGCTCCCCCCGTGCACAGCGGCGAGGTGCTGACCGCGGATACGACCGCCTCGAAGGTCTTTCCGGTCTCCACCGCTAACGACGCGAGGCACGTGATGAACTGGTCGAGGCCGAGGTCGGTCTCAGCGCCGCGCCGGCACCGCGCGAAGACCACGGCCGCGGCGTCGCGGGTGAACCTGCGGGTGAGCAGGTCCGCGCCGTCGCACACGACGAGCCACTGGTGCAGCGTGAGCCTGGACGCGTTGCTCTTGGGTCGCGCGCGGTCGAAGTCGTTGCAGCAGAGGTGAAACAGATCCCGCAGCTGCCTCTGCGCCACGCCCCTGGGGGCTGCGGGAAGGGGCTTGCGGTGCGCGGTGCGGTGCGCGATCGCAGCGCCGAGAACGTTCACGAAGTCCTCGTACGTCCACTCCACCTCGACGTCGTCGCTGAAGCCGTGGCCGAGGTCGGCGCCGACGTCGGCGCAGGAGAGGTCGTCCAAGATGCCGGTATCGGCGAGGGCGAAGAGGCATCGGGCCCTGGTCGTCTTGCCGTCGGCGTCCGCCAGGTTGAGGTACAGATGCTTAAGCGGATCGAGGAGAGCATTCATGGAGGTGATACTCGTCCGAACCCGCTCGGGGTCCGCCGCGCCGGTGCTCATGGTTCACACGCGGGCACTCCCCTGCCGCCTCGGTGTGGCCATTTGAATAGCGTCCCATCTGTTCAAGCGGCAGTTCAAAAAAAACCTCCAGCACGCCGCGCGCCGATCCCGAACGAGGGTCTTTTTCCTTACTTTCACCTCCCTCAGAGATCTGGGCGTCACACACTTCCACGGTCGCGACCTCGGATCGGGACCGCTCGCGCGGCGGCGACGCACGGTTCGGTCGACACTCGCGAGCTCGGCGCCGGGATCGTGCGAGATTCCCGGGGGTTGCGCAGGGGAGTCAAGCGTCTTCCAGGTCGAGGATAATTTTAGCAGGGGTTCTTTTTAGCGGTGGGAGGCGACGTGGTGAAGGATGGCGTTGTTTGGACACAGCCCCGCGGTGTGCTCCTCGCTGTACATCCTGGACAGCAACCTCAAGACACTGCTCATGCGGGACTGGCGCGGCGACACGAACCCTTCCATGGTCGAGCGCTTCGTCTCCATCGTGAACAACGCCGAGTCCGAGTCCGAGCTCAAGCCGATCATCTACGACGAGGAGATCCAAACATCCTTCACGTACATCCGGCACCGCGACCTGTACTTCCTCACGCTCACCCGCACGAACGCCAACGCGGTGGCCCTTCTCACGTTCCTCCACAGACTCGTGGACATCTTCACGCACTACTTCAAGGAGCTCGAGGAGGAGTCCATCAGGGACAACTTCGTGATCATCTACGAGCTGCTGGATGAGGTGATGGACAACGGGTATCCCCAGTTCACCGAGCCGAAGATCCTGAGCGAGTTCATCACCGTCGGCGCGCACGAGCTGCAGGCGCCCAAGGCCCCGATGGCGGTCACGAACGCGGTGTCGTGGCGATCGGAGGGCCTGCGCTACCAGAAGAATGAGGTTTTTCTCGACGTCGTCGAGTCGTGCAACTGCGTGGTCAACGCGAACGGGCAGATTGTCAACTCAGAGGTGAACGGCGCGCTGCGGATGCGCACCCAGCTGAGCGGGATGCCCGAGTGCAAGCTGGGCCTCAACGATAAGGTGATGCTCCAGGCGCAGAACAAGAGCACGCGGGGGAAGAGCGTGGAGCTCGAGGATATCAAGTTTCACCAGTGCGTTCGGCTGGCGCGCTTCGAGAGCGACAGGACCATCTCGTTCATACCCCCGGACGGCCAGTTCGATCTGATGAACTACAGGATCACCACCCCGGTCAAGCCCCTGATCTGGGTCGAGGCGAAGGTCACGAGGCCCTCGAGGTCTCGGGTCGAGTACAGCGTCAAGCTCCGAACGCAGTTCAAGTCTAGGCTGAACGCGACGGGCATCGAGGTTAAACTCCCGGTGCCGGGCGACGCGACCACGCCGGAGGTCAAAGCCGCCCTGGGGAGCGTCACGTACGCCCCGGAGCAGGAGGCGATGCTGTGGAAGATCAAGACGGTTCCCGGGGAGAAGGTTGTCGAGATGAGGGCCAAATTTTCGTTGCCGAGCGTGAGCGCGCTCGAGGACGACGGGCCGAGGCAGAAGAAGCCGCCGGTGATGGTCAAGTTCGAGGTGCCGTACTTCACGGTGTCCGGGGTGCAGGTCCGGTTCCTGAAGGTGATCGAGAAGAGCGGGTATCAGGCGCTGCCGTGGGTGAGATACATCACCAAGGCGGGGACGTACGAGTTCAGGCTGGACCACCAGTCCTCGTAGGGAGGGTTTAGGCTTGTGAATATCGAGACCGATTCGGTCGTTTCATGAAGACGAGGCGGTGGTGAGAACACTAAATACGCCGTGAGAAACGCCTTTATCGGAGCGAACGTTCTGAGCTTAGATTTCGAAAGATGCGAGTCGTGTTCCTTTGGCTCGCGCGGCTGTCTCGCATGACACTCCACGCAAGATGAACATTCAGCTTGCGTGGAGGTCAGCCCGCGAATGAATGCTAACGGCATGAATGCTAACGGCAACCACGCGAGATAAAGCAGACTCATAGCTGTGGTGAACACAGCTCGCATCATTTGGCGTCGTAAGCACCGATGGTATATCCGTCCTCCCTCCGTGTTTTCTCAAAGCAGGGTTCGTTTGTTCGTCTCTCACATGACGAGCACCGCCGCGTACAGCGTGCCGAGCAGCGCCGTGCTGGTCACCTCCTCGTTCGTCGTGCTTCGTGGTTCATCGTCCGTTCGAGGTTCATCGTCCGTTCGAGGTTCTTCGTCGTCGCACTCGTCCGTCCGGCGCCAATCGATTCACTCCTCCGGCTCCGGCGTCGTCTCGGTGATGACGCCGTCGATGCCGTGGATGACCCCGTTGGACGCTTCGATGTCGGGCGCGACGACCTTGTTACCGGCGATGAGAACGTCGCCGTCGGTGGTCTTGTCGATCTTGATGGTGTGGCCGTCGAGGGTCGGGACCTCGGCGGGGAGTTCCATGGCGAGGACATCGGCGGCGGTGTACTTGCTGCGAAAGGGAACGGGAAGGTTTGGGAAAAGTCGTGAGAACCAAATCCTGGAAGAGATACCTCATAAAAATCTCGGAGGTTCCGACACGAGGGGTGCCGTGGGGCGTATCGGGCTCACCCTTCAACCACGTGGTGCGAGAGGATCTCCTTGAGGTCGGGGCTCGCGAGGACTTCTTCGACGCTGAGCCCGGATATCTCGAGGAACTTGGTGAACGCCTCGTTCACGGGAGCGAACAAGGTGAAAGGCCCTTCGGCTGCGAGATCCTCGGCGGTGGCGCCACTCTCGTCAGCGGCAGCGGTCACCAGCGCCACGAGCGTGGAGAACTCCGGGTCAGCCTGCAGCGTCTCGCCGAGGGGCTTGAGCTCGGCATCTTCCTCGGCCGCGGGCTCCATATCCATATCGGGCGCCATGTCCATTTCCTTCGCCGCCGCGTCGGTCGCGGCGGGGTCCGCCTCCGCGTCCGTGGGCATCAGCAGCGCGTCCTCCTTGGGAGGGTCCATCGTCCCGACCGCGGCGGTGTCCCCGGCGGCGGCGGGGTTGAACAGCGCGGCGAACGCGACGAGCGCGAGGGCGGCGAGGAGAAGGGGGCGCTTCGTGTGCGGCATGGCGTTCGGGAAGGTTTTGTGCGTGAGAGACGGTCGGGGGTGGGCGTCGCGCGGTGCGAAGAGTGAGCGGCGGAGCCGGCGTGACGGACGACGTGTCGCGTGGCGGCGCACGCCTTTTCCCTTCTCGGACACCTTCGCGTTTTCCGAGAGAAAACGAGCGGCCGAGACTTTCTCGGCGCGGGTGACCCGACACGAAACCAGGCTCGTTCACGAAGACACGACTAAAACACATAAATTATTTAATCCTCGCCTCCAGCGCCGCGAGCTTCCTCTCGAGCCGCTCCACCGCGCTCAGCACCCTGTCAACCTTGTCCCCGCCCGCGTCCGCGCCGTTCGAGTCGTCGATGAACGTCCGGTTCATCGCCTTGAACGCCCCGGCTGGATCCGACGGCAGCGTCGGCTTCGCCGAGCCGTCCCTCGCGACGGAGAGCGCGAATCGAAAGATGTCATCCTTCCTTTTAACCACCGCGAGCTCCACGACGGAGACGTGCGGATCCCTCTCGGCATCCTCCACGCCGCCGTTGGGGTTAACCTTGATCCCCTTCTCGATGTGACCCCACGCCTGCGCGAACGCGAGCAGCGAATCCTTGATCATGCCCCTGCACCCGGCGACCCGCAGCCGCTTCTGCATCGCCGGATACGACGCCGCCGTGTCGTCGAGATCCGTCCCGAGCAGACCAAAGACGTCGCAGTAGGTCATGGCCCTCGCGGTGAACGCCGCCTGGGACCCGCCGCCCAGGACCTCCTCGCCGAACACCTTGCCGCTGGTGAACACCCTCCCCTTACCTCCCACGACGCCCCGCTCCACGATGTACATCTTGGTGGAGAGTTGCCCCGCGTGGACGATCTCCTCGCCCTGCGGAAACGTCTCCGTCTTCAGCTTCAGCGCGATGTCCACGATGAAGCCGTCGGGGGCGCCCGAGAAGAACGGGACGTTGTTGATCCAGCTTCCGCACTGCTTCAGCGCCACCTCGCCCCGCAGCGACGGGGACATCAGCTCGAGCAGCTCGAACCATTCCTCGATGTTGGTGCTGGTGTGTCGGTATCGGAAGTAATCTCGGAGCCTCATCTGTAGCTCGTCGCCAACCTGCATCTCCCGGGACATCGCGTTGAGGGTGTCCATGCGCTCGTGGTGCTCGTTGCTCTTCTTGTCCATGCTCGCGACGATCCCGCACACGCTGCCGACGACGTAGGCGAACACCGACGTCCCGATGAGCATGGCGAGGATGACAAAGAAGCGCTCCTCGGTTCGCGTCGGCGTGACGTCTCCGTAGCCGATGGTGCTCATCGTCACCAGCGCCCAGTACAACGCCGCGATGTACATGTTCCACGGGGACAGGTTCATGCACGCGTGCAGCTCGTTGTTGAGCTCCGTCTCCGCGTAGCACGTCGCGAACAGGTCCGGGTCGACAAAGTTACTGTAGTACCTGGTGACCCAGTCGTCCTTCTCCGCGACGGTCCTCGCCGTGAGCTTCCACAGGCACGCCAGCCAGTGCGCGATCATCAGCGTGCCGAGGATGAATTTCACGAGCGACAACACGTTGTAGTCCACGTTCAAGTTGTCCTCCAGCCTCTTCAGGATGCGTCCCGAGCGCAGGATCCGGAGCAGCTTCACCAGCCTCAGCAGACGCAGCAGCTTGAGCGCCTTGAGGCCACCCGCGGATTCCATCTCGTGGAACGGGATGATGGACACGACGTCCACGACGAAGAAACCCCGCACGTACCGTCGCACTATCTTTCGCCTGTCCGTGATGTACGTCCCGTTCGCCGCCCGATCGTCGTAGTATATGAGGTTGAAGTGCGCGATGATGTCGGCGAAGAAGAGCAGGTCCACGATGACGTTTATGATGTAGATGGGGAACGTGGGCAGGCTCGGGTCGGTGCTCCCGCCCGCCTTGCTGTCGAGAAACGCCACCTCGTACGGTGTGATCGTCGCGGTGTACACCAGCGCGATCCCGATGATCAAGTCCCAGCGCTTCATCAACCTCGACCGCGGATCGAGGAGGTACGGCGACTGCTCGTACTTTGCGGTCAGCTCGGCGAGCTTGGCTACGCCGTCCGCCAGCTGACGCTCCTCTTCCGTCATCTCCGGTTCGTCGTCGGCCGGTGGCGGTGCGCCCTTAATCTGTTAATGACGGGGAGCAGGGACGTGGCGGTCAGATGCGCTCGGGGGTTCGTCGGGCGGCGGTCGGGGGTGCGCGCCCCCGGCCGAAAAAAGAGAATCGCCAAAAGGTGGGGGTTTGCGGATTTTCGGTCTCCCGTCCGAGTCGCGCGCCGGAAACGCGGTGGCGACGCGACGACGATGCGGAGATGGCGACAAAACCGCCGCGGACGCTCGATTGATTGAGTAAACGATCGGGCTCCGGCGCGTGTCCCGCCCGAACGATCCTCAAACACCCGAGGTTCGCGCCAATCGCACGACGCGTCGACGGTTGACGACGGGCTCCCGTTGGTTGGAGAGAAATCCGGGTCAACCTCGGTCGCCGGCATGGGAGGGGACTCACCGGCGTGACCTTCGACATGTCTCCGGTCCGACGCGCTCCGGTATCGCACAAATGCCCTGGGGATGTCCCGCCTCCGAACACTCGGCCTCGTCGGTCGGGATCCCGCGTGCGACGGCGCCTCTGCGGCACCGCGGGTCAAACCAATCGTGGAGAACCAGTCGGGACTTCGCTGGCTGGTTGTGAGTTTTTTTGAGCTGGCTTGGCTGTGGGGGATATCCGCGATGGATTCCTATGGCGCGCAGTCTAGGATCGATCATCAGCCTGTTCGTTTCCCGAGCAAGGTCGCAATAGGGATTGTGGCTGCGCTCGCCAGAGACCCGCGCACGCTCCTCGCGTACCGGGTGGTCCCGCGCGGTTGAGTCCAACGCGACGTGAGGTGTGTTTCTTCCCAGGCGCGCGTCCACGCGTCGTCGCCGCCCGAGCGACCTCCCGCCCCGTCCCGCTCCGCGAGGAGCAGCCTTGGCACGCCAGATTTTTCCGCCCTGACTCTGCGAGGGTTGGCCCCGGTGCCCGC
>Ga0181571_10003476_pt1 | contig 11803 bp, 10 predicted proteins | sample 101ome_17_FD_132440 | JGI IMG/M metagenome (GOLD analysis project Ga0181571, IMG submission 132440) | Coastal salt marsh microbial communities from the Groves Creek Marsh, Skidaway Island, Georgia - 101407AT metaG (megahit assembly) | ecosystem: Environmental > Aquatic > Marine > Intertidal...
GTCGGCACCGACGACGACGACTCTGTCTCCGGGGATGAGTGTGTGACGACGAATCGTTTCAAGGGTGATGTCACGGCGTCGACCCACCACTTTTTCTTCTTCGGATCCCATTTGGCGCCGTGTTCTTTCGCGTATTCTTTGTCGGCGTACGGGACGTCCAGGTACACGCGAGACTTCTTCTTACCAGCCCCGATCGCCTCGTTCGCCAACCGATCGGCGTGATCGTTACCTATGGAGTGGGGATCCTTACCTCCCGTGTGCGCGCGAACTTTGTACACCTCGACGTTCGGCGTCGCCCTATACATCTCGTGCGCACGCCGCACCATGTCTTTGTTGGGTATGTCTTTCGACCAGCCGCTCGCGGCACACTTTTCACCGTATTCCCCAACACACCGAAGCGCATACGTGGAGTCCGTGCACACGGTCACCTGTTCTCCACGCGCGATCTCCTCGGACAAAATTTCATGGGCTAGGATGAGTGCGCCGAGTTCGCCCGTGTTGTTCGACTGTTTGCCGACCACACGTCTCGACACGTTTCGAGGATCGTCATCGCCGAAATAAATTCCTATTCCCGCGATGGCGTTGGGTTTGCCGTTGTGCACACACGACCCGTCCGTGTACACGTAAATCATGTTTTTTATTCAATCGTCACGTTTAATTGTCGTCGACGAAATACCTCCATTGCGACTTATATTTGTTGTACACCAGATCGTACACGTTTCCGGTCGGTGCTTCTTCGTACGGACCGGCGTGAACTCGGTCGACCATCAACGGTCGAACGTTCGCGTCGCGCGCCGTCTTGTTTGGCCACACACCAAAGTTTCCGACCACGAAATACGTCGGTGGCTTGAGCGCATCCTTCCCGGCGCCGTAGTGTTTCATGATTTGTAATTGTCCGTTCAACGAGGCGTAAAAATTCGGCAACTCAAGGTTGAACTCACTGATCATTTTCGTGTGGTTCACCGTCAGACCCATCTTTGAATGGAGACAAGAAAAAAATATTGTCGAAATATAACCAACGAGACGCGATGGATCCGAAGATCATCGGTCTGATAGTAGTGATTCTCTTAGTCGTCGGATATGTGACATGGAATGCACTCTCAGGTGAAGACCCAGAACTCTCCCAGAGTGCCGGTGATGGAGCAGCGGCGGCGATGGACGGGGAAGACGTGTCAACTCCGGAAGCGATGTCCGAATCGGCACAGGTGGATGAAAACGCCGTCGTACCCGAAGATGCTGAGACTGTCGAAGAACCCGTCGCCGAAAACGAACCCAGTGTGGATGATCCGAAGTCAATCAATGGACTCGTCGGATGGTTCACGGGTGATAGCTGGGATGAAGAAAACGAGATCTGGAAAGATTTGTCTGACGAGAAAAACGATGCCACGGAGGTGACGGGTTCGATCATCACCGATTCGTCCAATTTCTCTAACAATAACAAGTTCCTGATCGGTGGCGTGGATGCAGGCATTCGCTTTCCCCAGGAATGTTTGAGCACTGGAAAGAAATACACCATGATCACCGTGGCTCGGTACAACGGCTCCACGCGCGGACGCATCTTCGACGGTGTCGGAGGCAATTTCTTCAGTGGATTCCACGCTGGATGGACTGGAGGCGCGCATCGCGACGGATCCTACTGGATCGCGTGGAATGGGCATGCCAACGATCACGACAAGGAGAGTCAAAAGTTCATTGTGCACACCGACATGAAGGCTATGCTTCGACGCAACGGTATTCGACGATCCGGACTTACGAATTACCGAGGACAAATCCCGAGACAAATGTCAATCAACTATGGTCAGTCGAATGAAAAATCCGATTGGGCGGTCGCCGAGGTTTTATTTTTCCGCGGTGAACTCCCGTCATCTGAATACAAAAAACTCGAGACGTACCTGTTCAAGAAATACATGATCGCCAAGGAGATTCGTCCGAAGGTGCACACCGCCCAGGCGTGGACGCGTTACGAAGATTTCGGCTCGATCGTCAACATGGGTCACATTTGCGGCGACGAGGGCATGCTCGCGAACACCTTCCTCCTTCGACACCGCAACGGACAAGACCCGAACGGTAATTTCGATTTCCGAGGCGATTGCATCCAAGCCGTCGACGGTGGGGTCGAGGACAAGAACGGTTCGGTCGTCCCCACCGACCAAGGCGAGTGGTGGGAAAACTACTCGAAATTGGTCAACTTCGATTGTAAGGACAAGGCGATCGCGGGGTACCGCTTCGAAGGCGTCGGTGAGAAGAACATTCGCGCCAAGTATTCGTGTCACAACGCCGCACTCAACAAACAATCGTGTTACTCAAAGGAACGTGCGCTCGGTCAGAGGGGGTCGGGTAATTTGGTCGAAACGCTCGACAACGCGGTGGTCGGGTGCGACACCCCTGTACAGGCGATGACGAAGCTCGAGCTCGTCGAAGAAGATGGACAACTCAAGTACAAATATAGATGTTGCAACCTCGAAGACTTGTAATCAAAAATAATTTCGCATATTATATCAACTAATTATGATAGCCATCATAGGTGGCGTGGTCGTCTTGATCATCATCCTCGTGGCAGTCATGATGATGGGCGGTGGTTCGTCCAGCGTCGACGCGTCTGCACCGTCGACGGACACTTTGAATGAATATAACCCAGAGGCTGCGAGTGAAGAGGTTCCGACCGCGAATGTGGGTGACGAAGATGTGCCGGAGCTTGAAGAGGAAGAACCGGTGCAGGAGGTGGAGGTCTCAGAGGACACTCCGTCCGTCGAAGACCCGACGTCCATCGAGGGGTGCGTAGGTTGGTTCACAGGGGAATCGTTCGATGACGACGAACAGGTGTGGAAGGATCTTTCAGGGAAGGGGAACGATTGTACGGAAATCCGCGGTGAGATTTTCAAGACGGACGATTCCAAGGGGAACTATTACATCCAAGGTGGCAAGGAGGATGGATTGAAATTTCCAAAGGCGTGCATGACGAACACCAAGAAGCACACGTTCTTTTCTGTCGCGAAATATGCGAGACAGCAAGAGGACACGTCAGCTAGGACAAATGAACGCATCTTCGACGGCGTGGATGCCAACTATTTGGTTGGTTTCCACGGGTACTCACCGTGTAGCGGTGTCTACGGGACGGGACATCGCGACGGTAACGGATGGATCGGACACTGGGAGTGTTCTGTATACAACAAGGATAAATGGGTGTTACACACCGACCAAAAGAGTCTTGTGCGAGTGAACGGGGCGCTGAAGACGGGTAACACGACTAAGGCGGAAAAACGCACCTCCCAGATGACCATCAACGATGGCATGGGACGAGGCTGGGGTCAATCATCGGAATGGCAGGTGGGCGAATGCATTTTCTATGATCGCGAACTCAACGACGAAGAAATGACTAAGGTTGAACTCATGTTACACAAAAAATGGGGGATCCCTCGTCGTGTACGCACACAACAATGGGTACATAACAACGTCTGGGGTCGATACTGGCAAGATGCAACTGGAGGATTCACGAACAAAGACGCATTCGATACCGTGAATCGTTTTGGAGTTACCTGTGGTGATACTGGTACCAGCTACATGGGACTTCGCTTCGTTCAACATCATTATTATGATGCCACGGAGGAAAAATGGAAGCCCAATGGAAACTGGGGTAACGACGGAGGGTGTTTGGTGAACTCTGTGTCCGGTGCGGGTGCAGAGAAAAAAACGCAGTGGACGAGCTTAGAGGAAAACAGGTCGTGGCAAGAACGTCTTTCCAGTGCCTTCGATATTGATTGTGGTCGAAATGGTCTTCAAAATTGGGAATTTGAACTTTCGCCGAACAAAGACCAGATGCGTACGAGATACCGATGTACGAAGGATCAATTGAACAAGAACGCATGTACTAATGATTTCCGTCCCGTCAATGGTGACAACTCACTCGATATGCCGTCCGCGCTTCACAATGTTTTCGGTGGATGTCACAACGGTCAAGCGATCAACAAGCTATCGTTCGAGGAGAACGATGGTAAGTGGGGGTACATGGCAACCTGCTGCCCTCTGGAAGATCAATAAAAAAATATTGTCTACTGATAACACAAATGAACCCGGCAATCATCGGAGGACTCGTTTTGTTGATCATCATCGTCGTCGTCGCGGTGATGATGATGGGTGGTGGTGAAGGATCCCAGACCACGTCCACTGCCCCAGCAGCCGATTTATCAGAGGTGACCGATCCAGAACAACTCACGGTTGGTGTATCGGGCGCCGCCGCCGCCGAAGCTGGCGACGAAGCGGCACAGTCCGCTAATGAAGCCGTCATGGAAGTGAGTGAAGAAGAAGAGGGCGAAGCCAAGGTGGTCGAAGTCACGGACGACGATCCGTCCGTCGAACCGAAGGACGTGGACGGATTAGTCGGACATTTCACGGGTGATTCGTGGGATGAAGACTCCAATACGTGGAAGGATTTGTCGGGTCAGGGCAACGACATCACCGATGTGATTGGCACACCGCTCGCGTTCGACGCGGACGACACGGCGAAGCACAAGTACGTGTACGGTGGTAAGGACGACGGTTTCCGCGTCCCGCAGGCGTGTCTCACGCGTGGGAAGAAATACACATTTTTCCACGTGTCCCGTTACGGTTCCCAGAACAAGGCGGATCAACATCGCATATTCGACGGAGTCGATTCGAACAATCTATCGGGATTCCACAACCAATACATCGGCATGGCGCACCGCGCCGGGTCGGGTGCGATCGGGAACTGGTGGAATGAAGACCATTTCATGTCACACTTTTACGGGTTGCAACCCGATGATACGGCGAAATTCACGATCAATGTCGATCAAAAACGTAAATACCGTATCGACGGCATCACGCGCACGGGTATCAGCGGCGGTCGCGAGGTTGTCACGACGCAAATGTCGGTCAACTACGGTCAGGCGAAGGCGGGCAACTGGGGTGGACACGGCGAAAGATCGGTGTGGAACATCGGGGAGATGATTTTCTTCGACCGCGAACTCGACGAAGATGACATTTTCAAGATTGAGAACTACCTCTTCAAGAAATGGAACGTCCCCAGGAAGGTGTACATAACATACGGTGGCTGGACACACAACAACTGGAACAGAGAAGACGGATGGTCGAGCGACAAACCGTGGGGTGGTTTGAACAACTCGGGTGCCGCCTGTGGAAGCGACGGTGTCATGACATATGCTCGACCGGTTAACAGACACCATTACTACAACGCAGAACAGGAGAAGTGGCTTCCGAATAATCACTTTTATTCCGAGGCGGGGTGCATCGAAAATATCCACGGGGGGGAAGATCAAAAGCTTGAGGAGAAGAAAGGACCGATCGTCCCGATTCGCGCGGACAACATGACGGATCGTCAGAAATACCAGAAGCTTTTCAACATCGATTGTAAGGGTAAGGGTATCAACAGTTACCGATTCGAAAAGGTTGGCGACGATAATATGCGTTTAGTTTACAAGTGTCACAACCAGCCGACAATCAAAGAGAGCTGCAGTGATTTGGATACTATGACTCACGGTCGTGCCCAAGGTGCAAGTGCGGACGTCTTCGAGTCCTTGGATCTCATCGACGGACGTTGCCACGGGAAGGCAGTGACGAAGCTCGAGGCGTACGACAAGGAAGACGGCACGATGTGGCTCAAAGGTCGATGCTGCGCACTCGAAGATTTGGCGTAGGTCTTCGACGACGTCCAAGTAACTCCTCGTTTTCGCGTTCAACGTTCTCAAGTCTTCTAAACAGCCATGCGTTCTGTTCTCTCAGGGCTTGATACTCCAGACGGAGCACATCCAACTCAGAAGGTTCTTCGACGACCTTGTGACTTGGTTGATCGTCGTTCTCCTCCGCGCGGCGCTTGTTGTTCATCTTCGTCGCTCGGGTCGTCACTCCCATGACGAACGTCTTCGAATGAGGTGTTTCGCCAGGCGGGCACCCAGGGGAATTTTCAAATTTCAATTTTTCGCGCGCCCCATCCGAAAAAAAAATCTTTGCTATAAGTACAACAACTACAACCATGGCTGGTGGTCTCATGCAATTGGTGGCTTACGGCGCTCAAGACGTTTTCCTCACTTCGTCTCCCAAGGTGACTTTCTTCCAAGCGGTGTACAAGCGACACACGAACTTCGCGATGGAGACGATCCAACAGACTGTCAACGGCAGCCCGTCCGCGTCCTCCCGCGTCTCCGTCACGGTTGCGCGCAACGCCGATTTGCTCGCCGACATGTTCGTCGAACTCAAGGCGGCGTCCTCCGGTTTGTCCACGGACACCGAAGGTAACTCTGCGTGCTGGTTGGCGGAACGTGCCATCTCCTCCTGCGAATTGTCCATTGGTGGTCAAAAGATTGACAAGCACTACCAAAAGTGGTGGCGTTTGTACTCGGAGCTCTACTTGGATGAATCCAAGAAGGCTAACTGGGGCAAGATGACGACTGGTTTCCACGATTCCACCGTGTTCCTCCCGCTCATTTTCTTCTTCAACCGCAACCCGGGTCTTGCTTTGCCGTTGATCGCTCTTCAGTACCACGAAATCCGCCTCGATTTCGACCTTTCCTCCGAATTCGACACCTACACTGACGGTTCCACGTTCAAGGTGTGGGGCAATTATATTTTCCTCGATACCGAAGAACGTCGTCGTTTCTCCCAAAAGGCGCACGAATACCTCATCGAACAGGTGCAACACACTGGTACCGACACCGTCGATACCGGTGCCACCAAGCAGGTCAGATTATCGCTTAATCATCCTGTGAAAGAGTTAGTATGGTGTTTCGGATCCTCGTCTCCGGCGGGTCGCGGCTTGTGGAACTTCGCGTCCAACGTCGCCGCTACGGACGTCATCCTCGAGTCCAACCCGACCGCGCTCGCGGACTCCAACTGCTTCGTGCCGATCACCCAAGGTACGGGCGCCCCGCTCTACAAGGTTGGTACCGACGGTTCCGCCTGCCAATGGGTTGAAGACGGTGCCGCGGGTAACACGCGCTCCGTCGGTCCGCTCGCCACCTGGAAGCTCGTTTTGAACGGACAGGACCGCGCTGCCGAACAATCCGGTCGCTATTTCAACCAAGTGCAACCGTTCGTCCACCACTCCGGTACCCCGTACCCGGGTGTGTACTCTTACTCCTTTGCCCTTGAACCGGAATCGCACCAACCGACCGGGACCTGCAACTTCAGCCGCATCGATAACGCGCAAGTTGCCGTTACGCTCAAGGCGGACACCAACAACTCCACGACGATGCACCTTTTCGCGACTAACTACAATATTTTGCGCATCCAAAGCGGTATGGGCGGCTTGGCCTTCTCCAACTAAGCAGTGCGCTGTTTTTTGATAACAATAATTACTTCATTTTTCTGATTTTTGTCAACAAATCATAAAATTGAAATTTCTCTTTGTATATTATAATGGACAAGGAACTCAAAGCCCTAGCGAAGAAACACAAGATTCGCCTCACCAAGAACGTCGGCGGCAAGCGCGTGCCGAAAACACCTGCGGATATTCGTGCGAACGTCGCCAAAAAGATCGGGGGCGCGAACGCACAAAAGATTAAAGTTTCCGCCAAACGCACGGTGTCTCAGCGCAATGAATTCAAGGATGAGAATGCGATGAACAATGCGTTTTTCAATGCGAACAATCTACCGTTCGATCTCCGAACCAACGCGAAAAACGCGATCAATCATCGATTCAAGACGGCGTTGATCAACGACGTGAAGGCGTCGCCGTCGCTTAAGCGTTCGGCGGTGGCGCTCGCGACGCGAATCACGGGGTTCATCACGTCCGGACAATTCGTCAAGGCTGTCATCACGGTTGCGAGTTTGTTCCAGGTGGTATCATTGTACCAGAATCCCCGTGCCGCGGATGACTTGTTGAACGCCGCCAGCAAAACCCCGTTCATGCGAGCGGTGTTTCGATCGAACAATGGAAGTGGTACAGCGGTCTTTGCTCGTGTCATGAGCGCGTTGGGTGCGAGTCCCACGGAATCGCAAATGATTTTTGAGTCCGTCATGGCAACCATACCCGAAAACGTTTACAAACGTTCGATCGCGGGCGTGATGTTGAATTACATGGCGATGGTTGTGTTGAGCCTTATCTCCATGCTTCCGTGGGAAGGCACGCGTGCGCACTCGTTCCGATTGCTGTCGTTCATTTTCGCCATGCTCGAAAAGTTGTTCCCGCAAGTGGCAACCTTAGTGTTCAAGGTGATCGTCGAGCGCAAAGGCACATCACAGAAGCGTGTGAGAAGTTTGATCGGTGTGGCGCTTCCGTTGATCGTGAAACAATCTCTGGGGTAATATTACATACAACATGAAGGATCTCGCGTTACCCGTGGTGTTCACCGTCATCGGTGTCATGGGTATTTTGAAAACTCGTGGCATGGGTGGTTCGAACGTGAACTTTTTCCCAGGAGTCGAGAAGGGGTTCCGTCGCCCGCTGATTTTGGGCATCCTGTCCCTTCTTCTCACGCGCACGTCCGCGGTGACCGAACCACCGGCGCGTTTGACGGCGATCATGAAGACCCTCCCCGCGCGCATCTTTTTCGTTTTCACGTTGAGTTTCCTCGCGAGTCCGGACGTGGAGAACGCGATCTTCCTCTCACTCCTATTCTTGGGTGTCATTCAACTGCTTCGGACGAAGGAGGAGCGCGAGCGTCATCCTTACATCTTCTGATGACGATCTCCGATGACGCCTTGGTTGAATTCATCCCATAACTCCACGCCACGTCCACGATGTCGTGGTCTTTGTATAGTTCTCTGATGTATGGGGCATCGTTGTACGTCAACACCCAATCGCGTTCGACGCGATCGAGCGCTCGACGTAACCCCTCGTGATCAAAGTTTTCGTGTAAGTCACCATTGTTGCCGTAGAGTTTCGATTTGGACTCGAGGTAGTAGGGTGGGTCGACGAACACGAAACCTTTCCGTCCCTTCCCGTGCGTGTCCAGGAATGTCTCGAAATCTTGGTTGTGTATGGTGACGTCTTCGCCGGACAAGTCCAACTGTCGCACGCGATCGATGGACGATTGGGTGAACCGTTTCTTGGACGATTCCTCCGAAAACCCACCCGAGAGCGTCGCACCGCTGAATGAACACCTGTTGATGACGAAATATTTCACCGCCCGTTCGAGCAGATCGGGTTCGTTCACGATGGATTCTCTCATGTGTTTGAAATCATCCTTGGACACCCCTCGCGCATGTACCTTCTCCAACGTCTCGCACAACCGATCTTTCTCATGTTTGCACGCACGCCAAAAATTCGCCAGAGGTTCAAACTTGTCGTTGAGTATCAATCGACTCCGTCTCGTTTCGCGAAGGTAAAACTCGAACGATGCGCCACCGGTGAATGGGGAAATCACCTCGGACGTGTCGAGGTGTTCGCGATCGACGATGTCCAGTAGGGTCTTACACGCCCGTGTTTTCCCACCTGGATATCGCAGTGGCGATTTCATTTCATGTCATTCATATTCATCATTCTTTTAAGCCATTTGGTATTTTTTCTGGGTCGTCAAGGGAATACGGACTCGGCACTAACTCTCGAATGTTCACCGGTTGGAAGGCACACGTGACAGAGAAACTCGTCTTCGAGTGGGTCTTCACGCGCACGCGCATGCGCTGTCGCAATCTAAACTCGGGGACACCCAGATTCGCCGAATCATCACCCAGGTGATACAATCCGTACCCCTCCACTTGAATGTACGAGTTGCCCTTCTTGCGATAATACTTTTGAATGCAGTCGTCGTCGACGTCTATGTACTGATCTCGGTACAGCGGGTTCGACTGCTTTAGTTTCATGAGTTTGTGTCGGGTGAGATTGGGTGGAATATTTGGGATGCGCACGAGGTCGAGGTGTGGGAACGTTCCAGTCCACCGACCCTGTTGAAATTTAAGCTTTTCCTGACCCCAGTCGGGTGTCATGGCTTTTTTGATCTCGATGTCACCGTACCGACACCTGATGTCGTTCCCCTTACGACTGTGTCCTTCGAGGGTGCACACGTCTTGGTTGACATTTTCGAAACATTTTCGTTCGTAACGTCTCCCTGACTTTGACGTCTCTGACCCGTTCCTAGGGAAGAATGAATGCCTGAGCGTGTTGTGTATGTGGGCAATTTCTTGTCTCAGACCCCGTAACATATTCTCCATGCGACTGCGTCACTTTCGACACTCTTCTTTTCTATGTAGTGTGTAAATGTCTAAGCAGGAACAGCGTGAAATTGAAGAAGGCGAAATCGTCGAAGATGATGACGTGACCGTCGACGACGACGAAGAAGACCTTTCCGAGGAAGAAGAGGAGATGGTTTACGACGACGAAGACATTCCAGACGTGACTGATCTTCTCGGAAGCGTGTTGATGACCCCGGACGGTGATACGGTGTGCTCGGCACTCTGCGCCATCGCTCAGGCGATGGACACTCAAAACAAGATTTTGATCAAGATTTTGTCCAAGCTCTCTTAGAGATTTAAATTTAATATGAGGTAAGATCATCATGACGACGGCAGAGGAGGGGAAAATGCATTTCGTCGATAAGGACGCCGATCGTGAAGAGTCTGAAATGGAAACGTATTATACTAGGATTCAGACCCTTGACGCTGAGACACTCCTTCGGTACGTGGCGTGGTTGGAGCACAAGTGGTGGCTGACTCGAGAGCGTGCCGATATACACTACGGATGTCGACTGGGGTATGAACAATTCTTCGACCATTCCGAACTGTCGAACGGGTTCCCGAAGCACGCGGTCATCACGACCGTGGACGAGAAGCGATCGAGGGAGATTCGCATCCTCAAGAGCGTGGGTGCGCGCATCAAGGCATTGGATATGGCGGAGTATAGATTACCGGACGACGATTTGGAGTTGGGCGAGCGACACACTCGATTGATGAAACAGGTGAACGACGCGTTCAAGAACGTTCGATTGCACGTGATGCATGCCCAGCGCATCACGCAACCGCGCGAAAGTCCGCTCAAGTTTGACATCGACCCGGAGTATTTCGACGGCACCCCCATGCCGATGCTAGAGTCGTCTTTGAAAGAGATGTCGCCCTACCAGAGAGCGATCGTCGGGTGTTTGGCGAAACTGTACGAAAAGGGCATGAGACGTTACAAAGACAACGTGTGTGTGCAGCGTCTGTCCGAGGGGAAACCCACACGCGCGTGGATGCCCGTGTACACGATTCAAGAGTTCGTGTATCACTGCGCGTCCAAGGAGGACAATTACGAGATGTGGAAAGACCTGACGAGCAAGGGTTCGGGATTCAAGGACGTGATCAACCATCTCACGAATTGCGTTGACCATCAGTTCCCGGAGATTCAAAAGAACAGACACGTCTTCTCGTTCAAGAATGGGTTGTTCAACGCGAAGGAATGGATTCCGTCCAAGGGTGTGTACGGATGTCGATTCTACCCTTACGAGTCCAAAGAGTACATGGCGTTGGATCCCACGATCGTCGCCGCGAAATTCTTCGACCAATATTTCGAGGAGTACAACGTTTTGGATTGGTACACGGACGTCCCGACGCCACACATGCAAAATATCATGGATTACCAAGGGTTCGACGCGGACACGTGCAGATGGCTGTATTGTATGGGTGGTCGACTGTTGTTTGACGTGAACGATTTGGACTCGTGGCAAATCATCCCATACCTGAAGGGTGTCGCGAGATCGGGGAAATCGACGCTCATCACGAAAATTTTCAGAAAGTTTTACGATTCCGAGGACGTGCGCACGCTCTCGAACAACATCGAAAGGAAATTCGGTCTGTCGAGTATTGCGAACGGGTTCATGTTCATCTCTCCGGAGATTTCGGGTGAGCTTCAGCTCGAACA
>Ga0181571_10003477_pt1 | contig 11803 bp, 6 predicted proteins | sample 101ome_17_FD_132440 | JGI IMG/M metagenome (GOLD analysis project Ga0181571, IMG submission 132440) | Coastal salt marsh microbial communities from the Groves Creek Marsh, Skidaway Island, Georgia - 101407AT metaG (megahit assembly) | ecosystem: Environmental > Aquatic > Marine > Intertidal zone...
GGTTTGCGATGTGGCAGCACGCGCTGCTCGATCCCGAGGGTTGCTCTGCGCGCGTCCTCAAAGCTGCCGTCGGTGCGGAGAGATTTCGCGCCGCTCACGAAGCGCCGCGATCGTGGCGGAGGTGCAGCTGCCTCATACCTCCCGCGCCCGCGGAGGAGGAGGAACAGGCACGAAAACGACGTGGCTTCTTCGGGCTGTTTCGTGGAGGCAAGGATGCCCGCGAGGAGGACAAGAGGAAAGAGGAAGAGGCGAAAGAGGCTCGCGGCGGAGGGCTCTTCGGGCTATTTCGTGGAGGCAAGGATGCCCGCGAGGAGGACAAGAGGAAAGAGGAAGAGGCGAAAGAGGCTCGCGGCGGAGGGCTCTTCGGGCTGTTTCGTGGAGGCAAGGATGCCCGCGAGGAGGACAAGAGGAAAGAGGAAGAGGCGAAAGAGGCCAGCGGCGGAGGACTCTTCGGGCTGTTTCGTGGAGGCAAGGATGCCCGCGAGGAGGACAAGAGGAAAGAGGAAGAGGCGAAAGAGGCTCGCGGCGGCGGGCTCTTCGGGAGGTCGAGGGTGTAGTCGTCGCGTGATACCGCCGAGTGTGGACAGGTGGTTTCTGCGGCGAATCGTCAACTCATCAGCGTTTAGACGCGAGTCCCAAACCGCTCTTCGTTTTCACCCCGCTCCGTCCTCTCGTCCCCGAGAAGGCTACCTCGACGCCTTCCCCTCCCCGAAGTCCCCCATGTCGACTCGCTCTAGCGGCGTGAGCTGCGGTAGTGCGCTCACGAGCGTGGCGGATCCCGGCGAGGCCAATCCCCCCGGCGTCGCCGCCGCCGCCAACCTTCTCATGGTGCGATCGACATTCGCCACGAGGGACGCGTTCTCGTCGCGGTACCTCGCGGCTTTGCGCGCTGATTTCTCCGCCTTCGCCTCCGCGTCACGCCTCGCGTCCTCCGCTCGTTCTGTCTCCTCGCGCGAGCGCTCGAGCGACGCTTCCGCCGCCCTCGCCCGCGCGGTCGCCCTCGCCGCCTCGAGCTGAGCTTCCTCGCGCCCCGCCTCTTCCTGCTTACACGCGGCGACCACGTCGGCGACGATTTTTTTGTTCGCCTCGAGCGCCGCGTCCTTCGCCGCAACCTCGGATTCGAGCGCTCTCACGCGCTCGTTCGCCCTGGCGACGATCGACTCCGCCTTCGCCGCGAGTTTCTCGCTCGCGGCGTTGAGCTCGGCGCGTAGCTCCTCGGCGTGCGCGTCTCGCGCGGCGCGCAGCTTCGCCTCGGCTTCCCCCAGCGCCTTCTCCGCCACCTTCACGCGGCGGTCAGAGGCTTTCTCCTTCGCGCGCCGCGCCGCGATGACCTCCTTCGCCTCCTCGAGCGCCGAGCGGTCGCGCCTCGACGCCTCTCTCGCTTCTTTCAGCGCTGCGGCCAGGTCCTTCGCGCGCAGTTTGTTCTCGCTCGCCTCTCGCCGCGCGTCGTCGAGGCGGCTCCGCGCCTCCGTCTCGCCGCGCTCGAGCGCTTTCACCTTGCCCTCCGCCGCCTCCAGATCCGCGTCGCGTTTCGCCGCCCGCTCCTTCAACGCCTCCACCTCCCTCGCCGCCCGCTCCTTCAACGTCTCCATCTCCTTCGCCGCCGATACCGCCGCGGCGTGAGCGATCGCGGCGGCGGACTCCGCCGCCTTCGAGGCGTCGTTCGCGGCTCTCGTCTGTTCGTTCGCCCTCGCCGCGTCGCGCTCGGCTGTTTCCGCGCGGTATTCCGCCGTCGCCGCCCGCGCGACTTTTTCCTCGCTCTTCTCGAGCCTCGTCTCCAGCTCCACCGCGCGACGCTCCATGTTCGTCGCGTGCGTCCCCGCGGCGGCCTCGCGCCATCGACACTCCTCCAGCTCCGTCGCGCAGATGGTCGCTCGCGCCTCCGCCTCGGCGCCGACGAGGCGCTCGGCTTCGAGCGCCTCCTCGGCGGTTCGCAGGGCGGTCTTCAGAGCGAGCATCTCGTCCGACGCCGCGGACACCCCAGCCTCCAGCGCGGCGTTGACCGCCCTCAGGTCCGCGATGGATTCCGCGTCGACCGCGTCGGAGGAGGAGACGACCAACGCCGCGTTGGCCTGCCTCGCGTCGGCGAGTTCCCGGCGCAGCGCGTCGGCGGCGCCCCTCGCCTCGGCGGTGAGATCCAGCTGCGCGCGGTGGCCGTCCAGCGCGGCGCGCGTCGCCTCGTCCCGCTCGCGCAAGAGACCCTCGAGCTTCGCCAGCTTCGCGGACTCCTCCCGAAGACGTTCCTGCGCGAGCGCGCACGCGCCGTGCTCGCGCGCGAGCTCCGCGACGAGGCGTTCGTTCTCCTCCGTCGCGAACGCGCGCGCCGACTGCAGCGACGCGTTCTCCGCTGCGAGCAACGCCTGGCGCTCCTCCGCGGCCCTGAGCGCGAGCCGCGTCTCCTCGTGCCGCTCCGCCTCGCGCGACGCCTCGGCGCGCGCCTCAGCGAGCGCCGTCTCCGCCGCGCGCGCGCGCTCGTTCGCTTTCGCGCCCTCGAGCCACTCGGAGGAGCCCCAGAGCGCGCGGGGAGCGGGCGAGGCGGTGGGCGAGAGGGGCTGGAACGCCTTCTCCGACTCGAGCGCGGCGGCCAAACGCGTGGTGAGGTCAGCCTTGAGGCCCTGCGCGGACAGACCGCGCGCGCTGAGCTCCGCGCGAAGCTCCGCCACCTTCATCCGTCCGACGTCCGTCATCCGCACCGGAGGCTCCCGCCCGGAGGCGAGTGAAGATGAGACGTCTACCGGGCGACGAACTCGACAGTAGTGCCTACTCGTTGGTGAGGACTCCAACGGTGGTGAGCGAGAAAAAGAATCAGGTTATGGGATTTTCAAAAAAATCAGACTGTCTGATGGTTCAGGGAGCGTCGCTCTCTCCCAACCGGAGATCGTTAAGCTCGAAGATATCTGTCCGCCGAAAAGTGCACTTGGATCGAACCCTGCTCCCCCTGTCCCCCTCCCTCTCCTTCGGCACTTTCGCCGCGCGACGCCTCTCACCCCGCGCGGTTTTGTCGCCTCCTCTCGCGATGTCGGCTCAGCTCGCGCCCGTGCGCGCTTTCGCGCCGCGCGTCTCCTCGTCGCGACGCCGGGCCTCGCCGCGTTGCCGTTCGCGCCCAGCGGACGTTCGCGTCCGAGCCGCCGCCGCGCCGTCCGCGCCCGCGGACGCGGACGACGCGCTCGCGGCCCCCTCCCAGCCCGGGGACGCGCTCGAGCAGTACTCCGTGGTGATGAAGTTCGGCGGCACGTCCGTCGCGGACGCCGAGCGCATGCGCGAGGTGGCGTCCATCGTCCTCACGTTCCAGGACGAGATGCCCGTCCTCGTCCTCTCGGCCATGGGCAAGACCACGAACAACCTCCTCGCCGCCGGCGAGCAGGCGATGAAGTGCGACAGCGCCGAGGAGGTGGCGGCGCTGGAGCCCATCGCCGCGATTCGCGAGCTCCACGAGAGCACGATGGACGAGCTGAACGTCGACGCGAACACCCGCGAGGAGGTGGGCAAGCTCCTCGACAAGATGCAGCAGGTGTGCACGGGGGTGGCGCTCATGCAGGAGTGCACGTCGCGCACCCGCGCCACGCTCGTCTCCTTCGGCGAGCGCATGTCCACCAGGATCTTCTCCTCGTACCTGCGCTCGATGGGCATCCGGTCGAAGCAGTACGACGCGTTCGACCAGCTCGGGTTCGTGACCACGGACGAGTTCGAGAACGGCAACATCTTGGACGAGACATACCCCAACGTCGCGTCGGCGCTGACGCTCGGGAAGGGCGAGCCCGCGAGCGTGGCGGTGGTCACGGGCTTCCTCGGGCGCGGGCAGAAGACGGGGGCGATCGCCACTCTGGGTCGCGGCGGTTCGGATCTCACCGCCACCGTCATCGGAGCGGCGCTGAACCTGCCGGAGGTGTACGTGTGGAAGGACGTAGACGGGGTCTTGTCCGCGGATCCGCGGGAGGTTGACGGGACGGTGGCGATGGCGTTCCTGTCGTTTCAGGAGGCGACGGAGCTGGCGTACTTCGGCGCGCAGGTGTTACACCCGCAGTCCATGCGCCCGGCGATGGACTCGGACTCGCTGTGCGTGCGGGTGAAGAACTCGTACAACGTCACCGCCCCGGGGACGCTCATCGGGCACGAGCGGCCGGGCGGGAACGGCGTCGACGCGGAGTGGCTGCTGACGTCCATCGTGCGGAAGAAAAATGTCACGATGCTGGATATCGTCTCCACGCGGATGCTCGGACAGTACGGCTTCCTCGCGAAGGTGTTCAACATCATGGACAAGGCGGGGATCTCCGTGGACTGCGTCGCGACGAGCGAGGTGAGCGTGTCCCTGACGCTGGACCCGGCGAAGATGTGGAGCCGGGACCTCGTCCAGGAGGAGTTGGACGCGCTGGTGAGCGAGTTCGAGGAGATCGGCATCGCGCGTGTTACTGTCACCACGGGACACTCGCTCATCTCCCTCATCGGTAACGTCGAGAGAAACAACGAGATCATGGAGCGCGGGTTCAGAGCCCTGGGCGAGGCGAACGTCAAGGTGAAGATGATCTCGCAGGGCGCGAGCAAGACGAACATCTCCTTGCTCGTCAACGACGAACAAGGCGCCGACGCCGTCAACGCCATACACAAAGAGTTCTTCCCGTACGAGTTCGGGCAAATCATGCCCGAGATGTCGTGCGACGAAGAGTAGGAACGCGCGAACGAGATGGATGTACCCTGCTTCAAGGGACGACCGTGGACGAAGGGGAACGGGGTGGTTGTTTTTCTTTTTTGTGAAACGTTTTTTTAACTTTCGAAAAATGTCCTTTCAAGAAAACACCGCGCGGCGAACCGAGCGCTGTTCGAGACGTCGTCGCTCCATTCGGCTCCGTCGGTTCGAGACGTCGTCGCTGAGGCTTGCGCGTCTTCGTCCTCCTCATCCCTCGTCACTTTTTCAAGAGCGCCTTGAGGTCTTTCGACTCCTTGAGGGTGACGATTCGGTTCAGGACAGGTTTTTCCGCGGTGGAGTCGAGGTCCGGGGTGAAGTACCCAAGACGCTGGAGCTGGAACCTCTTTCCCAGCGGCTCGCTCGCGACGTCCCTCACGCGGGGCTCCAGCAGCGCCTCGCGGTGCACGACGAGCGAGTCCGGGTTGAGCTGCGACAGCCAGTCGACCCCGCCGCCTTCCTTCTCCGCACTTTCCTCGTCGGCCGCGCCCTCCGCGACGATCGCGGCGGGCTTCGCCGTGTCGTCGGCGCACTCAGGCCCCGCCTCCGCCTGCCCCGGGATCTCCGCGGTGAAGAGCTTGTCGTACACGCGCACCTCAGCTCGCGCGAACTCGGTGCTCGCCCAGTGCAGCGTTCCTTTCGGGGGCTTCGTGCCCATCGACTCGGGGTCGTACTCCGCGACGAGGGACGTTATTTCTCCGGCGGCGTTTTTATTCATACCGACGCACGTGATGTTGTAGCCGAAGAGCAGGCGCACGGACTTGTCGGGGGCGAGCCCGTAGTAGTTCTTGTCGTCCACCTCGCGGAAATCCGACCGCTCGATGAACACCGTGCGCGTGAGGTTGATGACCCTCGAGCCTCGGGCGGGGTCCTTGGGGTGCAAGGGGCACTCCACCGGCAGGGGCGTTCCCGGGTGGTTCGCGATCTCGATCGGGAGCGGGTCGAGGACGCCAAACATGCGATCCGAGGCGAGTTCGAGCTCGTCCCGGATGCACTTCTCCAAGCGCGAGAGGTGCTGCACGTTGTCGTTCCTCGTCACCCCGAGCTCCTCGCAGAACGCGTTCACCGAGCTCGGCGTGTACCCGCGCCGCCGAAGGCCCTCCAGCGTGAGCAGCCGCGGGTCGTCCCATCCCGCGACGTGCCCGTCCGTGACGAGCTTGTTCAGCTTGCGCTTGGACATGACGTTGTACGTGATGTTGCACCGCGCAAACTCCCACGTCACGGGCTTGTACATGTCCAACGAATCTAACAGCCAGTAGTACGGCCCGTTCGGGGCCTGGCGGGTTTCGAACTCGAGCGTGCACAGCGAGTGCGTGATGTTCTCGAGCGAGTCCACGAGACAGTGCGTGTAGTCGTACGTCGGATAGATGCAGTACTTGTCCCCGCTGTGCGGGTGCGCCTCGAACTTCACCCTGTACGCGGCGAGGTCCCACATCGACGTGATATCCGAACGCAGATCGCCCTTCATGCGCAAGCAACACGCCCCCTCCGGCCAAACGCCTTTAGACATCTCGTCGAAGAGCTGGAGGTTCTCCTCCACGCTCCGATCGCGGAAGGGCGACGCCGCGCCCGGGGGAAGTGGGGTGTCGTACTTTTTGAGACCGTTTCGCGAGCAGTGCAGCTGGAATCCCTGCAGCGCCTGGCGGCTCGCCGCCGTCTCCTCTTTGGTCTGGTGGCACACGTACGCTTTGCCGCGCTTGATGAGCTCGATCGCGAGCTCGAACAGTTGATCGAAGTAATCCGAGCTGTACGTGATCTTCGTGGGCTCGTGCCCGAGCCACGCCACCGAGGACTTGATGGAGTCGACGTACTCCTTCTTCTCCGCCGCCGGGTTGGTGTCGTCGAAGCGAAGGTACGTCTCGCCGCCGTGCTTGGCGGCGACGCCGAAGTCGAAATGCATCGCCTTGGCGTGGCCGATGTGCAGATATCCGTTCGGCTCGGGGGGGAAGCGCGTGCGCCAGATCCCGCCGGTCGCGGCGAGGTGCGCCGCCATGCGCTCCTCGGAGTTGATCGCGAAGTTCGGGAGGTCGCCCAGGTTGGCTTTATTCTTCGCGACGCGATGGCCCTCCGATCCGGGCTGCGGAAGGCTCACCTCCTTCTCCACATCCTCCTCCGCGGGGGGTTTTGAGCCGCCGCCTCCGCCGCCACCGCCGCCGCCACCCGGAGCGCCCTGCGGCTTCTGGGGCTTAGGGGCCTTCACCGCCTTGGCGTCGGACGCCTCGCACAACGCCTGCGCCTGCTCGTAGAGCGCCTTTGCCTTGGCGAAATCCTTCCCCGTGAGCGCCGCCTGCGCCTCCTCCGCGAGCGCGAGACCCGCGGGGTCGGGCTTCTTCTTCGCCACCTTCTCGAAGTTAGACTTGGCCTTCTTGCCCGCGCTCTGGCTCACCTCCGCCATCTGGATCCGCGGGATGGAGGACCGGGCGTCGTGGAGTGTCGGCGGGGGATCAGCACGCTGAAAGCCCTTTTCTTTCTCGCCGGCGCAAGCAGACGCGAACACGGCGCGCCGATGATGGTCGTGTGTTTGGACGATTGATGAAGTGCCAAGGTGCTGTTTTCGATCGGTGGGAGTCGGTGCCTACGTTGGTCGTCGGCCCGGGCTTGGTTTCAGATCGATCAGCGCGCGAATAGACCTATTGCACTACTTTCGTTCCTCGAACGCCAGCTGTCACGCGCACCTCAGAGCAGACGACGTCCGCGGCACCCTCCGCGGCTCGATGTCGACGCTCCTCGCGCGGCCGCTGGCCTTCGACCGCGTCGTCCCCCGGGGATCCGCGCGCCCCGGCGCGACACGACGACGAAGCGGCTCCGTCGCTCGCCCGCGTCTCAACGGGCTACTCTCTTCCCGGTCGTCGTCGATTGTCCGAACCACGACGACGTCAGCGGTGGACCACGACGACGAGGAAAGCGGCGGAGATCCCGCGCCTTCCCCTACCTCTCATGACGACGCCGAGGCGGCCTCCGCCTCCGCCTCATCCCCGCTCGGCGACCTCATCTCGTCGCCTCTGTTTTACGTCACGTTCGGCATCGTCGGAGGCGTCGCGATCGTCCGGCGCTTCGAGAACGCGGCGCTTCTCCTCAGCGCTTTTCCGATCGTCGGCCTGACGCTCCTCTCCAAGACGGACTTCGGCGCGAACCTCGAGAGGAACATCCTGGAGCGCCGCCCCGCGTTGGAAGCGCTCGCGACGGAACGGGACGCCCGCCGCGCCGAGGCGCGCGCGTCGTCTCCGCTGTACGGCGCGAGCCGCCCCCTCCTCGTCGCCGACCCGCCGCGCTACCTCGACGGCACCCTCGCCGGCGACTACGGCTTCGACCCCCTCGGGCTCGCCTCGGGCGGACCCGAGGCGCTCGACCGCGCGGTGGAGCTCGAGCTTCTGCACGCGCGGTGGGCGATGCTCGGCGTCGTCGGCGCCGCCGTCCCCGAGGCGCTGGCGAGCGCCGGGGCGCTCGACATCGGCGAGCCGGTGTGGTGGAAGGTGGGCGCCGCGAAGCTCAACGGCGACGTCTTGGATTACGCCGGCGTCGGCGGGTTCGTCATCGCGGGCGGACAGGGCGTCGCGGTCATCGCGCTGTGCCAGCTCGTGCTCATGGGCGGCCCGGAGTACGCGAGGTACGTCGGCATCCGATCGCTCGAGCCCGTCGGGGTGTACCTGCCGGGGGATAAGAATTACCCGGGCGGCGCGCCGTTCGATCCGTTTGGGCTGAGCGACGACGCGGAGCGATTCGAGTGGCAGAAGGTGGCGGAGATCAAACACGGAAGGCTCGCGATGCTCGCCATGGCGGGGTGCGCCGCGCAGGCGATCGCCACCCGAGTCGGGCCCGTGGAGAACCTCCGAGACGTCGCCGAGCGAGTCGCGGAGACGCTCGGGAATCGGTGAGGTGAAATCGTACGGTCTCGTTTCCGTCGCCGCGGGACACTTTTCGTCGCGACGTCTCGTCCCCCCGGGTCCGACGCGAGTCCTCGTCGCGGGTATACTGTAGGACCCTCATCACTTTTCACATTTCGCCCCCTCATCACTTTTCACTTTTCGCCCCCTCCCCCCTTCCGTCGTTTCCCCGCGGCGCGTCCGCTCGCGGCGCCCGCCGCGTCCGCGTCCGAACCCGCGGCCGCCCCGCGTTTTTTCCCTCCCGCCTTCGCCTTCGCCTTCGCCTTCGCCTTCGCCTTCTCGCGCCGTTCGGCGTCTCGCCGCGCGCTCCGCGCCTCCGTCGTCGCTCTCCGCCGCAACGCCCTGTGTCTGTCCCTGCACATCTTATCCGTGCGCCCGCGCCCGACCTCGCGCGCGACGAGTGACCACGACACCGAGACGACGCGCTCGGCGGCGGCGGCGCTCCGACCGTTCTCTCCGTCGCCCCCCGCCGTTTCGATCTCCTCGTCGTCCGCGTCCGCGCGGAGCGCGTCTCCGCCGTGCTTGACGACGGCGGTTTCGAGCGCCGCGTCCTCCTCCTCGCTCCACGCCGAGCGCTTCGCCTCCGCGACGCTCGGGCACAAGACGTTCGTCCACCGCTCCCGGCACTGCACGTCCGACCGCGTTCCGACGCGCGCCGCGATTTTGGACCACGGCGGTTTCGGTTTCGGTCGAGGAGGCGCGAGGGCGCCGGGGACGACGAGACTCCCCCCGCGCGTCGACGGAAGACTCTCCTCGGACGTCGCGGGAAAAAGACTCTCCTTCCGTCGGCGGCCGGCGCCGGAGGCGACCTTCCCGCCGGCCTCGCTCACCCTGGCGTACGCGGCGACGGCGAACCGGAGCGCCTCGTCCTCGTCCGCGCCCCAGGGCCCCTTGCGCCGGCCCGGGGCGAGGACCTTATGCCAGCGATGCATCGCCTGCTGGTGCGTGTGCCCCGGGAGCGACAGCGCCGCCTCCGCCCACCGCCCCTCGCCGCGCGTCGCCACGAACCGCCGAAGCGTCGCGTCCTCCTCCTCGGTCCACCGCCGACGCACGAGGTCCGGGTTCAGCCGCGTCTGGTACCGCCCCGCGCACTGCGTCGCCGATCGAACGCGGACGCGGCGTTTCACGGCTCCGTCGCGCGCCCGCGGGACCCCGCCGTTCGCCTCCCCCGGGATCGACGCGTCCTCCTCCGACGATTTCGCGACGCGCGCCTCCTCCTCCGCTCTCGCGCGAATCGCGTCGGAGACCTCCGCGGCGATGGCTTCCCACCCGCGCGCGCCTCGCGCGGTCGCGACGCGCTCGAGCACTTCGTCGTCGATTTCGTCGAACGCGGTCTGCTCCAGCCTCGGGTCCCTGCAGTTCATCCACCGCAGCTTACAGTCCGTCGCCTCGCGGCGCGGGAGATGCGTGCGGCGCACCTCCTCCCAGTCGACGGCGTCCGCGTCGCGCGCGACGCCGGCGAACCGCTCCGAGTCGTCCAGGAGGTCCTCCAGCTTTTCCTCCCCGAACCCGGCCACCTCCTCGAGCGTCATGCGTTCCTTGGAGAACGCGCGCGCCTTCTGGAGGTAGTAGTGCACGCCCCGGCGCAGCCGCGCGTCGGACTCGCGGTCCCACGGCTGGGCGACGGCGCGGAAGCCCTCGGCGGGATTTTTCGCGCGAAACGCGCGCCATCTTTCGCGCGCGGCGTCCTCGTTGAGCGGGGGCAACTCGGACGGAACCCCGGGCTGGCGCCGCGTCTGGAAGTACCGCCCGGGGCGCGCGCTCGCGGCGAGGGCCGCCGATCGCGCGCCGGCGAGGGGGGACCCGCGAGCGATGCCGGCGTCGTCCTCGGGGTCGGCGCTCGCGCGCGCCGCCGCGGCGGCGGCGGCCCGGAGGGTGTCCCGCGCCTCGGCGCACCGCGCGAGGAACGCTTCGACCTCGCGGATGGTCTCGCCGAGGCTCGCCTGGAGCGCGACGTTCGCCGCGAGCGCCGCGGCGACGTCCTCGGGATCGGCGACCGCGCTCGACGCCGCGGCGGGGGGGTTGGCCCAGGCCGGAAGGGCGCGCGGCGCGGGGGCGGAGGAGGGGAGGCGGGGCGCGGAGGACGCTGCGGCGGCGGCGGATCTCCCGGCGGAGTCCTTGAACGCGCGGAGCGCGCGCGAGCCGGACCCGGGGGCGAGGGGGACGGGGCGGGGCGCGAATCTCCGCCGCGCGCCGGGCGCTGGGTGAGGATCCTCCTCGTCCTCCTCGTCCTCCTCGTCCTCGGAGGAGGAGGAGGAGGAGGAGGAGGAGGAGGGGTCCCGTCGAGGTGGCTCGAGATGGTCGTCCGCGTCGTCCGCGATCCCCGCGGGCGCTCTCGACGCGGTCGCGAGCGCGAGGGCCTCCTCGGCGAGCGCGTCGTCGTCGTCCGAGGCGTCGTCCGCGCGAGCGGACGCGCGGGGCGCGGGGGGGGAGCGAGCGCGTCGCGACGTGAGCGCGGCCACCTCGTTCACGAGCGCGTCGTCGTCATCCTCGTCGCGCGCGAAGGGCGCCGCGAAATCCCCGCGCAGAGACGCGAGGACGTCGTCGTCGTCCGAGCCGTCCGAGCCGTCCGAGCCGTCCGAGGCGCGCATAGCCGCACGCAGTGCCGCCGCGATCGCCCGCGCTCCCGCGGCACGCGACCGCACGCGCGCCGCTTTGCGAGGAACGCCCCGTGAAACAACGACGGTGGGCAATGCCGGCGACGTCTGCTTTCATCAAGCACGCCGCGCCCGGGCGTGTGCGCGGCGCGCCGAGGACCGTTTCAGTGGGAGAGTGAGGTGAACGTTTGACCCATCACCACCGGTCAATTTTTCAGGGTGAAGAGCGAAAAGCGGCCTCGGTGGCGAGCGCCACCGGAACGCCACGTTTGCGCGGAAGATTTTTTCGTCTCGCGGAAAAAAGGCGCCTGCCGCGTGAGTTGGCGCGTTCGGGTTCAGAGAGGAACGCGCGGGGCGCCACGGAACGACACGCGCGCCCGGACCCGGTGGCGACGGGGCGGGCGAGGATGCGCGGCCCGACGCGCGCGACCGCCGCGGAGGACCCCGCGCGCCTCGAGCGCGCAGTCTCCCGCCTCGGTTCGTTCGGGGCCGATCGGGTGCTCGTCGGATCGGACGGGGAGGGCGGGCGGAAGAAAGCTGCCGGCGACGTCTGCTTTCATCAAGCACGCCGCGCCCGGGCGTGTGCGCGGCGCGCCGAGGACCGTTTCAGTGGGAGAGTGAGGTGAACGTTTGACCCATCA